>Ga0126335_1003297_pt1 | contig 9992 bp, 5 predicted proteins | sample OlaspJWI45metaG_FD_108409 | JGI IMG/M metagenome (GOLD analysis project Ga0126335, IMG submission 108409) | Marine gutless worms symbiont microbial communities from Oahu, Hawaii - Olavius sp. 1 OAHU.JWI-45 metaG | ecosystem: Host-associated > Annelida > Digestive system > Unclassified | place... | reverse complement strand
TTGTCACACTGGGACCCTTACGCTGTGATTAGCCTAGAGGCGGTTGCTTACAGTTAGCCTAGTTCATATTGTAACACAGTGGAGTGGTTCTGGTGGGACTGAAGCCTATCTCAGTGGCCAACTCGCTTCCTTCAGTGCTTTGGTGCTGTTGGTTGGGTCATCTGGCCTGTAAAAATCGTCCCCGAATGACCTATAAAGTGTCGAGTGGGACGTTAAACTCTGCTCACTCACTCACAAGATTGTAGCCCAGCCATTCTAGTTTTCCCATACCAGATATGAGCCCAGTACCTCTAGTGATCATATCGATTAGGCAATATCGCGATATTAATTGCATATGTGACCATCTCACAATATTGCAGTGCCCAGATGTTGCATGATATGACACATGCACACACACGCTGTTGTTGCCATTAGACAAACAAATTACGTCAGTAATGTAAATGCCACTTCATTTGATTGTGTGAATGGATAGTTAGTCAGCAACATTACATTACATTAGAGTTATTTAGAGTGGTCTAAAGTACCAATACTGCTAAACCACTACTATACACGGTGTGCAGAACTAGAAACCGTAAAACAGTTAGGAAGGAAATGATCGGGAAAAGAGATGAGTTTTGAGGCAGTTTCGAAAAAGAGACAGCGTTGAAGCTGAGGTGATGTCGGACGGCAACTACTCGCAAACAACACGACAAACCAATCCTCACACAATGGTGTGCATCTCTGCCATCACAGCAGTGGTGGCAGAGAGACATTATCGCTTTTATCAGTGACCAGTCTACTGCACCACAGTCCAGTGTCTAGGCTTACCTGCACACTCTGCTCACTCTTCCAGCAGACAACATTAGTAATTCAAGCTAGCAATAATTAATCCTGTCAAGAGCAAGAGACTGCAGTTTTATGTAACAAACAAGTGTGCATTATGATCTGTTAATTAGCATTGTCAGTCTGTGAGACACAACAAGCTAACATGCCAGCAATTTATTACGTCATTAAATCCACGTTTTCTGTGTTGTCACTGTCTGCTGTTGCATCCTGTAGTGGCATGAGAGAGTCGGGCGATGTAGACAATAGATGGCCATGCAGTGGTGAGTGTGATTGCCCTCCTCACCCCTCCCTTGTGCCAGCGTCAGGGCGTCTTGCTTTGATCACTGCCATTGCCTGCATCACTTATAGCCGTGCATTCAGCAACTTGGCAGACTGTTTACTGAACTGATATAGACCTCACGCTAGTTGCCAACTATACCATGTCACCACCAATGTAGCAGAGATTACACAATATGTCAGCAACATCTGAGCTTCTTGTTGATAACTGCAGAAAGTCACTAAGTCCAGTGTGCATGTTACATTTAAATGCATCATTCTGCAGGTGTCTTGTAGTATAGTGTGGCATTTTGTAATAAAGCTGGCACTATGAGCAGTAGGCTTATGCATTGTGGACTGACTGTGGGCCCCAGAGTGCATATTGCTTCAGCTCAGCTCATGTGTGTTGTGCTCTCGTTTTAAAGTGCTGTATGATGTACAAATTTGTTGGTGGAATTGCCTTGTGCTCCTTGTACTAATTTAAGTCAGTTGAGTGAAGTATATTAGGAGGTCCAAGCTACTCTTAGTGTAATGATGAAATATATGCCAAGACATTTTTTGTGCTGAAAAATTTTGCAGATTGTATGCTTTTGGTGCCATGGCAGCTATCAAAGAACTTGTTGGAGACTCACTAGTGAACTGTTCTGGCCAGACTGTGGACACTAGTTCTTTGGCAGACAAGCTTTCTTCTGAATCCTTTGGTAAAAGGGTTCTTGGACTTTATTTTTCAGCGCACTGGTGCCCACCGTGTCGTGACTTTTCACCAGTTCTCATCAAATTCTACAACCATTTCAAGAATTCTGCTGCTTCGGCATATTGCTTGGTTGATATTGTTTTCATTAGCTCTGACAATGATGAAGAATCTTTTGTAGAATACCTGAAGGAAATGCCTTGGCTAGCAATACCGTACAGTGAAAGACAACGCAAAGTGAGTGTTGGACAAAATATGTCAGTAACTGTACATTATTCAGTTTTTATTTTAATTGTAGAAAGGTACTAATGGTTCTGCTCGCCTGGCTGGTCATTACGTTTCTGAGTTTAAGCAAACAAACATACACACTTAGGCCTACATAAAGACAGACACACGAACAGAATAGACGAACCAGTTTAGTGTGCATGATGGGAAAATACGTCCATGGAAATCCCACACCTGACCCATACTTTACTGCTGGCTAGCCGAGACGCCGCATGCTTTTGACATACACTGTCATCATGCTCCACTAACTATGCTAGGCTGTGCATGTGCACTTTGCTGCATAGCCTATACGGGCCCTGAAGTTATTAATTATGTGCAATTGCACTTGTCCAGTGTGGGCAATTAGAAAGCAAATATATTTATGACTTGACCAGACAGAAAGGCTACCTGCATGCCAATTTAAAGCTTATTAGACAAATGGTGTTTTTGGTGTAAAATCGTATAAGCATCTCACAGACACACACACAGACTTATGTGAATTATGTATAAGATAGCCTACTGTACGATAAATTTTACTGCAAATTTTAAATAGTGAAATTCTTTTCATATGCAATTTGTCATTGTTGAATACTTATCATTAGGATTTGGAAAATTTGTTTGGGTAATTTAAGTTGTTTCTGTGAAGTTACTTACTGTACTTTCACAGTTTAGCACATTTGAATAAACATCTCATCATTGTTAGCTTTGCAGAGGGTAAGCTTAACTTGTATGATAACTGCTCTCAGTGTTATCTGTGTACTAGTTTGTAGTATATTCTGACATGACTTGAGTTTATGTAGACTGCAGTTACATGTTGTGAGTTCTTTAAGCATATAATACAGTTTTGTTGAGAATTCCGTTACTTCGTCTAATGAATGCGTATCGTCGTCATGGAGTAATTAATGAATGATACTGTTCTTATTAGAGAACAAGTCTGTGTCATGTATTGAATCAGCCTGCTGCTTCAGTTGGAATTCGTTGGGTCAGCATTCTTCACATTTTGCATAATGTCTATGCTATTGTTGCAGTTAAAGTTGTCAAAGCGCTATCGAGTGCAAGGAATTCCAGTTCTGGTGCTTGTTGATGCTGATTCTGGCTGTCTGATAACAAATGGTGGAAGACAGGCAGTTTTGGGAGATCCTGAAGGCAAAACCTTCCCATGGTATCCTGAATCACTGTCGTCAGTTTTGTATTCTGGGCCATTGTTGAGAGGCACAGATGAGGTAGACAGTAAGGAGGCACTACAGAACAAGGTCAAAGGGATCTACTTTTCAGCACACTGGGTATGTTAAGTTGTTAATGCCTGTAGGATCTAACGGAACATATGTAATTTGAAGTTTGTTATACTTGCTGCAGTTGCTTATAATGCTGTGGTAAATTATGAATTGTTATACTGCTTTATCATATTGTTTGCAGTTTGCTGTCTAGGGTGTTACTATTTTGTAAATAAAAAAGTGATAAATTGAGTGAAGTAGGCTAACTCATAGTACTTAATTCTTTTGCTCAATAAGTTTACAATGTTATTTGTATGCAGTGTCCTCCATGCAAGGTTTTTACTCCAATTCTCATGAATGTCTATCAAATGCTGGCAACTGCCAATCGGAACTTTGAAGTGGTTTATATTGGATCTGATCGGTCTGTGGAATACTTTACTGAGTACTTCAGCTCAATGCCGTGGTTGGCTGTTCCGTTTGGAGATGCTCGGAATGACAAGTTGACAAAGCACTTTAATGTTAGAGGTATCTCTAGCATGCATGTTGCTAAAAAATCTATACCTGTAGACTTGGACAAACTTTTATGTACTTTTATTACCACTTCATGAGCTTATTGAAGTCATTTTTCTTTGAGTGGATGATGTACATTCTAAATAGGCCTGTCTGGTTTACTGGTTTTAATGGGCTATATAAGTTTTTTCTTACTCAGTACTGAAATTGCCGAGTGCTTGCTGACTGAACAGTGGGCATAAATACTCGAGACTTACACCTTAGAATTTAGTCTCTTCAGTGACTAGCAAATTGGGAGTCTGGCTTTTTCATTCTTTTTTGTTTTTTCCGAGAAACGGCTGCATTTTCTCGCCATGTTTGTTGGTTCAGTATCTCTTCAGATGGTGTTTTTAAGACACTTAATATTGCTGTGCTTAAATAATTTATCTATGTCAGAAAATACTGTTTGTTAACAGCAGTAAGTATTTACATTTATAACATCTTTTACCCACTGTAATTTATTGCTTTTAGAGGGTTACACTGTGCACCATGTAATTGTCTTTCCATAGTGCAGTGTAATTGTGACATGGTAAGGCATTCCAACATTGGTGATTCTTGATGAGAATGATGAAGTCATCACTGCTGATGGTCGGTCAGTAATTTCTAAAGATAGTGAAGGCAAGGTTAGCAGTGAATTTGTTTTTCTCTGTGCTTGATTATATACTGGTGCTAATTTTGTTGGCATGTTTCGATACTGTGAAATTGTCAGTTTGATTTCTAGTTTAATGTGGAAGTGAGCTGTAAATATATAAAAGAAATGAAGTTAATAAATTGAATATCATTTTAATAGCTACTGTGTATAGTTGCATATAAGCCAACAGTTTTTGGGTGAATTTTGATGCTAAACCTTTGGGGGTCAGCTTCTATGCAGGTCACACAGCTACAGTCAGCACTTAGCATCACTGCTGTCTCTCAGCGATGCTCACTGTGTGTCTGCTGCACACAGTATGGTCCATTGGCAAGCCACTAGGCCTACATGAATATGTCGGACAGTTCATGGCAGCCAGGTCAACTACACACAGACTGCAACGTGACACCATTCCAGTGCTGGGACCGTGCAAGGCTATCGTTCAGCCAAGGCATGTTTGTGTGCAATAAAGTAAAGTGCACCACCTGTTGTCATTGTGAACTTGTTGACACTCACACATTATCAAGGCAGTGATTTAGGGTACTCATTTATCAATGACTTTTGTCACTGGCTTATACGTGATTCACTAATTTTTGCTAGACTATTGGCCGTTGGAATGGGGATTGGCTTATATGTGGGACAGCTTATAGTTATAGGCAGTATGTATAGTAGTCACCCCAGGGCCTTGATAAAGGAAATGCAGTTTGATTTAATTATGCTTTGACATCACTGGCAGAAGTTTATTGTTCTTATCGTGTAGAACTTTCCATGGCCTATGCCACCTTTTGAAGAGTTGAGTGAAAGCAGTGCAAGTCTGCTGAATGAGACGACATGCATTATTCTTTTTACTGGTGAGTTTTCCTTTTCTATTGGCTGACACTGTGCTAAGCAACCTTTATTCTCAGTTTCCCTGTCTATGACAATGTTAAACAGCATAAGCAGTGCCGGCTTGGTTGCTTAGTGGTTTATCTGTGTATAAATTTGCTTGCTGCAGAGTGCAGACACCTGTTGGAGATACTAAGCTGTTCTTTCAGACCAAATGTGCATTTTTAGCTGCTGTTCACATGACTGTCAACTAGTTGCTCCAAAATTTGGCACACAGACTTTAGAACTTTGGACAATTTTGAGAGGTATCTGTCCATGGGTAGTTGCAAGGTTAGTTCCAGACCAAAACAGTAGTCATTTTTGTGAACTGCTTAGTATTTAGCCACCTGTATAACGAAACTTAAAACAAGCAGTATAGGAGTCAGAAAATGCATTCTATCTTCATTCTTTGCTGCTGTTGTTATCATTAATTATACAACTTCTGTTTTCATTACAGATTTATTTCCAGGCGAGTATATTCAGTATTACTGTAAAAACAGATTACGTATTGTGCATTGCCAGTGACAGTTGTTTGTTGTTAACTGTTTACATTTATTTTAACTAACATCGTCAGGCGGGAAAGCCAAGGTGATATCACGAACACGAGAACTGCTGTCAAGTGTAGCGACTCAGTATCAGGAAGAACAGAAGCTGAGTCGAAGTACACCAACACCACAGCCTGAGCTGCGTTTCTTCTACGAAGGCTCTGAGGTAACTAAGGAAACTATAATTATTTTATTTTTGATTATTTGCTTGGTATGTAACAAATAAATGCAGCGCATAGACAGGTCCATAAATATGACAACTTTTAATCACTCTTGCAGACGATGCAGTAGAGTTGCGCGTTAAAACTAACATAGAGTGAAGTATCACTTTTTTATTCATTGAAACTTTGTCAACACAATTCAAGATTTGGAGGCAAGTGAAACATCTTAAACATACTCAATGGTTTAAACAAAAGACAAATGCATTGCTAAAGCAACATCACTAAATTGTTATTAATGTGTAATGAATTTGACAAGTGAAGAGGTCTTAGCTACTTACTGTGCATGTATATGGTAGTTTGTATGGTGTGACAGAGCAGTGACGTGGTTGAGCATTTACACGCATTTGTCTTCATGGATGCAACGTCGTCGCAGGCTGGCGCAGTTCCTCGACCTCGTGCCATCGTGCTAGACATACCATCGCAACAGTTCTATGCCGTGATGTGGCCCGACAACAGTGATGATGACCCTGTCACTGAAATGTCACTGAAAGCTATCGTTGAAGACTTAAAAAATGAAAAGTTGCCGTTTGTTCAGTTTGAACTGTAGTTGAGTGGCATGTTGTGTATGTATTGAATGAAACACTATTTATACTGTCAGGCTGCCTGTTTAATAAGCTGTGAAGAACTGGTTTAATGCACTTTTGTTGTTGTATTTATACTATGTATTTGTTACTTCAGTTTCAATCTGTCTCTTTGTTAGGTCAAGTTGCTTTTGTTTGAGTTGTTGACGTCATAAGGAATTTTGCACGGTTTTGGTAATCTAACAGTCTGTTGCTTAGTTCATGATCTCAGTGGCCAATTGGTTTTTTCAGTGGACACTGTTTGTTGGGTCATCTGGCCTGTAAAAATCGTTTCCAAAATGCCTATATTGTATAAAGTTGGACATAACTCACTCACTCATTATGCGAGGAGGTTTATTGGCTTAGACTTGGTCCATTTTCTGGCCAGAAGCAACTAGATGTAGTTACATTACGTTACATTACATTAGAGTTATTTAGAGTGGCCTGAAGTACAAATACTGCTAAACTACTACTATACACGGTGTGGAGAACTAAAAGCCGAAAACAGATAGGAAGAAATGATCGAGAGTTTTGAGGCGGTTTTGAAAAACAGTTAGTATGGTTTGGTTGTTTTAAATTTCACTTTGTTGTCGTTCACTTCAGGATTGACCCACTCCATTCCATGGCCTTATGGCATAAAATGTGAGGGAACCACGGTTTTATAGATCTATGTTCGTCTTAGCTTTGGCGTGTTTTTAATGTTTGTTTTTTGTGTTTTAGGTTTGTTTGTTGTTTTGTTACTTTTAGCTTGGTTGTCAGTACATTTTGAATAGCTGGAAAGACTTGTCAGCAAAATGGACATAAAACCATAGGAACACAACGGTGTACCAAATAAGACAAGAAGCTCGGCTGTCATTGAAAAACTGCCCAACATTTGTGCATGCCGATGTTACGACACAAAATGCCATGAAGCACAGCTTTGTTGTGATTTATTGGCCAGATTTTCTCACTTTTACCTACCCCTCTCATTTGATGCCCTCAATGACATGTTCACATCGCCTGTATAGTGCTGCTACACTACCTTGGGAAAAATTAATTCTTGGTTTTAGGATATTTTGGCTGATTTGATCCATCAAAACGCTGCTTGAATGATTCTAAAACGTGAAGACAAAATCTGATACTTCAGCCCTGTGTGGTTGGATGAGAAGGCCATTGGCTGTTGTGAATGCCTGCTGTAATACTTTGGTTCAGCTGGACAGTGATTGTGTGAAAACTGGTAATTTTTTGATCTGCACAATTGTAATGTGTAACTTTGGTTGACAGAATTATCATTGTGTGGCAGCATTAAGTAGGTGAGGTGGTCAAATCAGTAAGTGTTGTGTTGCAGATTATCTTGGTATTGTGTATAGCATATTTTATAGATATGTAGGGGATCGCAGAATTTATAAGTGGGTCACGTGACCCAGACGAGGATCCTCATATTACCTGCAGTTGCATAGTTTTTGCTGGGGCCCCCAGCCATCTATAGGCACACTAAATTTTAAATCTCTAGCTTCAGACGTGCTGGAGATATGTGGGGATCCCAAAATTTAGAATTAGGTCACGTGACCCAACCCCCACTCCCTGTGGCCTTCTTTTGCATAGTTTTTGTTAGGATCCCCATCCCTAAGTGGACATGCATAATTTCGTCTCAAGCTTTAGCCATTCTGGAGATAGGAGGGGGGCCAAAAATTCAGAATTATGTCCCATCTGTTATCCGTGTAACACCCAAGCGCCACTAAACCTGAGTGTAATGGCCTGTCACAGTTTAAAGAAGACACAGGTCAACCCTCTGTACCCGCCCGAGAATTTAATCTCACAGCATGTCCACTAAACCGAGTCTACTGAGAACCACTTTCCCAGGCCGAGGACTGAACCCCGGCCCTGCAGGTGACTAGCCGGCTGGGCTAGCAGGCGCTGCCCAGTGACTTTACCAACTGAACTAACTAGCCAGGCCTGTGGACATGTATAAATACTTTCTGAATGTTGCCTGTTTGTCTGTCGTATGTCTGGAAAGAATCAACTAGGCCTACTGACTTGTTCTATTTGACGAGTAGTTTAGATTTTGTTGTATGTCTCTTGTTGTGTACATATATTTAGTGCTTGGTGTTCGTCCCAGTGTTTCAGTTGTTTTCAAGTTTTAGATGGACTGGGGTAAAAGAGGGAACATTAACACAGCTGCTCTAGTTACTATAGTACACTGCAATACTCTTGTTGCGTGATGTTCTGGGCAGCTTATTGATCCAGCAGATTGGGTTTTTGTCACATTGGGATCCTTGCACTGTGATTAGCCTAGAGGCGGTTGCCTACAGTTCATATTGTAACACAGTGGAGTGGTTCTGATGGGACTGAAGCCTATCTCAGTGGCCAACTGGCTTCCTTCAGTGCTTTGGTGCTGTTGGTTGGGTCATCTGGCCTGTAAAAATCGTCCTCGAAATGACCTATAAAGTGTCGAGTGGGACGTTAAACCTGCTCACACACTCTGATGGCATTTTAGCCTATCTCAGCGGCCAACTGGCTTCCTTCAATGCTTTGATGCTATTGGTTATGTCATCTGACCTGTAAAAATCGTCCCCGAAATGACCTATAAAGTGTCGAGTGGGATGTTAAGCCTCTACTCACTCTGTCAGTTTAGATTTTGTTGTATGTCTCTTGTTGTGTACAGCCTTAGTGTTTCAGTTGGTTTTAAGTCTTGGTTTCATCAAATGTCATTACAGTGATGCCACAATTTGTTGTTCTCATATTTATTCTGTTTAGATGTGTTTTACATTTTAGCTCACCATGATATGTTACTGTTATGTAGTCTGTTGATAAATTAATCCAGACTTTTATGTACCAGTAACTTTAGGCATTTTCATCAGAATTACTTGCAAAATATGTTAGCCGAGTAATTTCATCAAAAGATGTTGCAATTTGCTTTTGCAAGTGTAAAATTGAGATCTCTGTTTTTATTAATTTATAAAGAATATGTGCATTTTGAAACGACTAAAAAAACTTGTTAAAGTAGTGTTTATGCTGTTATTGAAAACTCTCACTGCTGTCATTTTCATTTATTTTTTTTAATTTTCGTTTTATTCACTTTACACTGAGGTTCACAGATGGCGATATAAGCTGGTTGTCTGGGTGGGTGACTTTTTTCTCCAAACGATATCTCAGGACTCAGAAGGCCTAAGAAGTCAAACTTGGCACAAGGTGGCGTCTAGTACCTGAGCGCCTCGGTGATTGCGTTGGCCCATAAAGAGGCGCTATATCATGTGGGCTCTTGTCTTTTACCTAGTACGCAGATGATGCGCGGACTTAGATTTTCGGGAAAAGTTCTTTAATTGCGGCAAAATTCGCAAAAAACGCCAATTTTACAAAACCACTTGCATGTGTGCGCAGAAATAGCGTATACGTG
>Ga0126335_1003296_pt1 | contig 9994 bp, 6 predicted proteins | sample OlaspJWI45metaG_FD_108409 | JGI IMG/M metagenome (GOLD analysis project Ga0126335, IMG submission 108409) | Marine gutless worms symbiont microbial communities from Oahu, Hawaii - Olavius sp. 1 OAHU.JWI-45 metaG | ecosystem: Host-associated > Annelida > Digestive system > Unclassified | place... | reverse complement strand
TACATTCTTCTTCTTATCGTTGTTAGATGTATTTCGTTTTTAATCTTAACACCATGGAATGGCACTGAAATGGCCTTCTATGTGCTGATGTGCCGTTAAGAAACTGCTCACTCACTCACTCTAGTGAGATAAAAAGCCCATAGCCATCGGGCAAAGCTTGGGATTACTTTACAACTTACTCACACTGAAGTAGATGGTAACACAGATGAAATGATAAATTTATGTGTGGTTTGTGCTGACAAGCATGACTGCCCCCAGTGGTAAGAGAAGCATTGTTGTTTGTAATTAAATGGGAATTTCAGATATTGAAATAGGCTAACATGGATAAAAGCAATAAAAGGAAACAAGAAGTTGATACTAATGTTGAATGATTAACATACAATGCACCAGAAAAATAATAATGTGTACTTTACTTACTGACTTACAAATTATCAATATTGGTATCATGATATTTTGTCAGTATCATATCAACTTTGAAAATGTGATAGCAAAGCAGTGATAGCTGTTGACTCTGAACCTGTGACATCAATGGCCAGCCGACCACATCTCCGGTCTACTGTGTTTGGCTGCCTCGATGTCATCAGTACCAACACAACACTTAGGATACAAACTTCGTGGTTGCCGGGGCCAAGATTTGGAATACTGTGACTCCATGCACAGTTAGTAGGGACATTCAGGCATAAACTGAAATAGTATCACAGTACATCATGGTAGTGATGACACTATTTGTAATGGTGACAGGCCTTGTCAGTGGAAAACCGACTTCAGACTTCCAGGACCTCTGAATCAAATGACATCAAACCGACATGGATGATTACGTTGGGAACATCACCCCACATGCAAACTTTGGTGTTTCTGCCCTTACGGGTGTGGGGCTACATATGCGTGAGGTTGTCAAACCCCCCTTGTCTATTCTTTAACCGCCATTTTTTAGCCTCTTGCTCACCTGTGCACAGTGTGCAGATTGCACCATTTGACCGATTTTCGTAGTTAATAGCTCAGATGGCATATTTCTGTGACGTCTGCATTTTTGCTGGGTGCAAAGAAAAGTTAGTTACGTTTTACCCTATTTTTTGCAAAAAAATATGCAAAATTTGCAATGTGGGAGTATGAAAAACTATGATCGACAATAACTCCAGCACTGTAGAAGATAGTAGAAGATAGCATCTTTGTGTTTTGTGGTAGCATGGGGTTTTCTGCTATGGCGGATTGAATGTTGTGGTTGCCATCTTTGTCACGTGATCACGCCCACCAAGTCGGCATAAAATAACATTTTAAATTGGCATAAATTGGGTTGTATACAAGCGAGAACAGCGACAAACACTTCAAAAGACGTGTTTTTGTGCCAACAGTCTTGTCTTGTAAGGACACGTGGACCTTTGCACCTCATGGAGTCAAACATTGTGATTTTTGCTGTTTTAAAGGCGTGACTTGTGCCACCCTTTCACTGTGTTATAAACTTAGAAGTATTTTACATTGATCTGTTTAAGTGCCATGGGTGTATCTGATGATCTTTATTTTGCGCTATACAAATGTACTCATTATTGTAAGAAAAAGTTGATTGTTCAGTTTTTCTGGCCACGGCTGGGTGATGCACACAATAATGACCCATCATGGCCCCGCCAGCTTCGGACGACCTGGTGCTGTTGTCCCTGGGCGTCGTACAGTGAAATCAAGGCGGGTATAATTTGGTGTTTTGTTGGGTTTCCTCCCACGGTGGCGACTGGTGTGTCGCTCAAGCGGCATTAGGCCTATCCAGCTAATGAGAAGATAGACATACAGATAAAACCTCCAGTTTCTTATTTATCAACACAACAGCAGATAAAACAACAGTTTTACAGATATAACCGTCAGAAATCCAGTCTTTCGCATCAAACATACAATCTCCATTATCTTTTCTTCTTTTCTCTTCTATCTGCCTCATCTGCATATCTTGACCTATTTATTATTCTGTTTCTGCCTAAATCGAGACACTGCCATTTAGAGACTGACAAATCATGGATAGAAGAAATTAGGACCCATAATAATATGTGTAAGTTATAAAATGGCCTACAGTGGATTATACTCGTTACACTTGTATAATCCACTGTATACATATTATACCGGTCGCAGACCGGTGCCAGGCTGTAGGCCTGGCCGGCTGCGGCCATAGTAAGATCGCACGTTTGCACGCGTACTATTTGTATTGTATGTGCTTGGCGCCCACTGACTAGTGTGTAGATTTTACCCGTAACGAAAATCTGACTGTCACGACGTACTGAGTGACCCGTCACGAAATACTGAGTGACCCATTCTATCAGACAATTGTTATAATGGTAAAAAAATACTTTATTCCGGTGTTTTACACGAACACCTTTATATCGGACAATTGTTACAATGGTAAAACAAATACTTTATTCGGGTGTTTTAGGCAGATAAATAACAAATAAGCTGTATCATGTGCCTAAAGATTAGATCTGTGCTCACATTTTAATAAATGCTACAGGTACATAATATGTCACTAAAGGTGTGTAACTTATCTAATATTCTACAAACAACCAAAATAATACTTAAAAACATTTCCCTGTCGCCATCTGGCGACTGTCGTTAAACGTTTTGTCACATTACAACGGATTCGCATTGTACGAGTCACTTCAACCTTATCGTAGAAAAAAACACAAATCGACATATAGAAGCAACGAGAAACAAGACGCCAAAGTAAGAGATAGCCGCATCGAATACGAGCTGCAATGAGGCGCTTCTAATGAGCTTCGCTCACGGGCTGCGACCAGAGTTTAGGTTTCCTAATGGGTTATAACTTTCTTATTGCTAGCTGCAACAAACGTTTGTCTGTCGGCCATTAGTAGCGAAGAGAATGATGTGAAGCGTGATTGTTGATCACTGACAATGGTGGTCGCGTCACACTTTGTCTGGAGTGATTTTTTTATGGGCGGTGGTAACACTCCAGACACTGTGAAAAGATAGGCATCAAAAGTATGGCATGCTATAAATTATCATAAAATATTAGAGAAAGACGTAAAGCCAAACATAATAGAGATGCAATCCACGTTGTTCTCTTATTATTATTATTACTATCATTGTGTATCAGGCTCACAGGCTGTGTTGGCAGCAGTCTGTTAGCTGTTGGTCTCTTTGCCTTCAACAAGTTGACATGGCACTGGTCAGTTTCTTCAGAAGTCTTTGGGCTGAACAATCTCTTTGCTGCACTGTTGATGGCACAGATTGTTGATATTGATGCAACAGCTCCAGACCATTATCATCAAGTAGCAAAGGTTTGTTTGTGAGTATTTCAGTGCCTGGCTTATTGTCCCACTGTCCTGAACTTCCTCTTCATGAAGCCTGTAGGCTTTATTATCGAGTTTGTAGTTGCCAGCTACTGGCAAAGCTACAGGTGTTGTTTCCCACCCACATAGCGGCATGGTGTTTATCTTTGTGGGCGTTTGTCTGTCTGTTTGTTTGTCGTATAATAACTGTCGAAGTCCTTGACCTAGAAAGATCGAGACCAAGACTCAAGGGTTCCAAAATTGAGACCAAGGCTCATTACTATATTTCCTCTAATAGAAGCCCCCGGCTTGTATTAGAGACCCGGCTTCTGTTAACCACCTTGTTCTCCAATAAACACCAAGAGTCTCGGCATTGTATTTATTACTGCAGAGCAAAACTTTTGCTTGTTGGACGTTCATAGTTCATAAACAGTATGCTTACATATAAAATGACCAGTGCTTAACAGTGTAAAAATTAAAATCTGAAACTATGGAAGCATAAAAGCATAAAACACGTTCGGTGAAAGCTTGTAGGAATAAAACAGTTTTTAGGTGATGCTTAAAGCTATTTAGTGTCTGTTAGCTGCTCTAAAAAAGTTGGTAACTTGTTCCATGCAGATGGTGCTGCATACGAAAATGCATTTTCTTTGCATTATTTCAAGTTTTAAGCACTTTGAACCCATTGATTTAAGGTAGTGAATAATGGGTTCAAAATGCTTAAAACTTGAAATAAAAGAAAAAGCACTGATTTTTACATGCACTCATTTTAATAGACCTCTTTTACTTACCTATTACTAACTTACTTTCTTACTTATTAGTTCAGTTTGCAGTTCCTGTCAGGTAGTGCAGCAACATACTTAAGGTGTGGTGGGAAACATTATGCCTGTTCGATGGTGTGGCTGCCTTCTTTGTCACATGGTGAGAACTGACCATACCGTTAAATTTACAACACATACCTGAGTCATAATGAATACTTTTAAGCAATGTTTTCTTCACAGTTTTACTTTTAGTGCACAACTAACGTGTTAGATGCCACTATTGCCGTCGCAATTCTGTCTGTCCGTACTTGCCCGAGATATGAGTGACCAAGGTGATGTGCACTACCTCGGCGTAGCTGAGCTTGTTAGCTATAGGCTTAAAGTACCTCTTTTTTTGTCTTGCTGCATATGAAGTCTGCTATGTGAACGTTCAACTCATTTCACAATTATACTCATAGTCATTTTGAGACCATATGCTTTGTTAAACAGAAATTCAGTCAGTTGGCAGTGATCTCTGGCTTAGCTCTGTCCAACCAACACACTATTGTGGTTTACATTCTTGTGATATCAGTCTGGGCATTGTTTCGACTTTATCACATTCAGGTAATTCACATTTTTTGTTGCTCATTTATGTTCTTTTTTTTAGGCTTTAGTAATAGATATTATTAACAAGTAAGGTGACTACCATCACAGTGTCCTCAGTACTCCACATTTTTGGTTTCTGCCATTGTACCAGCGACACCCATTTTTTGTGTGCATAAGGCATATTTTTGCGTTTTTTGGCAAATTTTGCCACAATTAAAAAACTTTTTTTTAAATCTAACTGCGAGCATCATCCTTGTACTAGACGCCATCTTTGTGCCAAATTTGACATTCTTAGGTCACCCACACAGACAGACTCACCCAGCTTATTTCGCCATCCGCGAACCTGAATTATCGCACACTTTTGAAAATTACTTATTACAGGGTCCTCAGTCAAAAGTAAATGTACACAATGCATTTGGCATTTGGTTAATCTTAACTGATTTCTATAGTTTTCGACCATTTTTGGCATAAATGGATGACTCATTCAAGCATGGTAAAATTGTTCACATCACCTGAAATATTTGCATACCTTACTTCATAAAATGCACTTTTTATTTATGTTTGAAGCAAAAGAAAACAGAATAATTACTGTTAGTTATGATATATAGTGCTGCCATCATGAAAATGTTATGTCTAGAATAGCAACCGTAAGCAGTGTTCAGAATATTCACCTTCCGTGTTGACACAGGCTAGAGTTCCTAGCTGTAATTTTTAAAAATAAGTCCAGCTGAACCCAATTATGGCTGATCTTCGGCTTAGCCGTATTTTGTCGTAAATTTCAACTTACTACTAAACTATGGTTGACTGTAAAATTTCCGTCTAAAATTCAGCTAAACTTCTGATTATTTGAAATAAGTATATCTGAAACAAGTATATTTTAGAATTAAAATGTACTGTAGCTGTGTTACAGCAATGATCAAATACTTAAAGAATAAGACTGTAAAACTGTCACAGCACACTGTTCTCACATTTATTACAGATTAGCTCTGAAAACCACAACATAATTGCACACTTTAATATGCACTTATTCTACTTACAAAAACTGAAAGTTATGTAAGCCTGCTACGAAGTTAAGTTACAATGTACATGTACAAGTTGCTGTTCTGCACAGAACCAAGTAAAATATCCTGGTATCAGCTTTACAAAGCAATGAGCGATTCATTTTAGTGCTATAAATAGTCAGTAGTAAATGTCACCCTGGACATGGGTTACAATAATAAGCTGGCTATGATTTCAGCCCTAACTCCACAATCGAACACCAAGACATATCACACTACAGCAGTTGACTTGGGGACGATGGACGAGTTGACTGGCATGCCATGTCACAAAACACAAAAGGCATTTCATTGGTAATAAATCATGATTACAAACATTGTAGTAGGACAACATTTCATATTGGCTGCACGGCACACTTCTAAAATTCACTGCGTGTACATTTGCGATTGGTGCTGTTGTTTACAGCTAAACAGAATCAGCATGACGTGATTGCATGATTCAAAACTCAAAAATGACCAGTGAGGCTGCCTGGCTAAAACAGACAACATAATGTATAAATTGCATTGTTGCGTACAGTGGAGCCCCACAGTGACTCTCTTTACAGTTGTATGGATGTTCTGCAAACTGCTCAATATCAAATTAATACAATTTTTGTAGACTCGGCCGAATTTTAGCTAGATTATTTGTCGGTTGGCTGAATTTTTAAAATTTGGCGGCATTTTTGTCGGCCACATTTTTATTGCAGATTTTCAGCGGAGGACAAAAATTCGGCGGATTCGGATATCCAGCGGCAGCTCGGAACATTAACACAGGCCAACAGGTGACGCCTCTTATTCATGGACAGTGTGATTTACGGGAAACATTAGCACAAAAAATTGACACTTAGGATACCATTAGCAAGATTCTGTTAAAATAAGTAATTGTCTTGTTTTTACATTTATTTTCAGTTTTGGCAGTGCAAAGATGATTGAAATCCATCAAGATTTGACAAAGTTGCAGTCATATGTACTCCTAGCATTTTGTTAACCACAGCCTGAATATAATTTTGTACTTTTACCAAGTAGGGTATGTGCATGTTAGGTGATGCGGGCATTTTTGCTCTCTAATGAGTGGGCCAAAAAGCACCCTATATTAAGCCAGTTATTATATTCTAACATTAAGTTAGAAGTAAAATTCATGGTGCATTCTGAAGCTTAAATCATTTATGAGAAATTGACATGACTTTTGAGCAGATTATAAAAAGATTCATGCAGGTAGTATCAGATAAATGAAGACAACCCAACTGTACAGAAAACACAATGCAGTTTATAACTTTATGTCACCTTGGTGTAAGTGTTCATTGACAAGCAATGCTGTTCACATGTGAAGAGAAATGTTTCATTAAGCTTGTTTCTCAAAGTAAGGGATGGGGCACAAAACGTATAAAATTTGTAAACAATTTTCTGTCAAAAAGTGGGCTGTCCGCTCTGTTGACAAGATTGACAAGACGAACTCGATTGATTGAATGGAAGACTGGCAGTGAACGACTGCAGACTGTAAGGTCAGAACAGAATCACAAACATATGGCTGAGCTGATGTTCGGCCATCAAGGCAGCCCAGGGTCTAGCAGAAGTCTAAGAGAAATTAAAAACCTGACAGTGATATCTCTCAGTTCTGGCTTCTGCAAGAAGCTGTCATGTACACAAAACGTGATAAAATGCTACTTTGGTGCTTTGACTATATTGTAATATAAATATAACAACAACGTTTAAAATGGACAGTTATAGGCGACAAAGTGGCACATCTGAAAAAGCAAAAATTGGATTTTTTTGGATAGATTTCTATGCACTGATAAGCTCGCAGATGTCATCAGATATTTACAGAGTGCTTGTGTTTCACCACTACTGTGCAGCAGGATTCTACTAACATGTGGTGAAACGTGGTTATTTACATTTATATTTGCTGTTTTTTAAATTCATTTCAATCACAACAATTTGTGGATCACATATATGGATGTTTTAAAACTACGACAGTGACTTTATTAAACTTAAGTGATGCCTCAACAAATACACTGTGCCTATATTGCTTGCTTACTTTATTGAATCGCTCAGTACAGTTGTGACCATTGTTAAGGTTAACAACTATAGCAACATAACGCTGAAACAATTTCTGCAATTTAAAAATTCCTATGAAGAAATGTCCAAATTCACTGTCAATAAATCTCCAATGGCACAAAGCAATCACTCGACTGCTTAAAGACTGCTTAAATAGAACATATTTTCTGCAGCTGGCCCCCAAACATGTAGCTATCAGCATCTTTAGTCAATTTAGTTCGATTAAATAGCTACCACGAATTTGCCATTGGTCGCGGTCACTCGAGAACGACACTACTACTACAACATTCAAAATATATCTATATCATTAGATAGTCTCATCGATAGATAGATAAATTTATCATATAGCAAGTGGCTTTACACTTTATTGAGCCTTGTCCACCATAATCTGTCATCTGTTTACCATTTATTGTTGAACATTTCCGTTTGCACCTGTTATACCGTCATTATTTCATAGTTTTTATCTATTATTAAAGTTATATTCTTGTTTTAAAGCGGTCTGTTGGTAATTTTAAGAATCTCCACATAAGGGAGAGGCTGACCCGTAAGCTATTTGGGGTCTCGTCTACAGGATGTGAATCTAGTCTGTCAGTTTGTGAGCTCAAGCTTGTGGGTTTATATGGCCGCAGCGTGTATACTTGACGGTAGTTGTCAAGTGAGTCGGGGTAAGCCGTTGTGTTTATCGCTTGCCTTACTAGGATTGATTTGTTGCATAATCGTTACTTTGCATCATCGTATCATCCTTGTAAGTGCGAGTAAGTACTCTGGCTGTGTGTGGGCATTTTCATTGGTCAAATAAGCCAAGGCTTTCTGAACCTAGGCGTAACTGCTAGGCTACTATTTATCCACATATTTTTTGTGATGATAAGTTAGTGTTTTGCCCGTTTGAGCAGCTCTGTAGTGTACTGGCCTCGCTATCCTGTGGTTGAGTATTTACGTTTTTGGCAACATAATCTGTCTTTTAGCCAACCACTAGGTCTGTGGTTTTCCTGGTTGCATAACACCATAGTGTGGGTCTGTTTGTTCTGCCAACCTTTCAGCCCATAGTTGTAGCCCATTTGTTTTTAACAATAACCGCCAACTGATTTATAACGGACTCAGCGTACATATTGGTTATCTGTGGGAAAGTTTCCCGTATATTGTATGTGTGTGTGTGTGTGGGGACCTGACTCACATCATTACAGTCCCTACTTCATATAATTGTCAGCAGTCAGTCACACTCTGCATTATGAACAGTACACCTGTAAGTGTGACGTCCAGTGTATAGGCTATACTCGTTATGCATTGCAACCCAGAAACAACTCGTGCACGTTCTTGTTTCAAAGCGTAATTTTAAAAATTCCACATAAGTTAACAGCTAAGTAGGCCATAAGAGAAAGGGTGACCCGTAACAACATGTGCTTGGCATGCTGCTGCCCTTCTGTTTATCTCCAGACATCATACGAGGCAACAGAACTGCGCTCTAGTTTTGTCATGTCAAGTCGTGTTTGTAGTTTTTGTGTTTTGTTGTTTTATGCTGACGTCACAATGGTCGTGTGATTAGCTAGGAAGAGAGTCTCCACAAGGAGTTGTATCACTCGTGTGGGATGCTGTTGTTATTAACTGTTCTGTTGCTCTACACTCCTACTACTACCACTACTCTACAACTAGTAGTGCTACTGCTGTTGTTTACCTGTGCCATAGTTGCTGACGGTGCGGCTGCTAGGGAAAGCTGGTCTTTGTGGTATCGCTGGCCTGCTGCCATACATCTATCTACCTGTCTCCTCTTACTTGAACGTGGCACGCTGGACATGGGGTGATCAGACTTCCATCACTGGCTTTCTCACACACCTCTTGAGACGAGAGTATGGAACTTTTGATTTGGTGAGTGACGTCATGGATTAAATTAAGTTAGCTGATTGCCTCAGTTAAGCTGCTTCTCTTTCTGTAAGGTAGAAAATGCTCTGCTGCGCTGTTTGGACTGTGGTGCTGTAAGAATAGGCAGAATAAGGCAACTGGCTATCACCATTACACTATGCGTAAGGGTGATAGCTAGGATCACACATAAAAAACAGCATCATCATCATCATATTCGTCATCATATTCGTTTATTTGAGGTTGTCAAACGCAACCGACAATATACTGTACAAAAAATAGATGTAGGCATATACATGGACATACACACAATACATGCAGTCTAAAATACATTTATACACACAGTCGAACAGTTTTTAGTTCAAGTTATTATGGCTGGTGCAGATTAGAAATGAGAGAGAAACGTAGGCAATGTAGTAGTCTAATGCATGTTGCAGAGAGTTAG
>Ga0126335_1003295_pt1 | contig 9994 bp, 3 predicted proteins | sample OlaspJWI45metaG_FD_108409 | JGI IMG/M metagenome (GOLD analysis project Ga0126335, IMG submission 108409) | Marine gutless worms symbiont microbial communities from Oahu, Hawaii - Olavius sp. 1 OAHU.JWI-45 metaG | ecosystem: Host-associated > Annelida > Digestive system > Unclassified | place... | reverse complement strand
TACTAGCAGTTTGTGGACCTGTAGAAGTTATTACAAACGTCACCCAATTTACTTCCGTTTTCTACTGGCAGTTTCTTGTGCAGTTTTCATCATAAATCTACTTTTGAATGATAACGGAAAATACTAATTTTGAAATCGATCTGCTTTTACTCAGTGGCACTGTTTCCGTTTTTTGTCAATGATATAAACAAAACGAAAAATAAAAAGCTCAGCCCCCCATGCTACACATTACCACTTTAACCACTGAACAGAACCTCTGTCTTCTTCAGACTGGTCGTCAGGCCAAAGCGGATAGCAGCATCACACAATCGATTGAAGAGGTGTTAAGCATCTGCCTGCGTGTGAGGAGGTCATGGACTAGAGCAGCAAACGTCCTTGTATGGGCTTGAAGACGTCGTAAGTTGACACTACGGTCAGTTCTGAACTGGACTGGAATGCCAATGTCACAATTCTGGAAAGCGACAAGTAGCACCAAAGAAAAGAAGATGCAGAACAGCAATGGAGCACACAGCCCTGCTTGGTACCACTGGCGATATCGAAGAGTCCAAATACTTCACCGTCATTGATGACCTGTCCCTGCATACCGTCGTGGAAGGACTGTGTGATTTTAACAAACTTCTCCGGTCAGCCAATCTTCCTGAGCACTTGCAACAGCCTTAGTGAAGTAAATGAAAACCATCTCCAGGTCACGATTTTGTTCTCTGCATTTTTCCTGTATCTGCCTCGCTGCGAAGATCATGTCTGTAGTGCCTCGTCCAGTTCGAAAGCCACACTGGCTCTCGGGATGATGTTGCTTATGCCAACGTGATCACTAAGTCTCAAAATGCTCCTTCCAACGTTAAAGGATCTTCGTGCGGTCAGTGACAGTGACACTGTCGAGCAATTTGGCAGGCGCAGAACCAGCTTCGCGAGGACCATAAACCGCCTTCAGGCCATGAAAGAAGGTCCTTGTGTCGTGTCGGTCAGCGGCTGCCTGTAATTCCGCAGTGTTGTTGTCCCACCACCGATTCTTCATCTTACGGAGCCTGAGCTGCGCCTTTTGTCTGGCTTGAGTGTAAGCCATCTTCTTGACCGAGCAGTTCTTGTCTCTCATCCACGCTAGGTCAGTAGAGTGCATGACGTCCAATAGATCTTGTGCCTCCACGTCCTGATCGTCGAACCAAGGGTTTCCGACGTAGCCTCATAGGTGGCTTCTTTAATCCTGGTCCACTGTTCTTCGACACTGAACGTGTCGAAGTTACGTGAGCAGCCAGAGACTGACAGATTCTTGGAGCTCCTGGTACATATCTTCCTCACGTAACTTCGACACGTTCAGTTTCCGCCGCCTTTCGGCTTGACGGCGCCGTGGGTTGGCAGTTCCGCAGCTACGAGACTGCGTACTAGTCGGTGGTCTGACCACATTCCTGTGCCTCGCATAGCCCGAGTGGAATGCAAACATCTTTCAGATGACGCTGTCGCGTGATCTATCATATGCCAGTACTTTGAGCGCGGATGTTGCCACGTTGTCTTGTTCTTGTTGGCTTGCTGAAAGTAGCCTAAGTGTTAGTTAGGCCTATGGCTAGCTCGTGCTCAGAGCATGTTTGCAGCAGCAAACTGCCGTTGGAGTTCTCATTTCCAACCGAGTGCTGACCAAGAACCCTGGGCCACGTTTGTGCATCGCGTCCAACTCTTGCATTAAAATCACCAAGAAGGAAAAGGCGACCTTTGATCTTAGCTAACTACAAGCAGTTCTACTGCCCATCACTGAGTTTGGGATCGCAGCCCCAGTGGTGTCCACTGCAGGGTCAGACTCAAAGCTTCTGATGGAGTATAGGGCCTCTAGTAAAATGGTACCTATAACTATAGCGCATTACATACCGCCTTCGAAAACTTCCAATGTGGGTGAACGACGCTGACTCCGTGGAGTGGACCGTAATGTGTGCACAGTGCAGCTTACAGGACCGGACTAAGGGGACTGCACTGTGCTGTGCCACTGCTACCGCTGCCGGGCGCTGGGTCACGTGACACTGCTCGGCCTAGCCTGCCGCGCATGCGCACCGCCTAGCGTTCAGTGTTGTGAGAGATTTTCTAAGATGTCTGATTGTTGATCGCTGACTATCATTTCGTCGTTTGTTTTTAAGAATACCGCCACGGAAATGCTGCTGGACTGCCGCTGAACGGCAGACGTACATGGTATGATGGCGGAGTCTTCGAATGAGCGACATAGTTAGTGCTGTGACGTAAAGCTGTGCTTGTATAGCCGTGGCGTCCATTCTATGACCTGTTACCATTTAGGCGTCTGTGGTTGAATGCGTACGTGTGTGGCATTTCTTGCACGGACAATGACATCCATATTTTCCACATTTACTTGTTAAATGTCTAGTGCCAGCTGATAAAGCGTTGACGAAGGTCTCCTGAATAATAAACACCAGTTATCTTGGGGGATTTTGCAGTTACTTTCATGTGTGTAGTGTTCTTAGTGTTTGTATTCTGCTTTTTATTAGAGAAAATGCTAGTATGACAATTTTTACACGATTAATTTTGATAGCATATATAATGTTGCTTATTTAGGTAAAGGTGTCCGATAGGTACGGACCCAGAAACACCCATTTTCGCGACTTACAAACGATAGAAGACGATGTTAGAAAGATAGACAAGGCTTAATTTTCTTGTGGAAATGCAATCCCAAGTCACTACTAACTGCGACAACTCTAGCGGGACCCGAGTATAAAAATGCGGTTTTGGGTGGGTACATTTTTAAAAACGTAACGTAATGCACAGAAATTCGTCCAAAAAAACTATAAGCAGCATGTGTAATGATGGCGCCACCTGGCGAATGGATGAGAAGAATTATCACGCGAAAATTTCCAGGAAAAAATGCACATAAATGCATCCAATAGCTGAATAAGCTGTAAACAGAATGATGGTGCCACCTAGCGAATGTATATGAAGTATCTACAGGCCGAAAAATTGATGGAAAAGACCTTGAAAAAGGAAGGAAAACTCGGTGGAAAAAAACCCTGGAAAATACATGCATAAACTGAATAAGCAGCAAATAGAACGATGGTGCCACGTAGCGAATTGATTTGAATTATTTTGTTTACCAAAAAGCAGTTGTGAAATGAATTTTTGATGGAGACAATGGAGGAGGTAAGAAATTCTTGGGGGAAAATGCACAGAAATGCGTCCATTAGCAAACAGAATGATTGTGCCACGTATGAAATGTATGTGAACTATTTATAGCCCCCATAATTTGATGGAGACAACGTTGAAAAAGGGCAAGAAATTAGTTGGGAAAATGCAAAAGAAATTCCTGCATAAACTGAATAAGCAGCAAAGATAACGATGGCGCCACCTAGTGAATTGATTTGAACTATTTTGTTAAGGAAGAACGTTTTTGAAAGAAAGTTTTCATAGGGACAATATTAAAGAAGTTGGGAATTTCAAGGATAAAATGCACAGAAATATGCCCATAAGCTGAATAAGCATCAAACAGATTGATGGCACCACGTATGGAATTTATGTGAACAATTTCTCGGAAAGAAATTGATGGAAACAGCATTAAAGAATGACGAAAAATCGGGTGGGAAAAACCGTTACAAATTCATGCATAAACTGAATAAGCAGCAAACGGAACTATGGCACCACCTAGTGAATTTTTCTCAGCTATTTTTATTTACAGAACAAGTTTTGAAATATGCGAAATAAATGAAGTTTTGATGGAGACAACGTGAAAGAAAGGCAAAAATTTACAGGAAAACGAAGCAAAATTTGTCTATTAACCGTATAAGCAGCAAAGCGAATTATGGAAAATTTCTGAATAAGCTGCATACAGTGTTAGTGACCCATGTAGAATGGCTGTAGAGAGAATACGTTGTCGCAGTAGTGTAATGAGCAGTAACTGACGACAGCACTTCCAGTAGAAAATAAAGCCTTTTCTGCCTTTCTAGCGTTGTTTACTATTGTTTGTAAGTCGCGAAATAACGCAAAAATTACATGAAAACAGTCCATGCTAAATGTAAGCACTTACCGGTAACCATGTGCGATGCATAGCCTACAGGTCTAGACAGTGCACTGGCCAAACGCACGGTCATGTGACTGAGCTAGACACGTGACTATGTAGGTCACAGGTACCGTTCTGAAATGTTTGAATCGGATCTGAGCTACGCATGGCTAATAGACAAGCACCTAATATACCAAGGCTGTTTAAATGTTTTCAAACGCGGTATCATACGTCTCATCCGTGGCTGAGTTTGTTATGGCTAATAAGAAATCCGTTTTTTGCTACTACTACAAAGTTGCTGTCACTATTTCGTTCATATGTTGTCAGATTATTCCGACCTGGTTTAGAACAGCTACAGTCAATCTCATAGCGTGGATCATACCCATTTGATTTGTAAACAATGCCGCGATGATTCGCTAGATGCGTAAATGTTTCCAAAGTAATTGTTTAACGTTACAAGTGACTGAAAAAGTATGTCGCTGCACACAACAGACGATAATACGGCAATACAGGTACGTCAACACTTGATATAATGTTCGCAACAGACTTAATACACTCAGCGTGTGTCGAGCAACGCAAACACCTAAGTTCAATCATGCCGGATGAGAAATTTGTGCGGAGTGAAAATTTCTGCTTTCCACCAAATTATTTCTTCATATTTACGTCTTTCATAATATTTGGTGTCATTTTGAAGTGGCGTTTTCCGGGTCCGGACCTATCGGACACCATTGCCGGTTAGCGTCGCGGGCGCTGTTGCATTTTCACTACCTCACCTGGAAATCCTATTCCATTTCCAAACCACTCGAAACTTACCATACACAACTACCTCAACAGCTTAACGATGTTGAGTCGAATAAATGCGTAAATAACAGCTTTCAACAGCAAAAAAAATTACGAATTTGTACGAAGTAAACAGGAAGCTATGACCAAATAGCAAATAAAGCACTGCGCGTCAAAGTTCAGCTGTCTGTAGAGATGTTTGATCTACTTGGATCTTGAATTCGAATACATTTCTTATTTGACCCGGTGCGAAATATGTCATTCTACACGTGAAACCCTAACCTTGACCCTGACCCTAACCCTGACCCCGATTCTAACCCTAACACTGAGCCTAACCCTGACCCTAACCATAACCCATCCGTTACCTTTATAGCCTGGCACTATGTTTAAATTCAATTTACTATTATTCGATTCTGTAGAAATATTGCAACATCACTAATGAGTAACAGAGCCATCAGATGATTCATATTTATTGCATTGCTCGTCGTGATGGTTGTAGTTGATGGTGAAAATTCACGATTTTTCAGCATTATGTGTGTTTCATTGCATTTTTTTCGATTCAACATCGTTAAGTTGTCGAGATAGTTGCGTGTGGTAAGATTGGAGTGGTTTGGAATATAGGATTTCCAGGTGAGGTAGTGAAAATGCAAGCGTGCCGCGTCAAGGCTTTTGGCCCGAGAGGTAGAGTTCGACACTCATAGTCTGCTGTGTTTCCAGTTGCTCAATGAGGTGTGATGGTCTGAACAGCTAATATCTGATTTTCATCACGTAGCGGTCCTGGGCAGACCACTTGCTTACTATGGTGGTGCCTAGGCCAAACTCAACCTTCCATCCCTCCGGGGTTAGTAAATGAGGACCAGCTTGGCTGGAAAGGCAAAGGCAGGCATGGTTCTTTCTATTCGTGGATAAATGCATGAGTGGCAGGTAAAACTGTGATTCTTTGAAATGCGTGCCACACTTGAGTGCCTCTGTGATGGGTTGGCCCATAAAGAGGCACTGTATCAAGTGTCCTTTACGTTTGCTACCTTCACCTGCTGGAGGCTGGGGGTCTGTGTCTACATCGACTTACATTATGTGATGTTTGTAACAGTTGCTGTAGACGACGTCTGATGTTCATTTCGTAGTTGGATCCTAACAACATTTGTGTTCATCATATTTGGCTTAATTAGCAGCTTATGTAAGTTGCTTAATGGCAGCAGGTGCCTGGGAGAACAGTAGTGGCATGGCAGGATGTGATGATGCATCCAATGCACCACAATCTGTGTGGAACATGACTGGTCTTGTTAATGGCTTGCCATCAGTAGCATCTGCCCCAGGAGGACTGGCTGGCAGTGAGCTAACAGGCTTGAAGCAGAATAGAATAGCAGACAGTACTGTTCCTGACATGTCTGCTGGAGGCTGGGGGTCTGTGTCTACATCGATTGGCAAGGACTCGGGTTGGAACAGGCCAGATTCTGATGTAAGCTTAGACATTGGAACAAAGGCATGGGAATCACAGCAGTCCAGTGTAACATCTGCAGTATGGGGTCAGCCACAGTCAGAGAAGCCTTCTGCACAGTGGGGTGATATTGACATAAGACAAAAGAATGGTCTTATTATTCGTGACACAGGAGAGTCGCCGTGGGATGTTCGACCGAAGTCTTGGGGTGATATACCAGCCGAACTGTCATCTAGTCAGAATGGCAGTATAAGTGTTCCTTCATCGAGTGCTGCTTCATTACAGCCGGTAGCAGATATGCCATCCAGTGCATCAGCTGCCGAATCATCAGCAACGACATCAGTCTCGGATACCAGTCCAAATGATAATCTGTCTGCCTCTAGCATGCCACAGGCTTTGTCCCAAGATGAAATTATTGCAAAGGCAATCAACAGTAATGAGCCATGGGGTAGAACACCGATACGCCAGGATGTTCCGTGGGTCATTGATGAAGAGCCCACACTGCGAGAACCCATACCACCTTTACCAAAGTTACCTACCGTTGATCCTGCAGATGCTCAAATTAGCCGTATAGGTACTGGAGCGTGGGAACAGCAGAGAGGAGGTGCTGCAGTTGCTGCTGTGGGCTGGATGGGTGCTGGAAGGAGCAGAGAAGATAGTGGAAGCTGGAGCATTTCATCACCCGATGGTCTCAATATTACATCAGCAGGTGTGCCAGGGATGGGACGAGAACTTGCAGGTGGTGTGGTTGGTATGTCTGCTTTCAGACCTCCAGCAGAACGACCTTCATCTAGTACTGGTGGCATGCTTTCTGCATTTCCTACTGACCGTCCACCAACTGGTTGGGGTGGAAATCTGGAATCAGGTGAAAACTTGTGGAAAGATAAGGATACAAGAGGAAATTTTGCTGGTGCAGCACAGCAGCCACTGCGTCGTAACTTGTCGACAGGTAACTGGCCGGGTGATGACCCAGGCTGGAATAGTGCTGGAGGTGCATCGGCAGAAGTAGAAGACCTCCTAAACCAAGGCCGTCAACAGAACTGGCGCTCCGTCAGTCGTCCACCTACTGCTCAGTCTGTTGGTCAGGTAGGACTGCGAGCGAGACCAGATGAACGCGGTGATGCCACTGTGTTTGGAGTGCCTCCACCTTCACTACAGCCTGGATTCCGACCAGGCAGTCGGACTGGTAGTCAAGAGGATGTTGTAGCTACTGGACAGTGGGGTTCTCTGTCTGTCAAATTGGTAAGTTTCTTTCACAATGTTGTATGTCATTATACACTCACACACATAGTGAAGTTGATAGTTCATGCATGTGTGACTGTGTGTTTATCTTATTGAAGTTGTAATTTTATAGCGAAATGGAAATGTGTACAGTGTCACAGGAGTTACATTTTTCATTCTAAAGAAGTCCTTTGATTCATTAATTTTGTCAAATTTTAATTGATTTGTATGACCAAGGATCTTAGTTGTCCTCGTGTGGTGGAATAAAAGCATTAAAATCAGATGTTGCCTTTAGGCTGTATTTTATTGTTCGTTTGTGACAAATGAGTTTTTAATTCACCCATCACCAGCACTCCAGATTTATGTAGTATCAACAGACAGTAAAGGTGTGGTGCACTAATGTTTCATTGTACATGCACTTGAACTTGTTTTGAGTAATTTATTGATTGAAATGCATTAAATATGCAGATTACCATAAACAGGTGCAAAAATAGCCTGCTGCACACTACAAAATCAGCTTGTAGTTTAAATAAGAGGCCTGAATGACTGCAGTTAATGCAAAAACACTGTTATGAATTTAATCATAGACTCTGGCTTGGATTCAGTGCCTGTCGGAGCATTAGCATGATGCCTTCTAAACCTGTGAATATGTGAAACTTAAAAAGTTACAAACAGGCTGCTAACTTGAAAGAAACAACGTCAAATGAAACTATAATGCCTGCTTTAGTTGGCCAGGTTTTTGTGACATCTTGCTAGGAAATGAAGCAGGGCTCGTTACAGCTGTGGAGCCCATAAGTAAGCAAGATAAGAATATTTCTAAAGCACATACAATACTAGAAAATGTAGCAATTACTGGTGTATTGCCATGTGCAGCCTCACACTGCACTCAAACTCGCTCACACCTGTTCGCCTACCCGTTGGCTCACACTGTCTCGCAATCGGCACTTGATAGAACTCGCTCACACTCTCACCCGCTTGTCCTCCCGTTGTCTCGCACTCGCTTGAACTCGCTTACACTTACTAGCACTTGCTTGCGCTTGCCAGAACTCCTTTACACTCGCTTGCCTTCGCTCATCCCCCCCTTGGCTCGCGCTCGCCCGCTTGTTGGCTCGCACCCCCTGGAACTCGATAGATCTCACTCACACTGTCTCTCACTCACTCGCGCTTGCTAGAACTCGCTCGCACTCGCTCACCCGCCTGTTTCCTTACACTATCTCGCATTCGATGGAACTAGCTCACACTCTCTAGCATTCGCTGGGACTCACCAGAACTCCTTTACACTCGCTCGCTCTCACTCATGCACCTGTTGGCTCGCATTCGCTCACTTGTCTGCCTGTTGGCTCGCACACTGTTGATCTCTCTAGAACTTGCTAACACTCGTTTGTGCTCGCTAGACCTCGCTCACACTCATGCACACTGCCTCTCACTCGCTTGCCTGCCCGCATTGGCTTTCGCTCACTCAAACTTGCTCACTTTCAAACTCTCTCGCAACCACTCGCCTGGTGCTGCCAAACCATTCAGTTTTCCTTCATGCTGTTACTCAAATGAATCCATTTGTACATAGCCACCAAATTTTGTGAAAATATTTTAATTGGTGTCGGAGATATGACTGCAAAACGAAATTCAAAAGAATGCCCCCTAGTGGCTGAATTCAACTTGCGATACCAATTTTTACACATGCCAGTCTTTCGGGACCTTCGTGTGTGTCACGGCGTAAAATATCAGCGAAATCAGACTATCTGCGACTGAGATAGCGAGTTAACTAATTCAAGTTAGCTGTCGTCCACCAGCTTTGATTTTCGAAAAAAGTGTATTTGAAGCACTTCATACCTTGCGGGACCTCGCTATCAGTGCATACTCAAGTTTGGTGAAGACAACAGTGGTTTGAATTAATGTTGTCAATCTAGCTTTTTCTAGGTATTGGTTGACAGATATCCAACCAGTGCCGAAGACAGTGGTAAGAACACGCGGTGCGTGGTGGGCATTGTCGGTCTGTGGCTACACGCTCCAATAGCTATGCTTTTGACACGTAGTTCCGGCTATTAAATGCATTCATTCCCAGCGAATTTTGCGAATATCGCCATAAATTATACACCATCAGAAACTAGAATCTTTGATCTACATTTCTTCATAGGAAATAATTGCCTATCTAAAGTTTGTTTGATGTATTGAGCTCTGAAACATGCTTCTCTCAAGGTCACTGATTTTACTACGAACTGGAAGCCGTGCAACATTCTACAGTTTAGTAATATGAACTAAGACATGTATCCTACTATTTACCAGATTGTTATCCAGATTTTCACTGTTTGGATGGGGGGTACCTCAGATGAACACGCTATTTTGGAAAAACCCCTAAACAGACAATTACCAACTTTTGCATGAAGAAAGTAGAGTCGCTGAACTACTTTACTCCTGCAGTCACTTTGGCTCCATCTTCAGCCGTTTTAGAGTGTCACGTATGACCGAGTAGTCTTATTGTATCAACACAGGCCTAGTTTTACAGAGAGTAGACGAGGCACACATGTAGATTTTCCAAATAAAGTTTTATAATAACGACAAACAATATGATCACG
>Ga0126335_1003294_pt1 | contig 9996 bp, 6 predicted proteins | sample OlaspJWI45metaG_FD_108409 | JGI IMG/M metagenome (GOLD analysis project Ga0126335, IMG submission 108409) | Marine gutless worms symbiont microbial communities from Oahu, Hawaii - Olavius sp. 1 OAHU.JWI-45 metaG | ecosystem: Host-associated > Annelida > Digestive system > Unclassified | place... | reverse complement strand
GGCTGTTTTCTGATACAGCAAACCTCTGCAAAAAGCTAGCAGTACGAATGAGTATCTGGCTTTTGGCAGGAAGAAAGCCAAAACTGACTTGACAGTCATTTACCACTTTTGGAGAACCAGTTCAAAAAAGTTTCATAAAAATACGAGTTAATTTAAACTCAAATAATACAAACAATCACTTAAATGCCTTTGTTTTTCAGTATGTGTAACCGCAATATTTAACATTTGTTATTAAAGTCATTATTATGCAAGTAGTATAGCAACAGCATGCAGATGAAGTGGGCAAATGAATTACTGCAGTGTTGCAACTTACCTCACTATACTGTATGCCAAACATTACGAAAATCGGTCAATGTTTGTAAAATCTACAGCGAATTAAAAAAGGTGAGCGTTTTTTGGAACACGATGTATACAGTTACACAAAATGTTGATGTAAAAATTAAGTTCTTACAGTAAAATTTAATAGTGAACAACACTGGAACAGAGTAGACAATATCGCATGTCCACTTTGCACATTTATGTTTAATAATTAATATCCAACAAATCACATTGCTAATATATACAAAAACATTATTAAGTTCATCCGTACAAGCTATCATCGCTTATACAATTTTAATATACAACACAGTGTCACTCACAGTATACGATTTAATGCTGTTAAATACAGCGCGTTGAACACTGTAGAATTAGAACACAAACAAAAGCCAAAGTAATTTGGCGAAGGCTGCATCGAATGCGAGCAACGTTCCGATACTTTACAATGGATAATATTTTCCCCACTTCCTCTTTCCTTGCCGCGGGAATCCCAAGAGTCTTCATCCCGAACAGGACCTCGATCTGTTCAGCCGCTTTCGAACAGCGCAGCCGCGTGACAGACTGACTGACATTGGCACCACGCTACGGGATTATCGATCGCAATAGCACGCTCTGTATTCGATGCGGCCTGAAAATTAACGGCAATTGCGTAAGATGGTTAACTAAGTTGAATTCGCAAGAGCTCAGCTGTTGCTGAAATGGCCGCGCAACGGTCCACAATTTGAATGGGATAAAGAGAGCCGAGGCACTTTTGGGCAAATTATAAAAAAGAAGTGCTAGAGACATAGTTCTATTTTAGGGTCAAACTGCAAAGCACATTTCGATATGTTGAACCGTTTGGCGCGACTGACAAGTGTAGCACTAGCAGCAAATGCCGCGTTTAACTTACATGTCAGCCTAACATTGCGCGGCCAAAAATTAAAACGACTTTAAGAATATATATGGCACATTTACAACACGATAATAAACTTATTCGAGCACCACATTTTTACATTGTGTTCAAACGGTGAAAATGCTCGAGCTACTTGGTGCGGCGTTTACACAATGACATACAATGTTCCAAGTTTCCAACACTGGGACACAGCCCGACACACATGTACAGAGCGGTCCGAAAAAGTGAGAACCGGTCATTTTTGGCCTCTATAACTTCGTCAAATCTTAACCGATTTTTAAAGTTATTTCACTGTACGTTAAACAATGTTTAACGCAACATGTCCCGCCGCATCTTAAATTTGTTGTTGCACTATTTTTGGAAACGTTATAAATTTATTTTCGTGCTGTATTTCAAAAGATGCTACTTAAAATCGTATCTTGTGCGTTAAAAAATTAAATGTTTCATGTCATATGACTGAATGGATATTGATACTGTCATGACAGTTGCTCAGAGCGTCCACTATATGCCGCAGACATGCTCAAAGACGCCAACGCCATTCATCAATAAAACTGTCAATACTGCTTTGTAAAGTGCATGCCACTGTGCGACGCCAAACGCACACTTCAGTTTATTTACGTTATACAACATGGCTGATAAACTCACAGCAGGATGACACCCCATAAATTGCAGTGGACCAGACTGACTTCAGAAAAGTTATATTTCACTATGTGAAAGGGCGCTGCTTGTTCGAAATGTTATACACTGACTCATGCTTATAGTTTGCAGGGAACAGCTGTCAACATTTAGGCCTGTTTAAATAAAATATCTGCTATTTCCAAAAATATTCAACAGGAACCAGAAAAAGAGGTGATAAGGAAGTCAGCAATAAGTCCTCAAGCTAGATAAAATGTATTCTGCACATGCAAAATCAATGCATTTTGTTTTCATTTTCTTCCCGATTTCCATCTTATTTGAACATATCAGTAATTTCACAAGGTAGTGTAGCGGCATATCTAAGGTATGGCAAAAATATTATGTGACTTGCGTTGGCAATTTCTTCCTCTTTCACATCGTAAAGAATTAGGCAAATGGGTTAAGATTTGACAAATTTAGAGGCAAAAACGAGACCGGTTCTCACTTTTTTCGACCACTCTGCATACATCACACCCGTATGCCGCGTAAATTCTGCTCCAAGACGATATTGCCTTTTACAGCATACAGTTACGTTCACGATCGTCGCTAACCAACAAACAGTAATCAGTTTACAGAGAACAAACAATACAAATAAATTAGTAACACGAAGAGAGTTATCGTACAGCAGAGCGAAAAAATTAAAAGACGTCACATGTGCGACAGTGGTAGAGTATTGTTGATGCCTGGAGAATGACTCTCGAGCAGCGAATGTGATGGAGCAGCTTGTTGATGATGGCGAAAGAAGCCGTCATAACTACCAGCCACCGGTCTACCTGTCCCTGCCCCAGGCGGTGTAGGCTCGTCACGCAGTGGACCGCCGCTGCTGCCGCCGTTGGTCGGTGCGCTGGCGCCTCCGGGAAGGTATACACCGATCATTTCTCTCATGTCGGCTGTCGGGCTGCCGTACGGTGCCCTACCAGAACCAGTCGCTGCCGAACCGTTAGTGGATGTCGCGCTTCCGGTCGGGCTGTTATGTAACTCTTCTTTGATGGTACTGGGTGGCGGTGGCGGAGCTGCGGCGGCGTACATTGACGGATAAACGTACGGAGACCCGAACGGTGTTGTAGCAGCGGCTCCCACCTGATGCGCTGGGTAGTAGCCGGCATTGGTTGAACCATACTGACCAGCTGCCGCCATCATTGCCGCCTGCTGTTGGTGGTGGTAATGGTATGCGGCGGCGTGATGTTGGGATGACTGCTGAGTCTGGTGATGCGGTTGATGCTGCTGCTGATGCTGCTGGTGATGCGGCATCATGTACGCTCCGCCGTAGCCGTTCATCTGATGGTACATGTCGACCCTGCCGGCCTGCTGCAAAGCCTGGACGGCCGCCATTCCACCGGCCGCCGCCGCTGCGACCGCCGCATGATGGATCGACATTCCGGAATACTTGTCCTTCTTGAGCAGCGTCTTGGTCTTGCGGCGTGGTCGGTACTTGTAATCTGGGTGTTCCTTCAGGTGCACGGCGCGCAGTCGCTTTGCCTCGTCGATGTATGGCCTCTTCTCCGCCTCAGTCAGCAACTTCCACTCGGCGCCGAGACGCTTCGAGATCTCCGAGTTGTGCATCTTGGGGTTGTCCTGCGCCATCTTGCGCCGTTGACCACGCGACTACACCATGAACGCGTTCATAGGTCGTTTGACGCGATCGTCGCTGATCTTCGACTTAGCGCTGCCGCCCGTAGCAGCTGACGCCGCGCCGCCGATTGGATACCCGGCTCCATGGGAACCGATCGCCAGCGGGGTGGTGTGAGTCGGCGCCGATGTCGACAATCGCTGATGACCGCTGGCGCCGGTCTGATGATGCGGCAGAGTCTGATGATGATGATGATGATGATGTGATGCAGATGCTGACGACGTCGCCTGCATGTTCTGACCAGAACCTCCGCCACCGGAAGAAGACAGCTTCGACGTCACCTGACCGGAACCCATCCCAACTCCGGCTGACGCGGTTTTCATGTGTTGGCCCATGGCGGCCATCTTGCGCTGAAGCAGTTCCGGCATGCTGCAAACAGAGTCCATAAATCCGACGCGTTCATCGCGGTAAAACGCCGGCTGCCAGAGTGACTCCATTGAGTCAGCAAGGTCAAGGACGTCGCTATGGATACACGAAGACAGACGTACAAACGGGCCTGAGCAGGCGTAGTCTATTGTCTGCGGTCTAGTACAGCTGCTATTGTACTACAGGGTCATGAGGGTCACTCGCTGGCGCGGCACAGTAACGTCGGTTCTATTCACATTGGTCGACGACCAGATCAGCAGGTGCGACGACGAATTCAGACCGCGACGTGTATCATAATTCCGCCATTTTGTCGGCCCTTCATCGCGGTCCAATTGAGACGCCTGTGGTTCAACGCAGATTGTATACGCCGTCGACGGGTCTTCCTTTCAGCAGGACGCCTGTGTCTACGCCGCCGGTACTCCAAGAGTCGCGTTCAATGAAAACGTTGCCGGCTGGAATTGTCCCGATGTCGGTGGATTCAAAACGCTATGGCCGGGTCGGTCAGTCTTCAATGACCATTCAGACCGGGCCAGCACGTCTACTCGACGACGCCTGCTGTTGAAAAGCGCGCGCGAACGAATAGAATGCCGAACGACGTGGACTTTCAGAGCTATAGGCGACGATGACGTCGACTACTGTTGGAGGCTTAAATCGTTTTGTAGCGGGCGAGCAAGAAGCGCCTTTGAGCACTCCAGCAGCTCACGCATTGTTCGCTCGGGCTGCTGCTGCAATGACGTCGTGCACTACGTCATCGATACGCAGCAGCCAATCACAGACCGCTGCTAGCAACATGGGCGTGGCATTTGCAAACTCGTCCTCTTTCATGCCTTTTCTCCCCGGGATTTTCCCCACGCTGTCCCGTAATACCACAGCTAGGTCTGCATTCTGCTGAAACCAGACACGTCGTCTGATCGGGTTTACTGGTGCAGATGCGAACTATTAACTACAAACGTGTCGAAATAATATGGAATGATCGACTAAGATTATGCTGCTGCTGCTGCTGCTGTCACTCAACAGTAAATCTATGGAGCAGCATCTCTCATTGGCGATTCGCGGCAGTTGCTGCGCGAACGTGGTGCTTGGGCGGTGCTACGCGATGGCATAATGTCGACGACACTCGGTTGCGGAAAAACATAGACATCGCAGACGTAAACATAGGCCTACATGTAGCGATACGGACTGGGAAAGAAATATGACCGACAAGACCAGCCAGCCAGAGACAGCGAGGCTGTGAATCGCTAAGTTTATATCGGAGTATGATGACGTCAGGCCTATTTTTGTTGCAGATATCCACAAAACCCCTACACTGTGTAGAAAATAAACTGAAGCCTACCTGCAGCTTGCCAGCAGTATTTGAAGACCGCTCTTCGGCAATGAGGTGGATGTAGCTGGTCTGAAAGACTTGAGCCGCGACTGCCGTGTGGCAGTTTGCTGTTCGACGTGAAGTCGGTGAACGTTGTAAGAGTGGTTCGCTGCAAACGTAGTCTAACTATCTGCAATAAAATATGCAATAATTTGAAGTCTGTCTATGCCATGCAGTAGCAAACAAACCACGAAACACACTACAAACTACAATTGCACTAAAAACTACAACACATTTGCAAGAAGAAGCAATGTAACTCCACGAGTGCATGATGATGATGATGATGATGTGCTCGAAGTGCTATGCTATGCTATGCATTTCGCTGCCGTTGATTTGACCTTGACAAGATTACCTTGATACACCAACTTGACCTGTACTTTCTGATGATGTACCCAAATACTAATGTCAAGTTGTCAAAATATACAATGAGTCTAAACCTTAAGAGGATTGCGTTATGAATCTATAAGTAATGTGCCTTTGGGCCGTTAAATCGGCGTTGATTCAGTCAGACTAACAAGACATAAGGCCTAACATGACGTAGGTCTATAACCAACAAATTATTCCAGTGAAAATGTTACTGATTCTGAAAATAATTACAGAAACAATTTTCTGTACCGGTATACAAAATGATAAACGGCTCGTACAGCAATCGAAGCATTTATTTAGCATTTACTGCATCGTACAAACAATTATTTTACAAATCTTAATTAGTGAAAAAGCACTGTGACTGTCTTAAATAGTTTTAGCTTTCACTGCCATCCCACAAGCACCTCGTTTAGCGATAATGCAGGCAATTATGCAAATAAAAAATATTATCGATCTCGACGTTATCTGCCGTCCATTCGAATAAACAAAGCCATTGTTTTTTGCCCCACTGTTAGAAATTCTTTGTTTGCTAATTTTAATACACACTGCATTGCATGCATATAATTGCTCTTTGTCGGGTGAAAAACATGCCATCATGCATGCATCATACTGCAGGTGCACAAAAATTGCAGGAAAAATAAACAAAAATACGAAGCATATATACACGTACGGCCAAGTTCAGTCAGAATACGGCAACAAAGATCAAACAAAAATTCAGTGCAGTTCACGCACAAAAGGACTGGCGCTTTGGCTCAGCGGTAACGGGATGGTTTTGATTAACGTCGGGTGGGTTAACCATAGATCTTGAAAAACCTTAGTCGTTCCATTGACTACGCAATGCATTCTTTCCATTCATTTTTGCGTCCAGTGACTTGAGACAGACATCATCCAACATGCATACGGTTTCTTTCCTCGGGAAAACCAGTGAATGCCTGTAAACCATATCGGTATATACGATAGGCCTATAGTCAGCCATACAGTTCAACGCTGCCTGGCCATCCCTCCGTGGATAGGCTCAGAATTTCAGCGATAGTATCAAGCGATGCGTATCCGTTGTTTCGCAGTGTAAACTATATAGTTCCTGGCTGCTAAGAGCTATAGAAACAAAGCTTTAGTGTATTAACTATAATTAGTGCAGCTTAAACTATAGAAAATATGTCAAGCCCATGCTTCTGCCATGCACCGGCCAATCACAGATGCATAGACGAACGGACAGAATAACAGACGGCATAGGTCGATCGACATATGCCTCTTTCGCCTATAGACGGACAGAGGCATAAAATAGGCACCGGGCCAAAATAGAAAGATTTAAACAGAATTCTATCTTGTATAACTTTTGATTTTTCTAGACGTTGATCCCGTTCATTAAAGTCTAAGATGTTCCCAGCGAGATCATCCTACTCGTATACACGGCTATCATCATCATCAGCAGCAGCAACATGAACGAGTCCTGAGAATCATGGACGTAATGGGGCGACGGCGAGTCAGCACAGCATCCGGCCACGTCGCCGTCGGTCGTCTTCCTGCCAACACACCAGCTCCATGACGTCGGCATCGGTGACTATGCAGCGGGAAGTAGCTGTTGTGTCTGGAACTTGACACTTTGGGGACTAGTTCACGAATGTATGAAACATCGACGTCGTGATGATCATCATCACTGAAAAAGTGGCAGCACACAAAACGAGCTAGAAACCAAATGCTACCGGCAGAAAAGGCTTGCACACAGCGAATTTGCCGTTTCCTGGTCGGTTAATGTAAAAACGCACACACTACACCCTGCAGGCTTTAATTTCATGGAGTTTACTTCTTCATAGTAGTTTTTTAAAATTATTGCTTGGGTTTGTTGGTGTTATTTGGGTTTAGGGTTATTTTGGCTTTGTATACACTGTACGTTTCAGTTGTTTGTTTGATTGTCAGTGTCAGTGCAAGTGATTGCCCAAAAAGATTGTTTCCGAGATGATCTATAACATGCTGAGTGAGACGCTAAACTCTACTATTGTTAAGCCGCATCGAATGAATGAAACACGGCCTATTGCGATTGATGATCATGTAATGTGATGTGTTTGTAAGTCTGTCTATCACGTTCCTGTGACCTGTAAAATAGCTGAACAGATTGAGGTACTGATTGGGGTGGAGACTCTTGGGAGCCCAAGAAACATTGCATTAGATGGGGGTCCCGATCCTCCCACAGCAAGGGGAGGGGGTGGGGATTCGATGCGACCACCGGCCGATCACTTGTTACACTATCGGCACGATATCATCAGCGTCTGGTATCTAGAAGGTCCCCTATAGTTGTCGCATGTTCGTCAACGTGCACCGAAGTCGGAACTGCTGCTGCTGCCGCCGACGCAGCCGACGCCGCCGCTGCTGCTGCTATTAATCAGTCGTTTTTAATCGCGAACGACCGTCTCTCAGTCGACCTATACGTCAGCGCAGCCGCCGCTTTTCATCTGCTGATGAGGCGCGCAGCAATAACCCAGCAACGCCGCAGGTCGCTTCAATAGGTGTCCGGCTTAATTGGAGCGCCGATTTGCATATCTAAAGGTGGAGCCGGTCGGCCAGCTGCTGAAGCAGTAAAGGCGCCAATGTAAAGGTGACGCAGTTGCGTAACTGGATGGAATTGCACGCATAGTCTGGCTACAGAGCACGACCGCTATGTAGCGTATCTGCGGTCTAGTCACATAGGAGAAAAAAACACCGCTACATGACAAAAGAGGACAAGAACAAGTAGCCACAATAATTTGGCGATAGCCGCATCGAATCCCCCTCTTCTCTCACAGCACAGCGGGCAGAACTGTCTTCCACTTCCCTCCCCTCGCCGTAAGGGAATCGGGACCCCCTATCCAGCCAATACAGTGTTCTTTGGGCCCCAAGAGTCTCCAACCCAAACAGAACCTCGATCCGTTCAGCCGTTTTTGTAGGACATAAGCGCGTGACAGACAGACGGACAGACAGACCACACTCTTTTTACCGGCGTCTATGTCCTGTGTGTCTGCACAAAATAAACTCAAAAAGCATTGATCACAAATTGACGTAACTTGACAGGAATAATGTCTTACGGTAAACACTAAAAGTGATTTAATTTCGGTGATATTTTGTCATCATTAACTTTTGACCTTGATAGCTATTTTCGAGACGGCCGGTCCAAGTTTGAAGCAAAATCGCACACGATATTGTATCTTATTTAGTTCTACGAGCAGAAACAGTGGACACATTTGACCGTGACGTTTGATTCTCATCTATAATTTGTGTAGGCTATTGACAAGCATGTTAACAGGTGGCCAAAGTAATTTGACAAAGGCTGCTTTTAACCCACTCGCCGTGGTGGGGTGGAGATTCCCATCCAATTCAATGTTTCTTGGGTCCCAAATAGTCCCCATCTTAAACAGGATGTCGATCCGTTCATCCGTTTTTACACAGCCAGCCCCCGTGACAGACAGATAGACTGACATGCAGACTGACAGATGTCAGGATTATTGATCGCAATAGTCCGCAACTCATGTATTCGATGTGGTCTAAAAGCCGTTGATCTTTATGACCGTGATCACGATGACGACACCGTTGAACAGTGAGTGTGCGCACTGCTAATGCATACAACCCAAGAACCAACCTACAGGTATACGCATCACAGCTAATCGTGACAAAAGCTCTTCCATCGCATGATTATTGCGAGTCCATCAGATCGATGAACTGCATGCAAGCAGTGCGATCAAAGCGAGCGAATACGTTCCTAAATTCGTAGTACACGCCAGTAATTACGCCGAGTATATTTAACGCAACGTAACGTATCACCGACCGTGTTCCGGCACGCTGTCGCCAACACTAATCCTCTAGAGTAGCTCTGCACGCGGCCGGCACCGGCGCGTTTCCCTCCATTTCTCTCGTCCTCTGTTCATCAGTCTAATCCCTCTCGACCGATTAATTTTAATTTCGGTGACGGAAACACGACGCGAGAGGGCGCCACGCTGTTAGGCAAATCAAACGAGCCGTAAACACTACAAACGGGAGTCGATATTCTTTCTTGCCTGCCAATGACCACGTTTACTTACTTACTTACTTACTTACAACACACTTTGCAAGTTGCCAGCTTTCTTGACAGTGACAGTGTCGGTGTCATGCCAGAATAATATAGCTGTTATAATATTCTAAGCACGTTGTTATTCATAAACTCGTTGTCTTTTAAAATGTTTGTCTTTTTGCAAGTGTTAACAACGGACGACTCGTGAACTACTTACTTATATGCTTACTGTTGTCGCCTATCATTATGAATGGATTTGTTTTATTTTATGTGATCATTTAAGAGACATGTTGAATACACACATTTGGTATGACAAAAATAGACAACGAATGGATTTGTTTTATTTTATGTGATCATTTAAGAGACATGTT
>Ga0126335_1003293_pt1 | contig 9996 bp, 12 predicted proteins | sample OlaspJWI45metaG_FD_108409 | JGI IMG/M metagenome (GOLD analysis project Ga0126335, IMG submission 108409) | Marine gutless worms symbiont microbial communities from Oahu, Hawaii - Olavius sp. 1 OAHU.JWI-45 metaG | ecosystem: Host-associated > Annelida > Digestive system > Unclassified | place... | reverse complement strand
CCAGTGTGACAAAAACCCAATCTGCTGGACCTATAAGCTGCGTAGAACATCGTGCAACAAGAGTATTGCACTGTGCTATAGTAACTAGAGCAGCTGTGTTAATGTTCCCTCTTTTACTCCAGATCATCACCAGTAATCAGATGAGGCCACGGAGGTTGAGGGGTGGATATGCACCAAAACTCAAAATATTTGACACATATAACTGTGCCTAGATAAACACACACGACAAAAATTAACATTCACATAGCACTTGTTCAGTCACCTATTATGACGTGCAACAGCATGGATCAACTCTGACAAACCGAGAGCTCACAAAAGTGAGTGAGTAAAGGCTGACATGAGAATTGTCCCTCTTGATGCAATACAGGTCAACATCAGTCATGTCACATTTTTCTGCTATGCTCAATTAACTTAGACTTTGGACATAACTGCACAACTTAAAACAACAACCGTTTAACGGCCTTTGTTCCGGGACAACCTGGACAGGCCGGTACCAGAAGAAACACTCTGCCTTCTGCCTTAGCATAGGGCTGTGCTGCATTCAGGCTGGGTTTCCCACCTCCTGTCTTCTGGATTTTTATGGAGCAGGGGAAGATAATGGAGGCACAGGTACCGATGCAAGGTAAAAATGCAAGTAAAACCATTAACTGTGATGCACAGTATGCAACTATTTACTCACATGAGAATTATAGTAACAACTACAGAAAAATTCTGAAGACAGTTCAGGATAGCGTGTATACAATTCCAGTTGACATTTTTCAATTAACAGCCAATTATTCTGACAACAGCAGATGGTGACTCTCCTGTAGCAAAATTTTGCGGCGGATGGTAAAGACTGTTTTTAATATTGCATTAATTCCCCAATAAACTTCTCCACAACAAGACAAAACACTAAAGTGCCATGCTGTACTGTTCTGTAGGATACTGAAAAACACAAACTACACATTGCCTATACCAGGACTACAGACTACACAAACACAACCCAGACATCAGACTACTTAGGGACTACTGGTTAACCACTGCACCATGGAGTGCATCATGCAAACAAATGTAAACGAACAAATACATTCACTGTTAGCACACATTCACTTATACCTCTTTCACACATATCTGGATGAGACGCCAGATCATCCTGAACGAGTGGAATGGGAAGATCCAGACTGAAGTCTGGCTGTATCTGTCGTCATCCAGGTCATCCAGTTTTTGTTAGGAAAAATTAAACATATCTAAATCTTTGTTCCGAATCATCGCAGATGAAAACGATCCGTGTTGATGTTGGGAGCTGCCTGGAGCCTCAATGAAGACGACTAAATATGTATGGCTGCACCATGTAGAGACCAGGACCATCTGGCAGTCAAATTTTATCATGGAAAGCATGGAGAATGCTGGTGCCAGCACACAGTGTTCTCGGAGGCTACCTGGACACTCACAGTCTTATCCTGCCAGACCATGCCAAAACCTTGCTCTGGGATGATCCGGCATCTCCTCTGGGACTGTGTGAAAGATGTCTTAGATCAAATGTAAGAGTTGGTAAGGTTTTACATTCCACAATAGCCTTTCCAGGAAATTAACTATAATACTACTGACAACTAAAATCAAATAAAATAAAACATGCTCCAAAAACACAAAAAGAACACAATTAACTGCTCTGGACAAACACATAAATAAAAACCTGTTACAAAACGCTAGTATTGTCATTGCTTACGACACTCAAAAACAGAGTCAGTTTAATCTGATAACCCAGGAGCACGCAAGGGGTGTACAATGAAAATAGTCAACAGGAAAATGTGTCCACTAGAAACAGAGGGATGTATTTAAAAAAGGCATGCTTCTGTTGATGAGAAAAGCAATCTCAACACATTAAACTATGGTAGTCTGCTGCAGTGAATAACCACCAGGAATGACAAAATCAGTGCACTGCAAATGAGCAAAATACTTGTCCATTTACCACTGGGTTGAGCTGACAGAGAAACTGATGCAGCTGTAATGTTACAATAATGTTACACAACTACCGACATCATAATCATTTGCAGGACATAGCAGTTTGATAGTGATGGCCAAAATCCTTATACAGGATAGCTGCGATTAGACGGCTACAGCAGGTAGTGCTTGGAAACAGCACTGGCAGCAGAGTGCTGGCACGCAGACAACAGCCGCAGACAAAAAAGCAAGGCAAAGAGGAAAATATGACCTCGGATAATGAGTGAGCATTTCAGAATGAAATTCGTATAGCTATCTAACATTCTCTCTTTGGCCACTTAAGCACATGAACCATGATGCTGCTGCACATCAAGCTCTGCATCTTTCCACCATGACACAACAGGGCTCAGAGCACCTTGAATCATGGAGGAGACCACAAGGAGGGGCCTGGAAATGCTGAGCGGAACAGGTCACCACAAACACAGAGCTGTCGTTCTGATGCTAGGTGGAGGGTGTTATATGTAAGGGGCAAAAGAGGATAACTTGTACAGTTCAGATCTGTTGTGGTAAAATGCACATTTATACGCTGCAGAAGTCATCACAAATCACAACATCAGTCTTGAGAAAACTTGCTTAGGAGCACATAAATAGCCACTGACGATAACACTCCATCAGGCCATATACAACTTAAAATGACAAACGACTGCTTAGCTACAGATTCTCATCATCTAATAAAGACCACGTTAGTACAACACTGAATGTATGGACTATGTACAACAATCAACAGACAAGTCATCTCCAGCCTGCTGCAAGCTTTCTAGCAGACAAACATGCCACTGACTGGGAGGACTTAGCCTACCTGGGAGGTCATTGTCAAAACGTGACGAAATGTGAACCAGTCTGGGAGTCGAGTGAAACAATCTCTCGCCTTTAAACAGTTTAAACATCCATCAATTTCCATGTCTTTTGGAATTAAAATAGCAAGTCTTTTAGATACTGACTGCGTGTACATGAGACGCCTCTTTCCTTCAATGTCATACCTTGGACCACAAAGAAATCTGTCTATATCTAGTACAGAGAAAAGAACTTGCTACACCTGCTCATTAGTCTAGTTGTTTGTAATTCACAAGGCACCAATAAATATCATGCAGAACTTGCTAAATGTTGCAAGCCACATTAGCAGCTATGTAAAAAATAGTAGTCTCAATATTACAGTAAGTAAGACACAGGTAAAAGTGGCCCCAAAGGCTGCAATATCTGTTGGGGCAAAGTAGCAACATCCCATTTGCAGTGGTGACTGCAATGGCCAGGTAGTTCTTTTCTTTCTTCTAATGCCTAAACTTCAACAACCAAGAAGACACCGAGCTAAATGAAGTGGCTGGTGCTTGAGGCACAAGTTCACAACTGAAATTCCACCCAAGCCCAGGACTGAACCAGGCATGAATTCCTGTCAGGCCATACACTAATGACAGACAAGCCATTACAACATTGTAACTAAATAACATCAGTCAAAACCAGATTTCTTATCCGAGTAACCATTACATATTTACATTACCATAAGAAAAACACACACATCATCTTGTGATTCCCCAGAGAAAACCTGCACAAATTCAGTATTCTACAGCCAGCAGTTCATGCAGATCAAAAAGCTGTAACAAAAAAAACCAACTAAAAAGTTCCTAAAGAAACTATGGCAACAATTACATTATGCTTACAACAGCAATACAACGATATGAAGAGACTCACCGCCTTCTTCGTCTGAATCAATCGGCGCCTCCTGCATCATTTCTGGGAACACAACCTTGTACTTCTCATCCACTGTTGGCGTGGCAACTGTTACTGTAGTAATGTTCTTCAGAATCTCCACAACTGAGATGTAGCCAAGCTGCTGTGCAATTGACAGTGGTGTCTGGCCATTCTGCAAATGCATCATTCTTTAGTTAGAAAGGTCTAAGACAATGAATGCATAACAGGGCACCTTGAATCATGCAGGAGACCACAAAGATGTCCCTGCAAATGCTGAATTAAACAGGTCACCACAAGCACAGGGCTCTCTCTTTCTGACGCTTGAGTGCTGCAATCAATCAGTGCTATATGTGCTATATGTAAGGGGCAAAAGAGGACAACTCGTACAGTTCAGTTCTGTTGTGGTAAAATGCACATTTATACGCTGCAGAAGTCATCGGGTATCTACAAATCCAAGCAGATTTCCAACAAAATTCCTGCAGACTCTTATGTCGTTTCAGCTTGCTAGTTACTCAACAAGCAAATATACCAGCAATGTACCAGCAGCCCATGACATCACAGTCAACCTGTATATCCCAGCAGCCCATGACATCACAGTCAACCTGTATATCTGATTTGACAGCTCTGGCAGACAATTATCACAATTATGAATGAGACTGTGCAGCGATGTATGGCAGCGATTAGTAAATTAACCCGACCCAGGCTGCTACGTCTTTTGTCCATGACTACGTCATGGACAAGTCATCATGTGTGAAATAAGTGTGAAATAATTGCACATAACGCCACATCACTAATACATTTGGTAAGAATAGTGGATCTACTCATTTTTTCACTTCACGTCATCTGCTTGTGTTCATTAAGCTCAAAAATTAAACAAACATCATATAATTATCTGCTCGAACCGCCATTTTGTATTTTGTGATAGTAAAGTTCAGCGCTTGATCGCTGAAAATTTACGGTTCAGGTTTAAACTTGAGTTCACGGCTGAATGAGTTAATTTAAACATGGTGCAGCATGCAATTACCGTATACCAGTTCACTGCGGCCTACCTGATCGAGTTCAACGCTATGGTGCAATCGGCCCTTAGAAAACACAGCCAATTACACAACAGTGCAAACCAAAATGCAACCAAGTTTCATTACAAAAACCTAAACCAGAATGACAAGAACTGCTGGAACTAAACCTATAAGATACCAAAGCCTGTACGAGGCATCTTTTACACTATGACAGGATTGCGCCAACTTTACAGCTGCTGCAGCCTGTACACGCTGATGCTACAGTACATGTATACATACATACAAGCCTCATTTTACTGCTTTTTGTTCAGTACTGGCATAACACTGACATGATAATAAATTATGTGAATAATCTCAGTACAACCAACAACTATGAGTACTGACATTAGTAAGCTCATCAGGTGAAGCTTTGTATTTCAGAAGTATATTGATGACAAGCACGTGTCCTTGCTGGGCAGCTTGATGCAGTGGTGTGTATCCCAGCTGTCACACAAACATCAACTCATCTGCTGTAACACACTGTCACTAATATTGTCTGACATGACATAAAAACCACGTTACACACCTGTGAACAGCACATACACTCATACAGTACCACACACTGCTGAATTAGCATACCACTGTTACTGATTTCCTTGCAGCATGATTTAAATTTTTCCATAGGAAATCAATTTTAAAAACTGATATGAAATATACGACATTATCCTCGTAAAGAAATGCAGCTGCAACCCAAGTTTCAACTTCAAGTGTTTTATAGTTTCTGTGCAAATGTGTTATCACCGTTACCATCCACTCATCAAATCAGCTGAATTTAACCACTGCGGAACCTCAGCTATGCAGAGGTAGAGTCAGATTAATGCAAAGCTAGAATGCCCAAATTTCAGATATATTCAATTGCAATAAAATACATAGTTATTTCCAGCACTTAAAGTAACTCTTATAAACAGAAATTAACAACAGCAAACACCTTGGTCTTGGCATGAACAGAAGCTCGGTGGTCCAGCAAGAATCGTATCATGTTGAGTTGACCAAAGTGACAAGCAGTGTGCAGTGGAGTGTAGCCAGCCTACACACACAAATACAATCAGTGATTCACATACAAACAACTTATTATTACAAAAGCAGTAATACTGAAAACATATCTTTTTGTGCCACTCACCAGGACACAATCAGAGGCATCTTGCATAACACAATTTACAAATTAAATTTACTTACATCCTCACTCAATCATATTTAAACACCCTTTCACTAGTTTCAAGTACTGTGCTTTCGTTCGTGGAATACCAGACTGACAGTACAGTCCCTACATCTTCAAAATGCCACCGATAATCACAAAGCACTCACACCAACATAGCTTATAAGTGAGTGAGTGAATAGTTTCTTGCAGTAAATCAGCAAATAGCTATGCCTTACAATTATATGCAAGACGATTGCTACTGCTAACAAAAATTGCACACTGGATAGAATAAAGGGCTTGAAACCATGGTCAGTTATAACAGAAATAACTGAAGTAAAAAAAGCAGTTTTTCAAAACCAGATACACATTTTATAACACATCTAGTGTTACCTTCGTCTGAGGGTCAATTTCAGACTTGTAGCGGACAAGAATTTCGGCAACGGGGACCTGGTCCTCCTGTGCAGCGAGGTGCATCGGAGTAAGCAAGTTCTTAGATCTACAGTTGACGCTGGCTCCACGCTGCAGCAGCAGCTCAGCTACATCAGTGTTACCTTCCTGGGCCGCCAGGTGCAAGGGTGTGTAGCCATTCTACAATACAAACCAGACCCTGTCTAATACAATATGTCTTGGGTCACCAAGAGTCTCCACAACACCTAGATCTGTTCAGCCATTTTTGCACGGCACAGATGCACAGACCGACTGACAAACACACCAGACCACAGAAACACAATCGCAATAGTCTGCATCTCATGCATTCGATGGGGCCTAAAAAGTAAGGTCATCGCCGAGCCTCATGGCCAACTTCACACATCTCCAACTCATGCTGCAAGACCACAGATATTGGGCTAGTGTATGTAATGTACCACATATCGAACCTCACTAAATACCACATACACATCGCATATTTTATACACACTCTTCTTTCTAGCTACAACCAGTTACAATGCAAGGTACAATGTAGGCACGGACTGACAACACACTATAACAATTTCAGTGCATGACAGCTCACCCTGGACTCGGCATTAGGCTTTGCACCACGATCAAGAAGTATTTTTGCTATCTCCACCTGATCTCTCTTGGCTGCTATGTGCAATGGTGTGTATCCATTCTACAGAACATGCATAAACACATGCAGCATCTACCACTGACCATAAACCATATGTTCCTGCCACATACACTAACAGGAGTCGTAGTCATAGTCGTAGTCGTAGTAGCAGTAGTAGTAAAGTTTAACCAGCCAATCACTTGAATGCTAAAAAACTCAATTAAAACGTTTCAAAATGCAATCAAAATACAACACAAAAAACTTTTACAATCATTCTACACAACTACTAACTTATGGCAAACTAAATCAAACACAACCAAAAACTCATTTAGTTGCCTTCCACGACATCAAGCCAGAAAACCAAGCAGCCTCCTGCCACTAACACCACAACATTAACAGTAACAATGCACTAGCAACTAAACACACTAAACACAACTCAGGGCAAAGCTAAAGCTAAAAACCTACCTTAGCAGCAGCATGAGGGTTGGCCTTATGCTCCATCAGCAGTTGTGCCACTTCCACACTGTTGTAATGAGTTGCTACATGCAACGGTGTTAGACCGTTCTTGCCCTCAGCATTTGGGCTTGCACCCTTCGACAACAGAATCTTGGAGATCGGCACGTTGCCGTACTTGGCTGCAATATGAAGTGGCGTAAAGCCTTTCTGTTATACACACATGACTCCAACCATCGATAAGTATTCACAACTACTACATGCAAAATTAATATACAAACATAACTCTTATCAATATTATAACTTTAACAACACTGCAACTGATAAGAAAGTCAAAATTATCGGCTTCTAATGAACAAGGTAATATCCATTATGCGACATAATGATAGCTGGCCCGCCATACTGCTCAGTGTGGTGCTCACTGGTCACTGTTCGCAATAATCCATTCACTACATTCACTAGGCCAACCGGCCCATTTCGGTCTGAATGGGCGAAGTGCCAACCTGGGAAACATCTAAAATGGCAGAACCGTACTTCCGATAACGAATCTGATGGCAGATTCTGAATCAGGAAGCCCGGTTTCCTATTCGTGTTTCATAGTAACCACATGTCTATCTCGCTTAGTTTCAGAGATATTCACATGTGAAAGACAGACAGATGGACAATGCGAAGCAGCCTTATGTCTAGCAATACATCAACTTTTCTTCACGGTAGAAAGTACCAGTGAATGCTCAATAATATGGTATTAGAATACATTAACAGATTATACATTAATGTGGTACAGCAGAAAATACCCTCGTGATGGTGTTGTGTTTAGCTCCACTGTCAAGGAGAATTTCAACTACATCCTCATGCCCCTCCTTGACAGCAACATGCAGTGGAGTGTAGAGGTCCTTGGTCGCTGCATCACGGGTGGCACCGTGGTGTAGCAGTAGCTGCACAGCCTCCACACTGCCGAGCCTTGCCGATATGTGCAGGGGTGTCTGCTGCTCCTGTGTGCATTGATACAAACGTAAAGGTAGACACAGAGAACACTTGACATACATCCAGTTCCTGTTTCGGTGGAGGCGAAGCTGTCCTTCGTAGAACCAGGCCGCAGATGGGCCCATGGTCCATCCCCCAGTAAATCCCCTGGTATTTTTTACCAGGGTACTATGAAAACCTCCGTGAGGATGTTAAAAACCTCAGGAGGTCTCTAACTGTTATATGGTTGGGCGCCTGAGGGTTTCTACTTTCTTTGAACCATGACTGGTTCGCCTGTCAGCTGCAAAGAGCTGAGTTCTTGCGGAAGGGTTCCCACGAGGGGCCCCTCCTCCGAATGTTCCCTCTTTCACTCCAGTCCATCATCAGTAATTAATCAGATGAGGCCACGGAGGTTGAGGAGTGCCTGGTTTAGTCGCCTCTTACGACATCCGGCCAGGAGACGGAGTGTATCTATACTAAGCCACGGAACACACACAGGGTGAACACTTGACAGTCTCAACCTCATTACAGATGGTATGGCATTACCATGCATATTACTTGGCACCCACATGCTTATCCACAAATGGAATGAACCATACCTGCCTTTGCATTCCCAGAAGAAGTGGTGAGCAAACAGTCTGCCTAGAACTGTATGTATTACTATGCCAAAGCAGTCTGGACAGTAACTAGAACAAACCAAGTTGTAAGCTGTTTTTTTAGCATCAGTATTGGATTGACAGCATATCGTGGCAACAAACAGTTATATATTTGTCATATATAAGAAATATGACGTGAAAATGCATCAAGCAGTGAGAATACCTTTGCCCTGGCATCGACGTTGGCCCGGGCACGAATGAGAATGCGCATGACTTCAATCTGGTTTGCCCGTGCGGCAAGATGCAGTGCTGTTTCACCACGCATTGTAGCTGCTTCGGTCTGAGCACCAGAATCCAGTAAGAAAGTGACGATTGCTGTGTGACCCATGAACGAGGCCACATGAAGTGGAGTCAGTCCAGACTGAAACATAATACACAGTTACATCCTTATAAAAACACGAATAACACATTTTATTCAATAAACACACAACAAAAACTAAAGTTGAGTTATTACGGTTTTATAGCCCACTTGACACATATTAGGTCACTTCAAAATTTCAGTGAATGGCATAAATGCAATTTCTTGCTGTTGTTGTGTTAGATCTGAGATTACGTACCTCGGTAGTTGATTCAATAAGTGCGCCGTAGCGTAGCAACAGCTCTATGACTTTGATGCGATTCTTCTTACAAGCAACATGTAGCGGCGTAAAACCATTCTACAACACAAGCGACAAACACGCACACACACGTGTGCAATTAGTGTTGTGGTGACTTTCAATCCATCATACTATCAAGTTCAGCTGAACAACAAAGCACTACTCCCATTGCTATGTCGAAGATTGTGTGCAGCAGCACTCAGTCTAATATGACAGCTAAATCAGAACACACACAAAGCTAGCATGCGTGAGTGAGTGAGCAGAGGTTTAATGTCCCACTCGACACTTCATAGGTCATTCTGGGGACGATTTTTACAGGCCAGATGACCCAACCAACAGCGTCAAAGCACTGAAGGAAGCCAGTTGGCCACTGAGATGGGCTTCAGTCCCACCAGAACCACTCCACTGTGTTACAATATAAACT
>Ga0126335_1003292_pt1 | contig 9997 bp, 8 predicted proteins | sample OlaspJWI45metaG_FD_108409 | JGI IMG/M metagenome (GOLD analysis project Ga0126335, IMG submission 108409) | Marine gutless worms symbiont microbial communities from Oahu, Hawaii - Olavius sp. 1 OAHU.JWI-45 metaG | ecosystem: Host-associated > Annelida > Digestive system > Unclassified | place... | reverse complement strand
GGGAGGGGAGGGGCGGGCACACTCACCACTGCACGATCTACTATTGTCTGCATCCTCCGTCTCAGTGGTGTATTTAAAAAACAGTACGCTTAATGCAGTAATTTTTCTTTCACAGAATTTCATTTTAGTTATAGTTTTATGTCAGCATTTGCTTTTTTGTTTTGCAAGATAAGTTTGTGTCAGCTGTTCTGATATTACAGCTAGGTGATGAGGCTTTGTGCCTGTTGTTTGGCAGGAGTCTGATGGCCCCAGCCCATCTGATTCAGGGTCTGAAGTAAAGAAGGCAGATGGCTCCACCTTAGTGGGTTCACTGGTAGATGTGAGTCTTGCAAGTGACAGTGGTGGAAATGGTACAGTACAGGGGCATGGCACACAGCGATCAAGAACACCATCAGTGAGCTCACAGGCTAGTGATGCCTCTGTGTTGGCATCTCCGTCGATGACCGTTGGTCGACAGTCATCCTCTGTGGTCAGTGCAGCAGAAGATGGGGTCAGTGAAACTGAGAATGATGATCATTCTGCTACTGTAGCATCCATGACCAAGGAGGAATTGGACCACGTGTATTCCAAGGCACTGCGTCGTGGTCATCAGTATAAGATGAAATATATGCAGGTTAATGAATAGTAATTAAAGTTATTATTAGCTGGCCTGCCATAATGTGGGGCCAGCTATAGTAATGGTCCATGTTGTCTGTCACATGCGAATATCTCCAGAACTAAGCGAGATAGACATATGGTTACTAGGAAACTTGAATAGGAAACTGTGCTTCCCAATTCAGAATCTGCTATCAGATTGATGATCGGAAGTATGGTTCTACCATTTTGGGTGTTTCTGGGTTGGCACTTTGCCCATTCAGACTGAAATGGGCAGTTGGCCTAGTGAATGGATCAGTGGGAACAGTCACCAGTCGGCACCACACTGGGCACCATGGTGGGGCCAGCTATTATCACATTCCATAACCAATGATACTTTGTTATACTAGTGTTTCTTCAGTCAGTTAGGGAGTTGAACTAACTGAATTTATAAGTGTTCACAAGTTTGCTAATATAACCACTTTCACTGTGTTGCTTCTCCATATTTACTAGACTGAAATTTGACTTTTGACGATTTTTTGACTGCAGGAGTGCAGGTATTTCAAGACTATGTTAATGTTCTCGTTTCTTGTGTGTTTGATTTTCTGATTTGTAATGTTTATTTTAATTTTTGTTTCGGGTCATCTTTCATATGTGGGCTGTGAGTCTGAAATGAAGTTGAACTGAATTGATATCAAGAGGACAGGGTAATTTGGCAAAGGCTGCACGAATGGACCACACACAGTTGATCTGCATGACAAACAGACTGATGAACGGACAGACTGACAGACGGATACTGCAAACATTGGTAACAGTAGTCTGTATCTCATGCATTTGATGCAGCCTAAAGACTTGTTTTGGACAGAAAGCATTTTTTATCCTGTAGAAGGTTATAGGTTAATTAGATGTCAGAAATTTGATTGCTTTTATGTTTTCGTATCATTTTTATAGTTTTCAAAGTTTTTGTTTGTTTTACTAATTTTGAACATAAGATGTAAACATTTAATGCACTTGTGAAAGTTTTGCTCTAAAGCTAGTTTTTGATCACTGCATTTTTTGTAGCTTGCAACATCTTACAAAGAGTTGGAAGATGAGAAAAACAAGCTAAAGGTGTGCAGGAGTGTGCTTGTTTACTTCTGTTTACCTCAATATTGACATTTCCTGCACTGAACTAGGAATGTGAGAAGTATTTTGTCGTCCAGGTGAAGGTAGAAAGTAGACATTTGATACATTTACAAATAACATATACAAATAGCTCAGTGTCAGTAATTCTTGTACAGAGAATTGCCATTTATGTTTATTTAGTAAGACTTGTTCTCTTGCAAGATGTTTTAATATTGCATGGAAGCTTGAATTTGAATAACGCTTTAGGGTCATTCACTGTAGGTTGTGTGAGATGGGCACGTTGGCTGTCTAGATATGATATATTGTTAGTGGCCAGTGATGGTACTGGGAGTGATGATGTGTTAAATGGCTTCATTTTGGAGATAATAATTTGGATGGCACATTTGGCAGACTAACACCACCGAGTGATTGAGTAAACATATTCTTCCACTTTGCCAGAGTTTGGAATGCTTGTACATACTGTTCATTGGTTACAGACCACTTTGACACAGTCGCAGGACAAGTCGCTACGACGGATTTCCGAGTTGAAAGAACAAATAGAGCTTGATTATCAGGCAAAGAAAGATCTTGAGAATAATTACCAACTGATGCTTGATGAAAAAGACGAAGTCATTCAAGTCCTTCGCACTCAGGTTTCTATGCCGAAGATGGTTGATTTAAGAGTGCTTTCATTATTTTGATTTTGGCACTAAGTAGAAAATGCAGAAATTGGTTATGTGCACATTTGTGATCCATTTCTGTGGATTTACTTCCAGTCTTGGGGCTAAATACAGTGCAGTGGTATGTACTCTGAAATGCACATTAAATATATTTACTGAGAATAAGGAATAAAAAATCCTCTTTAATGTACAACATTTATGTTTTGTATTAAATGTGTGTGTCTTTTTAACGTATTAGGTGAATCTTCTAAAGGAAGGAAAAGATATTTCACCAGAACTTCTGTCAAAAGCAGAAAGTCCTACAGCAGAGTCCGGTGGAAGTCCAGAAGAAGTTGCACTGCGTGAGAAGGTTTGCCAGAAATTTGTTTTTGCGACTTCAGTTGAGCCGCATTGATGCATTAGATTGTACCATTGTAGAACAGAAGTATCATGTTGATATTGTACAGGGTAGGCTAAAACTGGAGTGTTCAAAACATAATTCATCCTCATATATGATATAGAAATGCAATTTCTGGTTTTTGGCCAAACCACATATTTACATAGATTGCATTCATATACACTGTCCCCAGCCTCAAAGAAGACGAGGGACTTGGAACTAGGGATCAGTGTTAGTTTGGTTATCCCCATTGACTTGCCACAACTTGCATATTTTAGCGCAAATTTTTAAAATGATTCTCTGTGTGATTCTTCACACAAATGTTTGTGTTAAAAGGTGAGCAGTCGAGGTAGAGTTCACAATAGTGAGTACACTATCAAAAACTTTAACCAAACCTTTTTACCAAACAAACAATGAATGAAACATTAATTTGTTGTTATTTTTAGATGGCACCATATGCATAACTTGTCAATGCAGGGGACACATTCATTCCTGCAGTGTATGTTGGTCTCATTGTATCATTGCTTAGACTGTGTGCACTGTGCAGGGGACACATTCATTCCTGCAGTGTATGTTGGTCTCATTGTATCATTGCTTAGACTGTGTGCACTGTGCAGGTAAAACGCCTGGAAGTGCTCTTGACGAAGTGCAAAGAAACAATCAAAGCAAACAAGGAGCGGACACAGCAGCTTGTGTCTGACAGGGAAGCTGCACAGAAGCAGTTAGAGTTGAAGACACAGGAGCACGATCTTCTGAAGGTATGTTGTGCGATCCAGTAATGTCTACAGAATGTTCAGCTGTTGTGGAGTTGAAGTGAAAAATAACTGGCTGAAGTGATTCAGCAATGGCCACATTGAATATTGTGCTATCTGGTGGATGAGTCGGAACAGGCATATTTATATACGGTACAGTGGATAACTTTTCTTCATTTCCCCTTATCCTCCTCATAAGGGGATTAAGACCCATATCTAATACGATGCTTCTTGGGCAACGTACTTAAGGTGTGATTGGTAATATTATAAGTTTTAGTAGCAAATTCCGTTTTCTTTCCAGCAGTGAAAGAATTGTGAAAATTGGTTAATGTTTGACAGATTTAGAGCCAACAAAATGTGGTATGTCTTTGAGACACGGTGTACACATGTGCACTGGCTATCATTTTGAACATAAAGTAATTGACTTTTCAGTTAGTCAAATGTATGCTTGTTACTGATGATAGTCACAGCACAGCGAGTTCACCAACAAGTACCAGATTCAGCTGAAGGATGCCAAGAAGTTGATTGAAGATCTTGAGATTGACAAGTCACTGTCTGTTGCCGCTGCTAAACAAGAACTGCATGCAGCACTAGAAAGCAAGGACGAAGAGTTGACTAAGGCTCGGCAACGAATCAAGGAGTTAGATGCTCAAAATGAAGATTTAAAACATTACGTATCTCAAGGTTGGCATCGAGTTTATAGCATTATCATATGTTTGTGACTTGTGTAATATGTGTGTAGTAATATTCTTTTAGAAAGTTACAAAGTTTTGCTTAGGATTCCTTTGGTAACAATGTACTGTGTACTTAAAATTGAGATCTGTGAGTAATTCTTAAATACTAAGATGTGAGTATTTTTATGGACTTGGAGTCTTGGTTATTGTATCATCATCATCATCATCATCATCATATATTCGTTTATTTAGAAGTTGACAAACACAACTCATACAAAGTACAAGTAAACAAATAGGAGAAATAAAAAATTGGTGAACGATTGGATCTAACACATATAACTAGTACGAGTATTTGTATAACATTTTTATTAGAAAGTCATCGTTATTAAGATGTGTGCTTTGTTCAGTAGTGTCATTATGCGATCGTTCTCTCAGACTGTAAGGGATGGAATGACGGTCGGACAGAAGAGGTTGTAAAACATGTCCTTGGTTTGCCATGATTTGGCTGAAAAGAACATCGTCAGCTTCATCAGCAAGATCACTCACTGTATGTTGGCACTTCACTGCTGCAGTATTCAAGTCTCTTGCATCGGCTGACGAATGACTCTAGCTTAGCGCAGTCGGCAGCAGAGCACGCACCGGACCACGATGGTGCGCAGTAGGTCAACTTCGCGATGACAGTAGCACGAAAGACATCATGTAGCGAAGTGACTGGGATGCCGTGACTGCTCAAGATCTGTAACGCGTATAGCAGACTGTTGCATGAAGCCAGTATGTTGAACACATGGTTGGTCGCTGTAAGCTGGTCGTTTACGATCACTTCGAGGACTCTTAGGCTGCTGTCACATTCGATGTTGAGACAAGGCGAAGGTAGTTGAACTGACTTTCCACGCTTGCCTCGTGCAGTGAAGATGATCTTCTTTGCTGCAGTTTAGCATCAGATTGTTTCCAGCCGCCCACGTCTGGATATGATCTATTTCGAGGAGCTGCGAACTCGAGTTGGAGGCTGGTATAACTAAGTACGTGTTGTCGGCGAACTTGACAATTCGATTTCCATGGCTGTGATTCGTGCTGTTACTCATTTTTGATATCAGTAATTTACAGTTAACACAGATTGCGAAGGAAAATGTTTTTTTATGAAATTAGATAAATCTCTATCTAAAAAGTCGTTTGTGTGTACAGTGTATGTCTGTCTGCTTCTAACTTGGGAGCAGTTGCAATAAACGTCTCCAAATATTCAGAGTAGCTCCATGGCACTTTGGGGATTTTTTAAGGTGCAAAAAAGTTGGTATAGGGGTCTTGGTAGGGGGCCTGAAAATTGGCATTTCTTATATGTCACGGCACCCACTGATCAGGCACCAGGTGAGTGTGCCCAGGCCTACCAATGCGGCGGCGGTGCTGCAGGCCTGGGCCTGAGAGATGCTAGCACTGACGGAGTCTAACGGCCCGACAGTACGTGCAGCAGTGTAGAATGGGGCAGGCGAGGGTTGGGGCATACATGCATATAGTTAATGCCAGTCTAGACTAGGCACTGGGCACTGGACAGGAGGGCATATAGGCGCAAACGTGAGCTAAGAATCCTGAGCCTGGAATGTGTTGGTGTTAACGGGCCGATAATCATACGTGTATGGAAAGCAGGATCTTTGGGTGAGTGAAAAGTGGGTACGGGGCTGCCTCTGTAATGCCCGACTGGGCAGGCGGAATGGCTAGTTTCTGATAAAGTACTTCTTCGGAACAAACATTACAGTTAACAGAAGTTTCTGATAGATGTTTTTTGCAGGTGACTGTGGCTAGTGTGTCATCAGCTAGGCTTGTTGTAGCAAGTCAGTGCTGAGGCCAGCTCCAAGGCTAGGCCAAATGCACAATTTCTCAGATGTGAAAAGCTGATATTTTTAGTGAGCCTTGAAACTTTTATTTGGCGTCATTGAATCATTGTTAAAGATTATGGTTAAGTGAATTGGTTTTATATATTAATTAATATTAATTAGCAGTGGTGTTGTCTTTGATAGATGTTGACTTTGTCTATTTACTAAAAGAAGGATTGTATAGCAGTATTGTAAATTTTATTGTTGTTGTTATGTACCCCTTTCCATTACATTAAAGAGATGTTTTGTTTCAGAAAAGGAAGAGTTAGCTAAGCGCCAGGAAGTCATCAAGCAGTTGCAAGATGAGAAACAGTGGTTGGAGCAGGAGTGGAAGAGTAAATTGGATGAATCGGAGCGGAAGTTGGAAAATGTGAGAGCAGGAGAGCTGCAGGAGCTGCGACGTGGAAAAGTGGAAGCATTACAAGTTCTACAGGTAACTTCAGTTAGTGGTTAGCAGATGACTTGAATTGAATTCATTGAATACATGTGATGCAGAATATTGTGACCGATGATTCCGTAGCACGGTGACAGTCTTTCATGTGCCTTTACCCACAAAATGGCTGACCAGATCAAGGTTCTTTTTGGAAGTAGACTCTTGGGGGCCCAAGGAACATTGTATTTGATTTGGGTCCTGATGCCCATATGGAGAGGGCAAGGGGAGGAGGAGTGGGGGAATGTTGCCCCGTGTACTGTTCCAACTCATCTGCCTGATGGCGCCACATTCAATGCCACCATCTCTGTATTTGGTTGTCAGAAGGTATTGTACAAATGGTGCAGTTTTTGGAAAAAAACAATCGTAAAAGTTTGGTATACTTGGTACAGCATAGTTTCTTGACAGCGTGTTGTTGGTATAGCAGTTGTCAAGGCATGAGCCTGTACATTTATTTAGGATTGCAAAATAGAAAGTACCATCTGTTGATTAGTTCGGATGTGAGACAGGCTAATGGCATATTTTCTGTTTTGAGTTTTTTATGTGTCTTCCTTAGGCCTTACCTTAGTCTTTTCAGTGGCCGGCACATCGCAGTCCAATCTTTCCACTCATCTTTGTCCATTGCTTTGAGACAGATGTCATCCCATGTTGTGTCCATTGGTTCGATGTCTCTCCAGACATTGTCTTTCCGGGTAATGCATGGTTAACCTTAGTAGGAACCCAGTGAAGCCATGAATTGTGTGTGACCAAAGCAATGCAATCGTCTTTTCCTGAGAGTAGATTCCAGTGAAGCTTGTTCTGTTTTCTCTCTTACGACTATTGTAATGCTGATGTTACACGAGCCGGTTCCAGCGCCAATTTCCGTCGACAGTTGACCGGCATTGGTTTTTATCAAGTGTATCATGCCAACCAGTGCCGGAAAAAACCAGCACCGTCAGCCAGTACAGAAATAGAGCATGTTCTATTTTCGCGCTGTGATTGGTCAGTTCGTATTTGTACTGTAATCATGGAGTGGACTGATGGAAACATGGATGAGTGAATAGTGATGCATGAACACTCGCATTGCCTGTTTGATATTTTCTGTAAAGATTATCATAACAGATTGTTGAAGTGGGCAAAGGTGGCCAAAATTGCTGAACAAACTTGGCGATTTTGGCAAATTAACTTGCTTTTCGAGACAAACTCTTCTATCTGTCACACAGTGACTTATTGAAAGAATATAATTATAACAATGTCCATGCAGAGGTTCAGAGTTTCTTGACTTCAAGGGCTAACTTGCTCTTAAAAAATCTTGCAGTTGCGGTTCTTGACACGTGTTCAACATTGCTGTACTGCATGGGTGTGTTTTCGAAAGGCGACTTTTCAGTTTGCGTTGCAAACTGCAATATTTTCAAAACAGCTATATAAGATATGGAAATTAGGTTATAACGTGACCTTGGACAGCCAAAAATCGCATCCTCATTCGTGGACTCCATGTTCATTTACGACGTACAAGCGCCAGTTTCTGTCGCGTGTATATTGTACAACCATCACCTGAAAAAACCGGCAATGGAAGCCAGTGCCGGCAGCCGGCTCATGTAACATTATTTTTATTGACGATTGTGGTGTCAGTCTGTTAGTCTGTCTGTCACTCGGCTTTACTGTGCAAAAATGGCTGAACAAGGAACATTGTGTTACATGGGTTCTGATCCACAGCGAGGGAGAGGGGGAGTTGGGGAAAATTTTGCCCATTGTGGACCCTCTACATACCTCAAGAACAGCTGAAGCTACAGAAAATTGAAATTTTCTGAGCCTATAGAGGGCTGGGGGGCCCTAACTGTGCAAAAGTAGGTCATTGGGGTCAAAGGTTGGGTCACGTGACTTAGTTTAAAATTTTGGGGCCCCTTACATATCTTAGGAATACCTAAAGCTAGATGCAGCCTTTGCCAAATTACTTTGGCCTCTTGTTTACTTTGTCCTTCCAGTGATATTCAGTATTCTTCTTTAGTAGGTCTGATGCATTCATCCTGTATTTAGTAGTTAATTAGTATTGTTGTTGTATGCAGAACGTCATCATATGTCACATGCTGTGCTTGTAGAAACAGATGGATGATAAAATTGCGGATCTGAAAGTGGAACACGAGAAGGCATTGACTGACAGAGATGAGCTCTGGGAACAGAAGTGGAAAGACAGGGTACAGCTGTAGTTCTGTACATGTGAATTATACTATCAGTGATCCATTGCATCGATGGCTCAGTTTCAGTTTCATGTCAGTCTCTTTTGGGTATTATGATGAGTGGTGCCTCAATCTATTCCTGGGGGATGCTCTCATTATTCCAAATCATGTCTATTATTTGACCTAATTGTTCCATTAGCATATCTCTACTGTATTTGTTAAATGATTACAATTTTTGTTTATTTGTTTGATTTACTAAATGTTTTTTTGAAAATGTCTGTTTTTATGTGAACAGTTAACAGTTATGTTAACAGTTTTCAAATGCACACTTTGATGTTGTGACTACATTGCATTACGATCTGTCTGAGTTATTACTATATACATTTCCTTGTGTCTGTGCTATTCAGGAAGCGTTAAAAGATTCTGAGTTTCGAGTGAGGATGAATGAGGAGCTGGCAGAGATGCAACTTGCAGTGGAAGAACAGGAGTTACAGAAGGCTGCAGCTGTCAAGCAGGGTGAAACGGCTGCTGATGAACTGCATAGACAGTGCACTAGTCTCATAGAGGTATTGCGGCGCATGGCTGTCTTGAAATGATCTTGGTGTAATTTTTGTGTGCAGGTTTATTCCATGACCCGCTATCCATGCACACTGTTGCCATAGTGTCATACGTTGCCAACTCAGTGGCAAAAACCTGATAATGTCATATACACCATGTCTAAAAAACAGACCCCTATGGTTTTTTGACATAACTTTGCCAAAACAAGCCCGTTGTGGACAATTTTTGGCAGAGAATATCAAGAAGCTATTACCTATTAGTTTTACTTAAAAGTTTGTTACAGGTTGAGAACCAACTGTGTAGTTGCTATAGCATCATTGCGAAACAGCACACCGGTATACCACGCTAGTTCAGCAGTCGGACTTCTTAGGAAACCCACGTCACTTTTTAACATAACTTCACCCAAATGCTCTCAGTATTATTTGATGTGCACCATTTTAATTAAAACAGCATTTCGCATAAGTTGTGTTCACACAGATTACCAGCAGGCCAGTGCGCCGGTGTTGTACCGGTCCACTGTGCACGTTTGACAGTCGAGTTTCTGCGCCAAGAAGCACCCGACTTTATTTTACTGCACTTGGCCCGTGTGGGTTCCGGGGCTTAGAATAGACCCACTCCGTTTCCTGGCCGGATGTCGTAAAAGGCGACTAAACCAGGCACCCCTCAACCTTCGCGGCTTCATCTGATTACTGATGATGGTCTGGAATAAAAGAGGGAACATTAACACAGCTGCTCTAATTACTATAGCACAGTGCAATACTCTTGTTGCACGATGTTCTAGGCAGCTTATAGGTCCAGCAGATTGGGTTTTTGTCACACTGGGACCCTT
>Ga0126335_1003291_pt1 | contig 9997 bp, 4 predicted proteins | sample OlaspJWI45metaG_FD_108409 | JGI IMG/M metagenome (GOLD analysis project Ga0126335, IMG submission 108409) | Marine gutless worms symbiont microbial communities from Oahu, Hawaii - Olavius sp. 1 OAHU.JWI-45 metaG | ecosystem: Host-associated > Annelida > Digestive system > Unclassified | place... | reverse complement strand
TGGCGGAGTGTCGTCTAACCGGACAGTGAAGACGTTCAACTGAACAGTCTTGCATTACTCCCTGCATATAGCAACCAAACAGTCATTATAAAACATGCTAGTCGCTACGCTACACTGCGTAGTTTAACAGTCACCATACAACTTTTAGAAGCATTTGGAATCGTGGAACGTACGAGGTGCAGGTATACAAGCTCACAGAAGCAAACACTAGCCGTAATGTATGACCTGTGACAAAGCCCACAGAAGTCGTATTGATTCAGTAGCGCGATTCAGGCCAAGCTTTTACTCGATGTCTGTAGACGCTTACGGGTGTAGCCGTCGCCCACCTTCGCCCTGGGTGAACGGATTGAGGTCTGAGATGGAGACTGCTGAGAGCCCAAGTTACGTTGTATTACATGGATCCTGATCCCCGTACGTGGAGGGGGGAGGAATGGGGGAAATGTCGCCCATTAGGCCCATGCAGTATATTAATACTCCGTCGCCAGATAACGCCGCATTTGATGCTGCTTTCGGCAAGTTATTTTAGCCACTTGTTATTATACCTGATACAGCTGAGTTCTGGAGCGTATCGACGTCTGTTGCATGGTGCTGGTAGGAGGTCTGAGAAGCTTTGTAGCGGCTGCAGCCGGTACAATAACAGGCAGATCACTACAGACGCTCGTCGCTGTATTCTGATGTGACAGCTGACTACGCAGTCTGGTACTGACGTTCTCTCGACATCTCTTCTCCAAAAATTCCACTATCGACTCCCTGCGTCTTCCACCGGCTACAAGCGATGTCGTGGAGCATCCGAGCCCGCCTGGACTACTGTGATTCATCGCTGGTCTGTCCTGTCTGTCTTTATCCCAGTTACACGACACGCTTGACCGCCAACACATCCGTGACGTCACCGATACTGCTTCCGGTGTGACGTCATTGACCGACAACATGGCGGAATGTGATCACGTGACTCTCTGCTGAAAGACGATTGGCTATGTACTGCTGACTGCACAGAACATTCAATACAATAGGCCTATAGCCTATGTTTGTTACTGAAAGTTCACAATAGGTCATCATAACATACAATATGGCAACGGTGCAAAATGCGCATGGTAATTGTCATTTTAATTTTAGTTTTAACGTATTTCTGCTTAAGATTTGAAAGCAAAACGAAATTTAATAGGGCGGGTGACTCGGTGGCTCATTGGTAAGCTTCGCGGCTTGCGGCACGAGGGTCGTGAGTTCAACGCTACCGATTGTTTTACAGCTATAACTACAAACATTGAGAGTTTGTCATAGTACTGCTCTTATTAGTTAATAGTTATTAGTACGCGTCATAGATGTGTTAAACGTCCAAAAAATAACAATAAACGTTAATAGAAGCGTTTATTATAAAAAAATAGCAAACGTTGATAAGCAACGTATTGAATATTTTTTTGCAGTTCGTGCAAATTCGAAATTCCAGTTCGTGCAGCATCCTAAACAGTTGCTACAAAATAAACCTCAGCTCAGAAAAAGCCTAAGTGTTAACTGTTTTGTAAATTTCTATACATCTAAGTCAGTCAGTCTCAATGCTTGGCTTCTCGTTTGCTTCGTTTCACTCTAGCTATTCGACAAAGCTTTTTCTACACTTCATGCAACGTTTATTAACATAATAAACGTTGACAAAAATAACAAACGCGTTGATTAAAATTTTTTGTAAACGTTGCAAACGTCTATTATAGGCCTATCTATGGTACACGTTTATGCTGTTGCTGTGTTGTGTGTGTAGTCTATAGGCCTAGCAGTAGTTCGTATATGCTTACTTTTACTTAAATAACCCATTAGGAAAACCTAAACTCCGGGCGCAGGGCGCGGTAACTTTACTAATTTGCTGTCATTCGCTCGGTATCTGGTATTTGGTAACCGCCGAATTAACCGAAGTGACCTGGGCCCAATTTAATACCGGGCGCTGCCCGGGCCGGGCCTTCGGCATACCGAGCGAATAACAGCAAATTAGTAAAGTTACCGCGGCGCGCATAAAGCCTACGGCTGGTAATTCTACGGCAGCGGCTGAATATTTCTATGGCTGGCTACGGCTTACAGACTCTACGGCGGCGGCTCGAGACTCTAGTTTTGGGTAGACCAAAACAGTTCCCGCAGTGGTAAAATAATTACGCTCAGCCATGCATGCTGTGTGGTGAGCTACTCTGTGACATATATTGGTGCGTTGTGCAGCTAGTCTGTGGTTCAGTGCAGGGCCTAAACACGAGCGACCAACCCAAGGCAGGCAAGCGTGCCGGTGCATAATTATACTGGATACCGGTACTCATACAGATTGTATTACTGTACTGAAAAGAACAAATATCATTATGGCCAGTCAGCCCTGCACTGAGTATACTAAAACGCACGCAAATCACGTAGCAGGCATTAAATGGCAAGCTTCAGAAATGAGTCAAATTTTCATCAATTCCTGTGTAGACTCACACGCTGACGGCTTAATAACCTACAGAAAAAGTTACATTTAAATAAGCGGCCAAGGTGATTCGGCAAAGGCTGCATCGAATGCGTGAGGGAAATCGAGATCCCCGTCTAATACAATGTTCCTTGGGCCCCCAGGAGTCTACGTCCAAAACAGGACTTGGAGCAGGAGCATCTGCAAACACAGACTGGCTGACAAACACAAGACATACCCACCGTGAGCCACGCCATGAGATCATCGGTTGCAATTATTATCATTATTTATTATTATAAAATCGTACACGAAGTACATAACAGACAGACATACAGTAAGAACAATAAAACAGTAAAAGAGAGCACTAGGCCTAAACACAAACAATGGATATAACATCACGTGAAAACCAAGTAGGCAATGATAAAAAATAGTGCGCAACTCCGCATCTCATGCATTCGACGCGGCCTAAAATCAGACGCATACTAATAATTCCACGATTTCCTAATGCGCAAAACTTGTCTTCTCCGTAACCCGTTCTTCTGTTACTTCTACCCAGCAGAGACTGAGACTTTACGTTAAATGATAGAGAGATAACGAAGCAGACGGCTCGCCAGATGGCGTGACGGAAACGTTGATGGCAGTGGCACCATCAGCATGGTGCGGCAGTCAAGGCATAGACAGAGGCGTAACTTTGTCCGCACAAATAAATAACAACCCCATAACTTTCAACACTTTGTAAAGTAGAATAATTCGATTTCAATGTTTATCTTCCTTTAGTAAACTGCAGGGATGGGTCCTCGAGGAACTCATAATCATAGCATGCTTTCAGTTTGATTTGAACTCGAGGACAAAGTTCGACGGCTTTGGCCTCGAGGGGCTGTCCTCGAACATACTCCAGGAAAATTGCAGCACGGTGGATTTACACAAAAGCAACCGAAAACCAGTTTTGACCGGGGCACTGTTGTAAAAACTGTTAGGGAAGTTCAGTGTTCTTCTGCAAAGATCATCTGGACGTGCTGTTGGGCCTTGGGGCTTGTTGGAAGTGACACAATCGGCTGTATAAAAATGTCGTGCGTACTGCGTAGACGCAAATCTCAGTCGATGTGGTCAGTGGGTGGTCTTACGCAGCTAATTGGTGTTGGTCTATATCAGTTAATAACAGTCACCTCTGGTACCAAGGTACGCAACGCACTGCGCTGAGCACACGCACTGTAGGCCTACATGAACTACACAGTCACATACTGTACATAATCATACTAAGCAAGCCCCCGTTGCAAACAGTGGTAAAAGTGATGGACGCAAGTGTACAGACAAGCTGGAATTCTTAGTTCCTTTGGCACGTCGTTAAATCGTGTAAACGCGTTGGTCGAGCTGATCTACGTTTCTCGACCTATCACAGGGGCGGATCCAGCATTTAGCAAGGCTGGGAGCTGGTGACAAAAAGGGCACATTGCATCATTGAAAAAGGTTACTTGTCAGAGTATTTCAGACTCGCATAACGTCACAAGACAGCAAAACGGAACACAACCGACAGACAATTCAACAATATTGACGCAGACCATCGGGACTCAGCTGTTCATTATTCCATCCTGAAGTTAGAGTTATACATGTACGAATGATACGAATTAAACAATCATATTATACAAATGGAACAGTCATATTAAACGAACTGAACAGTCATATCATGTATTTTTGGACACTTAAACGTGAGCGAAGATAAAGTGTCAACAGACAGACAGACAGACACTACGTAAATTTATAGATATCATGGTACTTACCCAAAAAATGTCCTAATTTCCAGTATTTCGCAGCTTCTGTCTGCCTCTCCTTTTCTCGTTCGCGTTTCAGGCGCTCCTTTCGCGGCATACTCTTATTTATCGCACGGAAATTGAAAATACGTACATAACAGGGCTCAACAAAACAGTATTTGCCCTTGCCAGAGCCCCATACATGTTGAATAGCAAAGCAACCCTGATAAGAGAGCGGAGACTGTCGCGTGATCGTCCTCGCTCAATCATTGTAGACGTGTAGTAGTATGTTGCGTCATCGCACACGTGGACGAGCCTGGTAGACTTAAAAGAAGTAAAATTACCCAACCCGCAGGTTCTCTTCTCTCAATGATCTGAGGAACCTCTGGGCCGGTAAAAAGTGGTCTTTCCTAAATGAAATAGGGCAGCTTTTAAGCATTTAATCATGGAAATGGACACTGTATCTCTTGAATAAAAAGGGCACCTTCGCAAAAAAGGGCACTTTCCAGCCGGCGAGGTGGGGGCTTCAGCCCGGTATAGCCCCCCCCCTGGATCCGCCCCTGTATCAATGTGTTATCAAATCAACAGTCTGCAATCTGCATGCTGCCATGCTTGGCGACCGTCAGTTTGGCGCCGTCTGGTGTCGCCTAGCACAGTCGCTCAGTCTCTGTCACCTTCCGTATGTTGTCGTTCTCTACCTTCTATGTCGAGTCTTTTGTAAGCTAATATCATCCGACAAACAAACATACACGCAGACATAAAGTGCATACTACATAATACGGCCTACTGCGACCGATAATCCCGTAGCGTGGTGTCAGTCAGCCTGTCCGTCTGTTACGCGGCTGTACTGTGCAAAATCGGCTAAAACAAATCAAGGTCCTATTCGGGATGGAGACTCCTCCGGGCCCAAGGTTCATTGTGTCAGATGAAAAGTCCTGATGCCCTTGCGACGAGAAGCAAGAATGGGATAGAACAGTTGCCAGTTATAAAGTAGGGATGCGATGCGGCCTTCGCCAAATTACTTGTGGCTTTTGTTTAAGACTCTGCACTAAGCAGAAGCGTATCCGCTCCGTGCTTTATGATAAATGATGATCGTGATAATAATAATTGTTAAGGTCGCCTAATGGCAAATATATCCTATAGGCTACGTACCCATGCGGCGTGCGTGTTCAGCTCATTCAGTGCCAACATTCAACTAACAACCTGTGATTACTGCCAGGCTGGTAGCTTCCATAGCCTGGCAGAGTCAGAGTTGCCGATTGCTGTGCGGCTATCGGTTAGAGTGTTCTTCTAGTTACATAGTCGATCATAACGAAAACTAAAATTGTGTCAAGTATATAGGCCTAGTGTAGCCTACATAAAAGTGCTTTTTCGTCACAACGTTGAGACGGCGACTTTGCGGGTGTGGCCGGATGAATTTTAACACAGTTAGCGGTCGTTGTCATTTCATCAGATCACTCGATTTAATTTCCCTTTTTGATTCAGCTAAACCTATCAAAGACAGACTTCATCTGGTTTGGCACCCGCAATAATCTTGCCAATATAGCCTACCAACACCGTTCACTGCAGTTCTGCAGTTCGCTCGTCCAGTGCTCTGACGTAATCCGCAACCTCGGAGTTCTCTTCGACAGTAAACTGACCATGACTAGCCATGTCATGAAAGTCGCCACCGGCTGCTGGTATCATCTCCGACGACTCAGACAGCTCTGCAGTTTCGTTGATCGCGATGTGATGGCTCGATTGGTGCTATTACTGGTCATCACATTGACTACTGCGACGCCGTACTCGCCGGCCTACCAGCGTCGTCGCTGGCACCACTGCAACGAGTACAGAATGCGGCTGCACTGTTGGTACTGGGTCTCGACTGACGAGCACACATCTCCTCTGCGTTGAAGCGACTGCGACTGAGGGTAATTTTTGGCTGGGAAGGGTAAGTTTTGGCTAGCCAAAACTTACCTCTCGGAGTAATTATTGACACGCCAGTTTTTACCCGTGTGGTAACTATGGGCTAGCTAGTTTTTACCCCGGGTAACTATCGTAAGAGGTAAGAATGGGCTGCCACACCTGTAAAGTACAGTGTTGTTCAAGCTAGCGACACTAATGCATCGCTGTCTATATCGCAGCTGTCCGGCGTATCTGATGGACATCGTCACATTCAATGACAGTGACACAGCAGTAGCCTACGTCGTCTCCGGTCGTCGACAACACGAGCCGCTGTAGTGAAGGGAACTATAGGACTCAGTTCGGTCCAAGAGCATTCTCTGTCGCTGGCCCTGACATCTGGAACAGTCTGCCACCGGAAATGAGACTAACTGAGAACTTTGCAACATTCAAAAAGAAACTGAAAACTCATCTTTTTGATCTGGCTTTTTCCATAATTTTAACTTTCATTAGTTTCATCTAATTTTAGCTGTTTTTATTTCGTTTTTAAACTTTTGATTTTACTCACTCACGGACTGTTATAATGCACGGTTGTTCTAATGTATTTTGTACACCTGGCAGTATAACTGTTATGATGATGATGATAATAATAATAATAATTGCCGTAAATTTTGAACTGTGATTAAAAATCAAAATTGAAAAGTTTAGCCTAGCTAATATTCAGACTAACTAAAATTTCGGCCTAAACTAAAACTGAAACTGAGACTAAAAAGCCGACAACAACACAGGGTACTGTGTCCGACCGGTGACTCAAGAGTTCGTGATGCGGTGAACTGTGACGTGTTACGACACTGACTCTGTTGCTTAGACTATCGCCGGCGGCTGACCTGTGCTAAGACTGATAACGATGCTTGGACATGCTGTTGTGTTAGAGATGCATGTGCCGACTGCCGTTATTTCGATACGATCGATTCTACTCGAGACTCGCTAGCTATAGAACACTTTTTCTAGGGCCTGAGAATGTGTCGACCGAAACTTCAATCTCTGAATTTTACGTCATACGAGTCATCCATAGCATAAGTTCTAACACAATCACATAGGCCTATGAGTATGTTGTAGAAATCACTCATCAGTCAGTCTGCAAATATTGCGCTTGATACCATTTATCGCATATTTTATGATTTTTGGTATACTTGGAGCTTTAATAACATACTAAGTTACTAATTAATAATTAATGCCAATAGTTCTGTGCGGCGTACGTCCCCACATGGTCTCTAGTTCTGGTAAACAGAGTCCTGGTATCTTCAAAACCGAAGCTGTGTCGCGTGGAAATGTACTCACTGGTCATGCACACGCGTCACTCCAGCCTATCTACAGGAACATTACTCTGTGTCCACTCCAGGTGGAAAACGTCCGAGGTCGTGCACGGTTACGGTCAAGACACAGTCATACTGAGTGACTGAGTCATGAGCACGTGCAATTCTGTAGAATGAGTGGCTAGTTGCCAGCAGTGACGCATTGACGTATAAACCATCCTGTGTTGTCGACTGCGCTACTGACATCTCTAAATTAGCCTTGCTGCTGCTACTGCTGCTGCTGCTGCTGGTCGATGATGATGAATGCTGTGACGCCGTTTATATAGCAGCAGAGTGAGCAGACTCAAAGGTGAAAGGTAAAGGTAGAGAACATTTGATATAGCTCCTCTTTGTTGGCCAACCCCATCACGGAGGCACTCAGGTATGGCACGCGTTTTCAAGAGATCACACAGTTTTACCTGCCACACACGCATTTATCCGCGAATGGAATGAACCACACCTGTCTTTGCCTTCCCAGCCAAATCTGGTCTTCATTTACCGACCCTGAGTTGTCCTAGGCACCACCATGGTGAGTAAAAAGTCTTCCCAGGACCGCTACGTGACGGAAATCACAGCTATTAGCTGCTCAGACCGTCACGCTTCACCGGGCAACTGGAAACGCAGCGGGCTATGAGCGTCGAACTCACGACCTCTCGGGACGAAAGCCGCGATGCTAACCACTACGCCACCAAATCACCGAGTCAAGTATGCCTACTATATCGAATTGTGTGTGATACGCTGACTATACACACACTGCATATAAGTTTATATTTATATTTAGTTTGTATTAATGTGCGCACGCTTGTGCACCCTTACCTATACAAAGCCGATTTTCACGAAAATTCAATAGATCCCACCTTCCGAATACTGGTTAGAGTAGGCAGATAATCCGCCGATTGAATGTGATCAACTGAGATCAGCAGGTGATACCTAAGTATTGCGTCCGTGTATGCTCGCCACAACATGAATGTCAGCAGCGAATACTTTGACTCATCAGATCTCACAGCTGGCAGTGACGGCTGTCACAACAAAACATCAAGAAACTGCATCTCGATACCGCGGTCCCACTCCAGCACTAACCAGCAGTCGTACATGAAATTCGACCTGAACGACCTGCTGGATAAACGGGCGTCATCGTCTCACTCGCACGTGCCCTCGTCACGCCTGCAGTTGCTGTAGACTAAACATTTGCCGTGCCCGTCACCCGTGCACCATTTTATCAACAAAAGCCCCGTGCCAAAGTGATTTGACAAAAGCTGCATCGAATGCACCACACACATTGCACCGCACGCCGGTCAAATTTGACGCTATTGAGTTTTAGCAGTGATGAATGACGATATTATCTGTCTTCACGCGTGTTTTAAGCAGTTTTTGCATGTGTTTGGTCGTCTTTACTTTCGATGCTGTTGATTTTGTACTGATTGTTTCTATGAATATGATCAACTGTTTACGTACGCCAAATCTTAGAGTATAATTCTATATTATGGTCACCTTACATGAAAAAAAATCTCTCAAATCGAGAAAGTCCAGAGGCGTTTCACAAAGATGTTGCGAGGGCTCCGTAATGTTGGATATACGGAGCGACTAAGTCGTCTTGGACTACCAACTGTGGAACTGCGACGCCTTCAACTAGACCTTATTTTCTGTTACAAAATCGTTTTCGGTTTAACATCGTTACCGTTTTCAAATTATTTTTAGTTTGGCAGCAACACAAATACTAGAGGACACGCTTACAAACTATACAAACCGCAATACTCTTGTAATGTTCGAAGAAAATTTTTATCATGCAGAATTTTAACAGTGTGGAACTCACTCCCAGCTAGGACTAACACAGATTTTTCATCACTGGCGGCTTTTAGACGAACAGTGCACTCAACTGATCTTGCGAAGTTTTTATATTGTAATACCGATTAAACTCTATTATAACTAGGTGGTCATGTGGATACTGTTCAGCGTTTTTCTCTTCTCTATGTTACGTTTAGTGTATGTGTTTTCGTACGTTTCATATCTAAACAGCTTTTATTTTCGTAATGTTGGGTTTTAACTACGTAGTCAATTGTGCCTCGAAGTTGTATAATTATTGTTGATTCAGGACACCGGTAAGCGCACGCAGTTATCATGCCTCGGTGTTCCTGCTTGACTAATTGTCTTATTTTTCTGTCAAGCGAATAAATTCATTCATTCAACTGATGTACGTGATTGATGATACCTGAGAACTGCGTCCGTGCATGCTCACCACAATTATGAATGTCAGCAGCGAATACTTCGACTCATCAGATCTCACAGCTCTCAGTGTATATTTTCTGTGTATATTTTCTGAGGTCAGTTTGTAGTTTTGGCTGTCTTTTCAGTTTTCTGCCTTTGTTGTGCCAATACACGTTTCAAAATTATCGTTGCCAAGCAGTCATAACTGTGATGACACTATTAAATCTCTCGTAACAACAACTGGCATCGCTTAGCAACGTCTTATTTGTGATATGGTTTTTAAAGCACACCAGCGGGCCAATGCCATCTTACGTTGTTTTGTCTCACGTAATATCACCCTTTTACTGCGTGCATATTTAGTTTATGTCAGGCCTCTTTTAGAATACAATTCTACC
>Ga0126335_1003290_pt1 | contig 9997 bp, 8 predicted proteins | sample OlaspJWI45metaG_FD_108409 | JGI IMG/M metagenome (GOLD analysis project Ga0126335, IMG submission 108409) | Marine gutless worms symbiont microbial communities from Oahu, Hawaii - Olavius sp. 1 OAHU.JWI-45 metaG | ecosystem: Host-associated > Annelida > Digestive system > Unclassified | place... | reverse complement strand
TAAGTAGGTCAGGTTGACCTAGTTTTTGGTTTGCGGTCAGGATTGGTCAGCGTGCAAGATTTAAGTATCTCTGTCTGTGTCCAGTTGTTATGATGTGTGGCGCCATGGTTAACTTACATACACATAGACGGGATGTGTACACATACACAGACATCATTCAAACAGCTTCTGTATGACTGGCTCAGCTGTGCTGTGGCTGGCTGAACCCGAAATACGAACTATGCCCCTTGTAGCACTTTCCAAAGATTACGTTGAAGATCTAATATAGTTATCTGGAGTGTAATGGTTGTGTGGTGTGTAATACAAACGGAATGTATTTTTGTGGAATTTACATCAAGTATTATTCTCTATGCTTATTGCAAGTATTCACCAGCTGCTTAGTGGCCTGGTTATGCATTTGGTGTATCTGTCTGTCTGGGCTGTAACTGTTGAATGCTTCAATTTAGAGATCTTTTTGGTCTATATGACATGTTCATAATATCTAAGTCAAGGTCAAATATCGAGGTCGTGTGTCATGATGAGTACCATGGCAGTAAAAAGCAAGCAAGTTGTCTGCCATCGGTTGACAAAAATCTCAGCTATCGCTGACAAACCACTCAACGCCGGATTGGCCTGATTTGCAACTTTATTCCTACTCCTCTCCCATTTGACGCCCTCACTGAAGGGATCTGCTCAAGCTATCGGGTTCATATTGGGTTCAGGAAAACTAGAGTGGCTGGGCTACAATCTGGTGAAGGTCGCATGATGGTCACCCCAGTCGTTTAGGCACAATACATCATCGTGACAGATACACAGACAGCCACATAAGGTGACAGACAGACAGCCACGTTGCCATAGCAAATGCTGCACCAACACAGCATGTGTCAGGTGACAAAGAGCAGTGTTGTTTTTGTGTTATTTACATTATGTCTGGAATAATCCCCTAGACAATATTGAATAGAAATGCCAAATCTGAATGCATTCTAACAAAATTACATGCGCTGGATTCTGAATATATCTCTGAAAGAACCACAGAATTTTGTTAGCAAATGTTCTTCAACAGTGGAGTTATTAATCTTCAAATATCAGTGACAAAATATAATTTCATTAGTAGCTACACAGTAACATTCGCTATGCTGTTTGATGACTGCAGCTTTGAGACACAGCTGAATGGTGGCAATGATGAGTTGTGGACCAATGATGGAGGAGGTTCAGGTGGATATCTGCACCATATTGCATTCTATGCTGCTGAGCAACTTCTTGGCATCAAGCCTGACAAGCTGGACTACAAAGTCATTCGGTAAAGTTGTGTTGTGAAATATAGTTTGTATGTCTTAGTACAGTAGGTGAGTGCTTTGCAGTGTTTTGGGTGTGCTTGGTGTCTCTATCACGTCTCAAAACTGCAGTATTGTTGACATGAACTGCATGCTGATTGCTCAGCTACAGCTCAGTGTGCTGTAAAGTTACGGCAAGTGGACACAGCATGCTGAGGAATACAGATCATTTAAATGTATTCTTGTTGATTTTAAAATTCGCAAGTCATTTTCATTTTTTTACCAGCTGTTGTTGGTCTTGCTGAGTTTAAACATTGAAAAATTGGGAGCTTACCATGACATTACAAACATTTGTGGATTTTTGTAGGAAAATATTTAAAATTTGCTTGTTAAGCGGTACTGGAACGGACTTGCCAGATATTGTTTCTGTTATTTGGTGTCTCTGTCTGGTATTCAGTTATAAAAGAGTACCTGAGAACATGTCATGGAAGTAATTAAGTCTTGGCACAGTCTGTTTCATCTAACTAATAATACGAGTAACTGCAGTTGCATGACTGTTGACTTGTGTTGTTTATGATCTTAGGATGAAATTTCTCATTGTGGAGCAATGAGGTTCACAGTTGGCAAAATAAGCTGGGTGGGTGTCTGGGTGTCTGTCAGGGTGGGTGATTTTTCTCCAAACAACATCTCAGGACTGAGAAGGCCTGAGAATGTCAAATTTGGCACAAAGGTGGAGTCTAGTATGAGGATGATGTGTGCACTTAGATTTTTGGAAAAAGTTTTTTAACTGTGGCAACAAGCACGAAAACTAGTCCAAATATGCCATTTTTTTCATTTTAATCACCAGACTTCAGCAACACAAAGCTGCAATAGCGCACAGCAAGCTATACTTAGTAACATGACGTCACTGACCTAAATATGTTAATTATGCTTTTCCGTCAAGCTCAAAATGCGGAGCACTGAGTGACCCTGTCACTTTGCTTGTGGAAGTGTGTGTGTTATGTTGTTGTTAATTTTTGTGAATAAATAGTTGCCACATTTTCGATACGTTTCAGAAATCAGGATTTTCAAGAGGTGCACATAGAGCTGCCAGGCTTTCCTTCACTGCGATTTGCCACAGCGTATGGCTTTCGCAACATACAGAACATAGTACCGAAGGTCAAACGTGGCAAGCTGCCATATGGCTTTGTCGAAGTCATGGCCTGTCCTTCAGGTAAACATACACTTGAACAAGACAACATGAATTAACTAACTTTAATTTAATTTAATGGAATATACTTATATCTAAAAGCTGAACTTCCAAATACACTGTGCAAATAGTAAGGTAATAATTAATAAAATGTTACGAAACTAAATAAAATCTGTTAGATATGTGTTAGTTCCTTTGTTTGGGAAGTGAATTCACATTTTGTTGTCAGAAATAGAGTAGATAATGAGACGTTTGCAGATACCCATCTCCACTAATAGTTTCTGAGTGTTTCACAGCAAAAACAAAAGGCCAAAGTAATTTGGCAAAGGCTGCATTGAATGCACGGCATACACTGCATGCATTGGACTCTATAACTATAGCTGTTCCTAAAATAAGTAGGGGATTGCAGAAGTTAAAAGTAGGTCACGTGACCCAGATGTGGACCCGCAAATGACCTACTGTTGCATAGTTTTCGTTAGGGCCCCCAGCTCCCTATAGGCACACTAAATTTCAAGTCTCTAGCTTCAGCCATTCCGGAGATAGGAGGGGGTCCCAAAATTCAGTATTAGGTCAGATAATCCCGCCATCGACCCCCTATGGCCTACTTTTGCATAGTTTTTGTTAGGGCCCCCACTCGTCTGTATGCATGCAAAATTTCATGTTCCTAGCTTCACCCGTTTCGAAGTTATGAGGGGGTCCCAAAATTTGAAAATGGGCCTCCTCCCCCTCTCGGTGGGGGGAGCAGGACTCGTGTGTAACACAATGTTCCATTGGCCCCAAGGAGTGTTCACCCCAAACAGCATCTGGATCTGTTTGGCCATTTTTGCACAGTAAAGCTGAGATGAGCTGCGTGAAAGACAGTTGGACAGACAGACTGACGTCTCAAACATGGGTAACAACAGTCTGCATCTCATACATTCGATGCAGCCTAAGAACAAAAACTAACAATATTGCATCTTTCTATGTCTTGGTTGACCTCTGACCACTGACCTCATTGACCTGTCCCAGATATGCTATGATATTGCAATGCACTATGATGTATATTTTTGCAGGTGTCAGTTTGTGTACATGTATGTAGGTATGTGTCGTGATAACTTACGAAGTTTTTTTTACCTAGAAAGTAGAAATTTACTTTTCGGCACGCAGGAAGATCTTCAAAAAATGCCGATAGAATTTGTATATCACGGTCATGGGGTCAAGGTGGTGGCAGTAAAAAGCCGTAGCATGCAGGTGATCTGCCTTTGATTAAAATATGTTGTTACACTAAATGTATTAGGTTGCTTAAATGGAGGTGGGCAGCTGCAGCCAGAAGGTGAAGAATCATCACGTGAGCTTCTGAGTCGCGTTGAGACTGTTTACCATTCAATTCCCGTTCATAGTCCATGGAACAGTGATGTTGTGTCACGTTTATATAAGAATTGGCTCAGTGGAGTAGACTCAGAAACTGCTAAAGAGCGGTTACATACGCAGTATCGTGCTGTGCCAAAAATGACTAATGCTCTTAGCTTGAAATGGTAACCCGAGTTAACTGGTAGGCGTATATGCCAAGTCTTTCATTATAGTTGCATACTTGAATCATATGTTTGCAGATATGCTTATAGTAAGTTAAGTACATTTTGCCATACAGATTTGGGTTGGCAGTCAATTCGTTTCCAAGTCAACTAAAAACTCGTTGGGGTTAGGGTTAATATTAGGGTTAGGATTAGCGAAAAGGTTAGAGTAAGGTTTAGGGTTAGGTTAGTCTTGGTGACGAGTTGACTGTGAACCCAAATTTGCCCTGTATAGCCATTTTTGGAGGGTTTTGCTACCGAGCCTTTACCATAGGCCTATTCCAAACTTGTGTGGGCTAATTAGAAAGTTGGGTACGAAAAAGCTTCAAGTTTTCATGCCTTCGAAACCTCACAAGCCACTTCACTGCACTGGGGGCTTCACCTTTAGATCCCAGACCCTGACCCTGGAAGAAGTGGCTTTGACATTGGACAAGTTACGAAAGCGCAAAAATTATCTGAATTGTAGCACATTAATTACACGTGAATACGCGAATACAAACATGACAAAAGTGCAGCTGTATTGACATGGAAGCGCAAATACTGTAGAAGCTAAAAACAACACGTATATGCTAGCATATAATATGCCAGCAGACAGATGGCATACTACGATGACAGTGCAGATTGATAGCAAACGCGTTGAAGTTAATATAGTCTAGTCTGGAGACTGGCGGAATAGTCTGTAAAATGTTCGCATAAAGAAGCGGATTTTTCCTGTATGGATCTTGGAATTGTCCGTGACTTTGGCAGTGTGTTGATATAGTAATTGGTAGTAACAGGCATGCGCCCATAGTGTCGGCGGGAAATCACGGTCTTCAGCAACAAAATTGTCAACGAGTCAGACATTATGTCTGCCATGAAAGATTCAGCGACTTCCTCGCAAGGAAGCAGCGAAAGTAAAAAAAACGTTTTAGCCACTTTGACGTTGCTGAAGATTGCTGCCGATAATCGTCACCAAGTCCAACACTCGGGATGCATCGCCACCAAGTGAAATCAGTACCCAATTAAGGAGGAGTTGCGCTTCTGTAGGTGTGCTTTCAATGTTGTTTACACTTGCACATTCATGGTTAATTATTTGTTGCATTTTGCACTTTCATAAAACTGCCTTGACCTTTCACTTTCAAACACTTTCCATGGTCTGTTCCCCAAACTGCATTACGCAGCATTAGGCATGAATGCAGAAGCTTTCAGTTGCTGTTGTTGGTATCCAACCTCGAACTGATATTTTAATCATGATAATTTTCACAAGTTATTGTTTCAACCAGTTGATTGCTTATAGTTGGTTAAAAGTCCTATTTAACACATTTTGAATCGTTTTTAGATGTTTTAACAACTACAGATTCTGTCATCACTTTCGTTTACTTTGTACATATTTGTTGTGTTGGTAAATAAAATGTCAGCATGATATGGAGTTCCTGCATTTCTTGTATTTAATGCAGAGTTTTGTACATAACTGTATGTCATACAAGCAAGCAGCAGTTAGACAGAAGTAGAAGTTGAGACATTGAACTTGTGTTTTTGTAATATACTAGCCATTCTGGCCGCCCAGTCGGGCCCGCCCCTTTTCCATCCCCACCCCCTACTGCGTTCAGCTCTCACCCGCCCCAACTCCATAAATTTTTTGCGCCTAAAATAATCCCTGGGCGCACCAGAGGCTGCTAACATGAAAATTTGTAGCCAATCGCCCTACCCGTTCTTGAGTTACAAGCTAACATTCATACACACAAAGCGCCTTATATATATGGACACTATAGCGTATAATATCCCGTCGTCTCTTAGTAGTTCGACACTGGAACTTAGTTATTTGCAGCAGGCTAAGCATGCATCTCTGGATTAGCCCATTTTACTGGTACATCTCGTAGTCTGCATACAATAGAAGATTTGAACCTGTGACAGTAAAAATAATATCACTGACTGAACATGCTGATCAAGTTCTCAGCGATGTTACAAGTCAGAAATGACAATGTTGTGGTTTACTTTACTTGAGGCACTGCATAACAGTTTGTAATAGGCTTGACAGTTAACAGTTCTGAGTTAGGCTGTAGATTTTTGTGGGAATTAATCTCTGGTGTACTGCGTGGGCCAAATTAAACGGGGCCACTTATTTCAGTAGCTTTAACTCTAAGATATACTGATCAGATCTAAACACTCTTGGCAGACTTCAACATTATTTCGTTCTTAATCAGTATCTGTCATTTTAGCTATTAATTTAAGAAAATGATGTGGCGCTATCTATTGAATGAAAATGACCACGAAAACATTCTGCTCTTACAACACCGTACAAAAGAACGTTCGTACTTTTAACATCAGTGATGGTAGTAATTAACTACCTCACAATGATGTCAGTCATTGTTGTTATTTGTTAAATTAACTGATTTTTTTTTACTTTTTAGAGCTTTGATCAACGTAACGAAAGACGATGGCCGATCATTATTTATTACCATGCCTTTCAAGGCTTTCATTCACCAGATGGCGCCACTTTATTTTGCATAATTAATGTGTGCAGATTAAGTTGTCATGTTAAGAATTAAATGACCTTGTTTTCTGCCAAAAATTGTGTAGATCCGAGAAGCACTTCTGAAGTTATTAGCTGAAATGCTTGTCCCCGTTTACTTTGGCGCACCCTGTAGATTAGCAGGCAACTTAGGTAATTATTCAAGACCATTAGTGAACAGGGAGAGGTAAGTCACTCCTCGCTTTGTCAGTATGATACCGGTCGTTTAAATTTGAAAATAACAATGCTATTCTTTGTCAGTTCAGCTGAGTTGTTAGTAAAGCTGTTGTGAGTGTAATAAAAAGTTTAGCGACACCGTGGCAGAGAAGTGCCCATTCACAAAGTTACAAACTCTGTATGTATTGTAGGCTATATGCTTTCCGTTTTCACGCACAAACATTATATTGCTGGATTGAGCCTGAACGCATATCACGTCTCGGTTTCATACACTTTCATTTTTCACTTTTGCTGTCGTGTGGTCGATTACTGTCAGTTTTTAGACACAGTACCCAGGTTTATTATTAACATGTTAATGAAGTCCGAATGCAACCGCGCAAGCTTCGTCCTATTTTGATCGGCGGCAGTAGGTATAGAATGATAGTCCAGCATAACTCTGCCCAAACTTGCCGCTCTACCTAGCAACCACTTTGCGTCTGGGCAGAGTTATGCTGGACTATCATTCTATACCTACTGGCGGCTACCTGAACGGCGCCATGTATACGATACGACAGACTCAGTCACTGCCGACTTGCTGAGCAAAGTCAAGATCGTCTCAAGAACAAAAACGTGGGTTATATTCTTGTAGTTATCAGCTGGCTACAGCTCTGCTGAGCTTATATAACGTGGATAGTTTGTCGTATGTGTCTCTCTGTGTGTCTGTTAACCAAGACAAGTGACCCGTAAATAGTGAATCTTGCAGACCTATGGCGAACTCTGATCACAGACCCACAGGCCAAAACTAGGTCACCATAACCTACTTAAGCCAGCTGAGCGTCACTGCCTAATGCCCGTGGGCAGCTTGTTAAGACTGTAGCCATTGCGGCTAACGATATACGTTGACGTTGGACCTCTACACGGCGACTAACAACTGTGCACGTGTTTGTAACTACTACAGCACGCGCACGCCGCCGTCACTACTCGACTGTTCGTCCTTGCTTCGGAACGACGTATCTCATTTCTGCTGTCCAGCGACCGATCGTCGTGCACTAAAAGGCTCAATCAGCGCCAGTCGATGACGCCCGAGGGAGACGCACGCATCGCTACGGCGGCCGGCCGTCGTCGTCTGTCGCATCCGGCTGCTGCGGAGACTGGCGTACGGCCGGCGTTCAAACGGTCCGTTGTTATTCATTCGTCCTACTGCAGCGCTCCGATAACTGCCCTACCCGTCATCGACGTTCTGCTGAGGACAGGGCGGCCGGTGCCTGTGCCGGGTGCCGAGGAGTAGTTTTTCTCCCGCGTTATCGGAAACCGCTTCACGGAACGCGTGCGTGCGTGCGTGTGGTCAGTGGTGTACTGTTATAGCTGCCCGGCTTCCGGTCAGTCTGCCTGCGTGTAGTACATGCCGCTCCCGCTGCCCGCCGCCACCCTCCCTCTCGATATTTATTGTCGCTTTATCGCTGGCTGCGCCGAACGCACGAGCAGCTCCGTCTGGATCGGACAGCAGCCAGAGCTGCCGGCAACTTCACCGGCGTCGGCGTATTGTCGCCAGTTTACAGAGCTTTATTGCCCGGCAGACGCCACGGCTTTCGCGTTTTATGGCGGACGATTTCAACCATGCTTTGAACTCGCACTCGGCAGCGACGCTGGAGTGGACGAGGTCGGAGATAGCAACGTACGCCGCGGCGCCGTTCGGTTACGGTCAATTGACAATTAAACGCGCCATTAACACTAAACACGTGACTTCCATCTGTACAGCGACCATTGAATACATCAGCCTCCGTGATGTAGGATTTCTGTTTAACGTAAATTTTCTGCAGAGGAACCCGAAAAACGCGTCACCAAGCACAAGTTTTCGTTACACTCCCCGGATATGAGTCACTATGCGTATTATAAACAACAGGTCGTCCCCGATAGGACGAAACGATAGCTAAATTCGAATTCGAAGTAACGCCCCCTGGCGGTAGAATTCTTCTTCTGGTTCCAATTTCGACACGTTTTCGTACGCGACCTTTCTATGTGTGATCACACAAAATCTCAGCTAAACGACACAGACTGATGACGGTGCCAAGTGTCCCATTGAAAAGGCGTAGTGCATCAAGTCTGTCTCAGTGGGCGAAATGCCGACCTAGAAACACCCAAATGGCGGAACCGTACTTCGGATCGCGAATCTGGTGGCAGATTCTGAAACAGGAAGCCCGGATTCCTATTCGTCTATCTCGCTTAGTTTCGGATATATTCGCGTGTGACACACAGACGGACAGGCAGACAATGCAGCCATTACATGTAGGCCTACTATAGCTGACCCCGACATTGTGGCGGGCCAGCTAATAATCACAGTAATCAATGTGGTCTTGTCGATAAAATGGTTAGAACGGACAGATGAATGTATTAACTGCTGTAGCTGTAAAGAACCGAAAGATAATCAGCATATCCGTGAAGACATTTCGGCAAGTGGAGGAAACAGTTTATGATTGGGAAGTTTGTGGAGAGGTGAATTTTAAGAATTAAATGGAAGCTAATATATGGTTACTTTGTTTCTAAGAAATCTGAGATACAGCGTGTTTTTTTAATTTCTGGATTTGAAATTTTTGTCGACTCAAAATTCGAAATGCCCTTATTAAACTTGCTGATCTGGTCACTGGCTGCAATAGATAGATGACCGGCTGACAGGGTAGTAGTGTTAACCGATCATTACTGGTAATTGGTTGCAGGACGAACTGCGTGGCAAACGCGTCGCGGATTAAACGGTCGCGGAATCCGTCGACATCCATTATTGTTAAGTTGACGCGTCCGGGTGCGACATTAACGGTCCGTGTGTCACTGCCATGTGTGTGCGTCAAGTACAGCCTTGAGTGCAGCCGTGCCATGTCGCACGTTTCTGTCGCATTGCACGATGTCAAGAATTCGACTTTGACAAGTTCGTAGCATGCACCTATTGACTGTTTCGACGACGTGCAAACTGCGAAACAGCGGCAGTGGCGCACTCCAGACTACGATCATATGTCGTATACTTAGCCTACTGTGACATTGTGACAATGACGTCATTTGCTAAGAAACTCTGTGGTCAGTGTTATTGTCGCCATTTTGTTGGGCAATATTTACAATATGTGTAACCCGCTTTCGCGCCCTACAATATGGCGCGCATGTCCATAGATTTGGACAATTAAGTGACGTCAGTGCACCTTTTGTATTGTCTCGAGCAGAAATGCCAATGATGACATGAACTTAGTGTTGTCAACGTGAGGGACGGAGAGAGTAGCTTGTTCAGTGTCCACGACTGGTCACTCTCTGCTGTACCAAGACTAAACAGGTCATCGATTATTGGCAATACTGCCGCTAGTGCAATGCACTCGGC
>Ga0126335_1003289_pt1 | contig 9997 bp, 6 predicted proteins | sample OlaspJWI45metaG_FD_108409 | JGI IMG/M metagenome (GOLD analysis project Ga0126335, IMG submission 108409) | Marine gutless worms symbiont microbial communities from Oahu, Hawaii - Olavius sp. 1 OAHU.JWI-45 metaG | ecosystem: Host-associated > Annelida > Digestive system > Unclassified | place... | reverse complement strand
CCGAGCAAGGTGCGCAGCTCAAACTCATGCCGGCCGGCATCCAGGGCCGGGTCGGTGAGCATGGAAATCCGAATGAATTTGATCTGGTCCAACAACCCCGCCGACAGATTCCGGCGGCCGCCGCGGCTGCGGGGAATCCCGCCCTGGTTGATATGAAAGCGCAGCTTATCCGCATCGTCCGCACGGCAGGGGGCAATCGCGTCATTGGGGCACACCATCGTACACATGGCACAGCCGACGCATTTGAAGCTCGGATCGGTTTTCTGCCGAATGCCGTGCCAGGTACCAAACGTACTGGTGTTCTCCTCGGGATTGAGCAGGCTGGTCTGCAACGCACGCTGGCGAAACACCCCCAGTTCGATGGCATTGACCGGACAGACCGCCGTGCAGCTGCCGCACAAGGTGCATTTGTCCTTGTCCCAGGCAATCTGCCAGGGCAGATCCTTCACACTTAATGAGGAAGGGGCAATGGGTCTGTTTGACGGCATATGGTTACCTCCTGACGATCCGGACCGACAACCACGGTGTCCAGATGCATCGGTTGAAAGTCTTGCGTTTTATCACGATAGGGAATGGCGGCATCCAGGCCGCAAATTTCCGATGAAAAGGCATAGCAGCCGGGCCGCCCGCCCACCACGCCGGGCCGCAGCTTTTTGCGGTCCTGGACCATAAACAGGCTATGGTCGATTAAACTGCCGATGACGCAGTTGGGGCCGTCTATGATCAACCGCCGGCAGGACTGTTTGAGCTGTTTCAGAAATCCGGCATTGGGATGTTTTTCGATATCATCGTGCTGCAGCGGTGTGATGATATGCTTGTAGGTCTCCAGACCAAGACCGAGATGCTTGATCGTGTAGTGCAGGATATGGGTAAACACCTCGGAATCGGACTGATAGCCGCTGTAGCCGCTGATTCCCCGGGACATCAGGTAATCCTTGATGGGAATAAAGGCCGTATTTTCACCGTTGGTCATGGTTGAAAACCCCTCTATGAAAAAGGGATGGCAGGCATACAGATTGATCGCATAATTGGTATTCTGGCGCCCTTGGGCCATGATGATCCGCGCCATAAGTTCTTTGCGTTCCAGTCCGAGGTGCCGGGCCACAGCCAGCGGGTCGCCGATTTCCTTGATTAAAATCGCGTCCGGCCAGAAGGAGTAGACGATCATGTCTTCCTCGGCTTCGCCCATTTGGCGTAGGGTGAGTCGGATGTTCAACAGCCGCGCCATCCGCTCGGAACTGGAGAACTCGTCCCATTCCTCCGGGTATTCATATGCCCGCACCAGGTAAATATCGCGTTTGGGTACGCCCGGTGGCGGCTTTTTGGGCAGCTTGATGCTGACCTTGAACTTGGTGGTGAACCCGATGTCCATCATGAAACGGTCCAGCCGCTTCAAGCCCTTATCGGTGAAGATCCCGGACAGAATCGGGGCGTCTTTCATCTCCTCAAAGGGACCGGACAAATCACGTAGAAAAAGCCCCACGCCGGAGCCATCATGTCCTTCCCGCATAACATCCAGGGCCTCCAGGGCCACCATGGGGGACAAAGGCTCTGCACTGGTGACTGCAATTAATCTGCACATGACACATTCATCTCCTGTTATATTAAAAATAGGGTGGTCTTCTAAAGCGCAATTTCCATACCAGAACTATAAGGGTTGCTAATAAGCTGATATTATATTTGTTTCGTGATATGGACGGGTTGCTGGCCATTGAAATACAATTACATATTTGTAACAAACACAGAAAAACTATTGCATTTTTGTATTTTGTGGTCGCAAATCCAACGAAAGATGGCACGCATCTGCCAAGCATCCGGACCGACCGGGAACACTTTGCCCACCGCCCGGCACGCGTGTTTGAAACCGCGGTCGGAATGTTCGCTTGACACCAACTGGCCGCTTCTCTATGGTTTTTAGACACACAACTACTTGGTGTCCATCCAGAAATGGTATATTTTGGTTCAGAGCAGGGCTTGAGCGATTTTGAAACCGCAGGCCTAGCGGGCTATTCCGAGGAATAGCGCTGAAGGTTGCGCCTGGCGGCTTGAAAATCGGCACTCCGTGCCCAAAAGAGCGCCTGTCGGGCGTAGCCGAAGGCGAAGCCTGGAAATCGCCGCTCTGGGCCAACCCGACGTCGCCCAGTGGCTTCCCCCTTCGTTGCGAACTTCGGAGGACAAGATGCCGGGCAAGAAGATGCCGTTTATGGATGGGCGCTAACTTGTATTAGGAGCAGATATGGCCCCGCAATGCAACCTGAAAACAGCGTTTGACGGCCTCACCCGCCGGGATTTTATCCACCTATCAACCCTGGTTGCCGCTGGACTGCTGACTGGCTGTGCGGCCGATCCGGTCACCGGCCGGAAACAGCTCATGCTGGTCTCCGAAGATGAAGAGATCCAGATAGATAAGAAGAATTCTCCCTATCAATTTTCGGCCGACTACGGGACCGTGCGCGACCCCCCGCTGGCCGCCTACATGGAACGCACGGGAAAAAGCGTTGCCGCCAAGACCCATCGCCCCCACATGCCCTACGATTTCAAGGTGGTCAACGCCACGTACATAAACGCCTATGCCTTTCCCGGAGGCAGTATCGCGGCCACGCGCGGTATTCTGCTGACAATGAAGAATGAGGCCGAACTGGCGGCCCTTTTGGGACATGAACTCGGCCACGTCAATGCCCGCCACACGGCCGAACGGATGTCCAAGGGCCAGATCACCCAGGCCGTTGTCGGCGGCCTGGCGGCCATTGCCGGCACCCAGGGCAAACTCTACGGCGATATTGCCGCCCAAGTCGGCGCCATCGGGGCCGGAGCCCTGTTGGCCTCCTACAGCCGCGAAAACGAGCACGAGGCCGACCGTCTCGGCCTCGAATACATGGCAAAAGCCGGATACGGTTCCAAAGGTTTTGTCGGCTTGATGGACATGCTCAACAATCTCAACAAGCGCAAGACCAGCACCCTGGAACTGTTGTTTGCCACGCACCCCATGAGCTCGGAACGTTACCGCATTGCCGTCGAAAGGGTCCAAGAATCCTATCAGTACGCCGCCGACAAACCGCTGCACCGGGAACGCTACATGGACCACCTGGCCGGCCTGCGTAAGATAGAGCCGGCCATTAAAAAGCTGCAGGCCGGAGAGCGGGCCATGGCCAAAAAGCAATTCCCCCAGGCCGAAAAGGAGTATGCCGCGGCCCTCAAGCTGGCCCCGCAGGATTACGCCGGATTGGTCATGATGGCCAAGTGCCAGCTCGTCCAGAAAAAGCACGCCGCCGCCGAGCGGTATGCCGACCGGGCCAAGGCGGTCTATCCAGAGGAAGCCCAGGGGTACCATCTGGCCGGGTATGCCAAAATCAAGGAAAAGAAATTCGATGCGGCCCTGGCCGACTTCAACAGCTACGATCGAATTCTCCCGGGCAACCCCGGCATTATCTTTTTAAAGGGCCTCTCCTACGAAGGCATGCAAAACCAGGAGCAGGCCGCGCGCCAGTATTACAATTATCTGCAGGTCGTCCGGCAGGGAGAAAGCGCCAAACATGCTTACCAGCGGCTGAAGGAATGGGGTTATATCAAGTAAAGGTCAATCTGACAACGTACTGGTGGAGCGTCTCACAAATAAGGGTCAAAAAGATTGACCGTTCTATCTCAGATCTACAAGACAAACTAAACTCGAAATACGAAGCACGAATCTCGAAACAAATAAAAAATCCAAATGTCCAAATGACCAAAACAAAAACCTGGTAGCTGTAGCAATGGATGTTGTTTGAAGTTTTGGGTCATTCAGCTTTGCACTATTGTTTGCGGCGTTCGCCTTGAGAACATTCCGAATTTCGATATTCGGATTTCGAATTTCAATGTGCCCAAAATCGCCATTGTGGCAGTATTCTTTTATAAGAAACTCATCGGACGCAACACTAGGAGATAAAGGCACGAAAGGGTTTACTCATTTGAAGGCAGACAAGCCGGCAGCACTGCCCGAATCCCTGCATGCGGAAAAAGAGCTGCGCTGGACAGCCTTCTTAGAGGCCGCCGGGGACAAAAACCTGGTCCCCGCCTTCACCCCGCCGATCACGGCGGCCATCCGCCGCGTCTTTGCGCTCTCCGATTTCATCTGCCAGACCTGTACCCGCCAGCCTGAGCTCCTGATCGAGCTGGTTGCCAGTCAAGACCTCGAAAAACCCTATCCGTCCGACCGCTACACCACCGCGTTGGCCACGGATCTGAAGCCCATAGACTCGGTAGAAACGCTTTCTTCAGCCCTGCGCCGCCGCCGGGCCCGGGAAATGGTGCGGATTGCGTTTCGGGATATCACCGGGCAGGCCGACCTGGCCGAAACCATGGCTGACCTTTCGGCCTTTGCGGATGCCTGCCTGCAGGGCGCCCTGGTCCGCCTGGATGCCTGGCAATGCGCTAAATTCGGTACACCGCGTGACGCCACGGGCACCAAACTTTCCCTGGTCGTGGTGGGCATGGGCAAACTCGGCGCCCGCGAGCTTAACTTCTCTTCCGACATTGACCTCATCTTTGCCTACCCGGAAGCCGGCACTATCCGCAGTGGCCAGTCCGATCTTTCCGGTGAAGACTTCTTCGCCCGCCTGACCCGGGATTTAATAAAGATCATCGGGGCGTCCACCTTTGAAGGCTGTGTCTTTCGTGTCGATGCCCGGCTGCGCCCCTTTGGGGAAAACGGCCCCATCGTGATGAGCTTCGATGCCATGGAAGACTATTACCAATCCCAGGGACGGGAATGGGAGCGGTATGCCTGGATAAAAGCCCGCCCGGTGGCCGGCGATCCAACGGCCGGCAACGACCTGATGAAAAGATTGCAGCCGTTTATCTATCGTCGCTATCTGGATTACGGCGTCTTCGATTCTCTCCGGCAAATGAAACAGAAAATCGCTCTGGAGGTGCGGCGCAAAGGCCTTGAATACAATATAAAGACCGGAGCCGGCGGTATCCGCGAAATCGAGTTCTTCGGCCAGATGTTCCAGCTAATGCGCGGCGGGGTCATCCCGCGCCTGCGTGCCAGACGGATTCTGACGATACTGGAGGTCCTGGTATCCGAAGCGTTTATCGAACCGGCCACCCGTAATGAACTGACCGCGGCGTATCTGTTTTTACGCAACACGGAGCATCGCCTCCAGGAACTGGCGGATAGGCAAACCCATGAACTGCCGCAGAAAACCGAAGACCGCCTGAAACTGGCGGCCGGAATGGGTTTCGCTGAGTGGGAACCATTCCTGGACGCGTTGACAGACCACCGTAATATCGTCCATGGCCATTTCAGCAGTCTGCTGGAGACAACCGAAGATCAGGATAGCCCGACCGGCGAGGATGCAACCGCAGAAAACCTGACCAACGTCTGGCTGGACATTTTTGCGGATGAAGACCATCGGAAGACCCTCTCGAGGGCGGGATTTCAGGATTCGCGGCAGGCGATCCGACTGCTCAAGGATCTCCAGCAGGACCAGACCACGCGATCTTTGAGTCCCAACGGCCGCCAGCGCCTGGATCGACTGATGCCGGATCTCTTGGGGGCTATCGGTCAGTCCGGGGACCCGGAAATGGTGTTGGGCCGCATTACGGACCTGCTCAAAGCCATCCAGCAGCGCACCAACTATCTCGCCTTGCTGCTGGAAAACCCATCGGCCTTAAAACACCTGGTTCGACTGGCCAGTAAAAGCCCCTGGATCATCGCTTTTTTATCCAAACACCCCGTTTTGCTGGATGAACTGCTTGATCCCCGCACGCTTTACAGTCCCCCGGAGAAGGCCGACCTGGAAATGGATATCGACCGGCGACTGGCCAGGATTGATCTCGACGAACTTGAGTACCAGATTGAAAACCTATGTATTTTTAAACAGATCAACACGTTAAAAGTCGCGGCGGCCGATATAACCGGCGCTATCCCGCTGATGCGGACCAGCGACCACCTGACGTATATTGCGGAAGTGGTTGTCGACCGGGTGGTGAATCTCTCCTGGCACCATCTGGAAAAGAAGCATGGACGACCCAGTTGCGACCCGACCGGTCGCGGTTTCGTGGTCATTGCCTACGGTAAGCTGGGCGGTATAGAGCTCGGTTACGGCAGCGACCTTGATCTGGTATTCCTGCACGCCGGCAAGCGGGGTGAACTGACCGGCGGTGAAAAAGCGATCGACAATGCCCAGTTTTTTGCCCGCCTGGGCCAGCGCGTCGTCCACATCCTGACGGCCCATACCCGGGCGGGCCGGCTCTATGAAACCGACACCCGTTTACGTCCGTCCGGCATATCCGGGCTTTTGGTCAACCACATCGATGGGTTTCGGACCTATCAAGCAGAGGAAGCCTGGACCTGGGAGCACCAGGCGCTGGTGCGTACCCGGATCATCAGTGGCGATGAATCTTTGCAGGATAAATTCAACCGGATCCGGCACGAAATCATTGCTCGTCACCGGGATGCGGAAACCCTGCGTGGCGAAGTGATTACCATGCGCCAGAAAATGCGACGCAATCTTTTCAAACCCCGACCGGGCACCTTTGATCTCAAGCAGGGCAATGGTGGCATAGTAGATATTGAATTCATGGTGCAATATCTGGTCCTCCGCCATGCCCACCGGCATCCCCAGCTCACCGTCTGGTCGGACAATGTGCGCCTTTTGGAAACGCTGGCCGAATGCAAGATCATCACCACAGCCACCGCCGAGTTTCTTAAATCGGCTTACCTGAGTTTCCGGGCCGAAGTACACAAACGCAATTTGCTGGAAAGGCCGAACCGGGTATCGGATGCCAAATTCGGCGACCTGCAGAAACGGGTTTCCGCACTCTGGAAAGAGGTGATGCTATAAAGTCGGGACCTTCGATTGAGCGGGGCTTTAAAATGTGATACGTGAGAAGAGCTTTTCCGCGGCACCGCCAGCGCACCCACAATCTTCGCCATGAAAGGACACCATGCCAGAAATCAAAGACAGCGCACTGCCCTTTGACCACAATGGAAAATCTGAAAAGCACCCTGCGGCCAGCCGCCGCGAGGAAAACCGCGCGGAAGGTGGGGAGCGCCAAATGATAGCCAAAGCCTCCCGGGCGGTAAAGGAGCACATCAGTCGCCAGCCGCATGTCCAACGCCTGTTCAGTTTCATGCCCACCTTGATGACGCGGGTCTCGCCCTTTCATTTTCGCAATCGCAACTTATACAAAGATTGGCCCCTGGTGCGCCTGGATTCGGGTGAGACCAACGCCTGGGGACAGATGTCGGTCGTGGGTGAACTGTTGATCATTTTTGACGAGACCGTGCTTTTCTGCCTGCTGGCGCTTATGAAGAAATACCGCAGCGAGGCTTTTGAAACCGATGAAGCGGAAATCTGCGCTCTGGCGGCTGTCCCTGACAGCCAGACCAATCGCAATTCAATCTGGCGCAGCATTCAACGGCTGAGCGGGACCCGCATCGACCTGGCCCTTCTAACCGGTAAAGGCAAAAAACGTAAGGCGATTCGCCAGATGACCGGATCTATCTTGACCTTTTGCGACCGCAATACCGATTCCGGCCGTATCCGGGTCGCCGTAAATCCCTATTTCCTTGAAATGTATGGAGAAAGTTTTGTCACCAACATCGACCTGCATTTCAGGGCAGCACTCGAGGATGACGTCGCCAAGGCCCTTTACCGGTTTCTGCAAGGGCAGATCGAAACCACCCTGTCGTTGGCCCTCATGCGGCTGGCCCGGGCCATTAACCTGGACCGCAGCAACGATGCCCCTTCTATCCGGCGTAAAACCCGCGCAGGCCTCAAAGAGTTAAAATCCCAAAATTACTTGGAGGCGTTCAATATTACCAAGGGTGATCGCGTCGAAATCATAAAATGCAACCCGGCTGAACTCAATCCCGCCAACTTTATTCTTGACAGGCCCACCGCAATTAAATAGTATCCTAAGTTCCTTCCAGATGCCACACATCCGGGCGAAACAAACACCATGGGGGAGGTGCCACCATGTTTGTTTCGTTAACCAGCGAAAAATTTCGGCGTCTATTTCTCACCTTTATCATGCTGTCTTGTGTGCTGCCGGTACTGATAATGATATTTATCATTTATCATTACACAGCCCCGATGCTCGAACCTTACCAACTGGATGCCCTCCGGGGAGTTTTCAACATCGGTATCCTCTGCATGTTGGTCGTCCAGGGGCTTGGCTCCCTGCTGCTGCTCGTATGGGTGAATTCCTTTGAAGACCTAACCCGGGAAATGGAGTATCTTTCCAGCAGTCACCTCCAGGGCGGCAGCGATGCGGTTGAAAAAAGCGGCAACGAGCTTACCAAGCTCAACACGATCTTCAATCGCCTGAACCAGGAGCTCCAAAGCAAGATTCAGCAAGTCAATGAACACGCTTCCGAGATGCAGAAAGTCACGGCCCAGGTCAATGCCATTGCCTGCACCGATGATCTGACCGGCATGTACAATCGTCGGTATTTCAAGCAGAAACTGGCCGAAGCATCGCGGCGGGCCGACAAACTGGAACACTCCGTCTGGCTGATGCGCTTTGAAATCAACGATTTCCGCCAGCACACGGAAAAGCGCGCCGATCTGCTGCTGGAACAGATCGGGAAGGTTGCCCGCAAGAACCTGACCCGTGAAGCCTTGCCGTTTCGCATCGGACGCAACGATTTTGCCATCATTCTGTCCGATTGCGATGGGAAGACCACGGCACGGGCGGCAAGCCAACTATCCGGTGCGATCAACAGCCATGAATTCAAGGATACTACCGGCTTGAGCCTGGGCGCCATTACAATTTCATGCGGAATTGCCAACTACCGCAATAATTTACAGGTTCTTTTTAACGATGCCTCCAAGGCAATGGCAATGGCCCAGCAAAGCGGCGAACAGATAGCGGTAGCGCCAACGATTTAAGGGCCCGCTGCCTGCGGCCCCGTTACCCTGTTGGTGGGAATGGAACATTGTGCTGTGTATCGGGAAGATTATGATTGGGATGTGAAATCCCGGTAACTGCATCGCGCGAGAACACAGGCTGCACATCCAGGATTGGCTTACAGTGATTCAGGATGGGCAGCCTGTTTGCCTTTGTGGGGAATCCGCGTTTATTGCTATTTGACAAATAGGTCAGCGAAGGCTATTTAGCGTTGCGCGCTTAAACCCCAGGAGGTACGCCCAAAATGATGGATCCCCAGATCGTAGCTTTTGCCGGCCTGGCCGCCCTGTTAACAATCTCCCCGGGCGCGGATACCATGCTGGTGATCCGCAGCGTTATCTCCCGTGGACCGACCGCGGGCCTGCTGACCACGGCCGGGATCTGCTCCGGCCTTTTCGTACACGCTTCCCTTTCGGCAGCCGGTCTATCATTGATCCTGCTCAAGTCGGCCCTGGCATTTGAAATCCTAAAAATAGCGGGTGCCTGTTATCTTCTGTTCCTGGGTTTTCAATCCATCCGGCAACTGGTCAAAAATGGAAACACCGCAATTGATCCGACCGTACCCGGCCACCCCCACGCGAGACGCAAGAGTGCCCGGCGCGCCTTCATAGAAGGGATGCTCAACAACATCCTGAACCCTAAACCGGCGGTATTCTACCTGGCCCTGCTGCCCCAATTTATCGGGCCGGCTGATCCAGTCTTTCTAAAGTCATTTCTGTTGGCCGGAATTCACTTCGTGATGAGTATCATCTGGCTTTCTGCCATCTCCCTCTTTTTTGGCAAGCTGCGCTCATTTTTAGCCAGTCCGCGGGTCCACCGCTGGCTGGAGGCCTCCAGCGGTGCTATTTTAATCGGGCTGGGTATCCGGCTGGCCCTGGAAAAGCGCTAAGCCCGATCCAACCACAGAATAGAGGTGTTCTCAGGTTTTAACTTCTCCGCTGAATCAAATCCTGACGCTACCAATGTCACAAAAGCAGAAGCTGACCTTTACCCCATTTGGTGGACACCAAGATAAGCTCATTGTATGAATGAGTCAGGAGGTGTTCCGATGGGTACAAGACGCCGTAGCTATGACAAAACCTTTAAACTCGAAGCCGTTCGT
>Ga0126335_1003288_pt1 | contig 9998 bp, 3 predicted proteins | sample OlaspJWI45metaG_FD_108409 | JGI IMG/M metagenome (GOLD analysis project Ga0126335, IMG submission 108409) | Marine gutless worms symbiont microbial communities from Oahu, Hawaii - Olavius sp. 1 OAHU.JWI-45 metaG | ecosystem: Host-associated > Annelida > Digestive system > Unclassified | place... | reverse complement strand
CAGTGTGACAAAAACCCAATCTGCTGGACCTATAAGCTGCCTAGAACATCGTGCAACAAGATTATTGCACTGTGCTATAGTAACTACAGCAGCTGTGTTAATGTTCCCTCTTTTACTCCAGACGATCATCAGTAATCAGATGAGGCTGCGGAGGTTGAGGGGTGCCTGGTTTAGTCGCATTTTACGACATCCGGCCAGGAGACGGAGTGGATCTATTCTAAGCCCCAGAACCCACACCGGGTCTCAAAGTAAGGCAGAAAACATATTCACCACCGCATAGCAAATTTATTTAACACACTACCTACAAAAATTTTATCAGAATTGAATTGGTTTTATATGAGATCTGATGAAAATATTTTGGATCACTTTATTCTGAATCACAGTGTATAATCATCACCCAGTCATTCACAAAAACGCCAGTTTGATATTAAAATAATATAAACTTGGCTACAAAGAACACATTATTATGCCGAAATCATTCGACACCACTTTCAGACATCACAACGGGCTGAGAGCAGTCCCTTGTGCCTGCAAGGAACTAGAAACAGACCATATCAACAGATGAAAACGCAAACGACAAGGACTAGGTTTCTATAGATGCAGATGCGGACGGGATCTACGTAGCTACTGTGAACAAATCAAAGAAGCGTATTGCAAAGCATACATCTACTGAGCAAAAATATGCTACCCAGTACCCACGAACGCGATCACATACACAGATGCAATAAATATGCAGTATACGATATTCATACAAACTGAACAAGGTGATGCAGCTAGTATCTCCGACCTACACACATGAAGTACGTTAGGTAATTGTTACGACATCGATAAGATGCCACATAAAAACAAGCAGACGCACTAATCAACTGCATCGCTAACGATGAACAGCGACGATGAACGACCAACACAGAACCTCACTAAAATGCATAGAAAGCAACAATAAACAAATCTTTAAGTACTCTGTACGTACAGTGGCGCTTGCCAAAGACTAACGCCAATATAAAGAGAACAGCTTCGAAAGTGTTGTTTGCAAAATGTAACTGTCATAACAAATCAGCATGGCAAAATAATTCCTTGGCCACTTAGTCAGTTACATCACTAATGCCGTATTGACACTATGGTGTATAACACTGGCAGTTTATAGTAAGTGTCAGATTTTGCATAAAGATATACACAAATGACATATGTACAATATGCCAGAATTTCTTCTTTACTTGTCAAATTATTAGTAATAATCTAAACAGTAAACACGATCAAAAAGATCGACAAAGTAAACAAATGCAGAACAATACATAATCTGCATGGTAATAATGACGGAGCAAATGCCTAACATCCCACTCGACAGATTAGATTAATAATGAAAACTTCAATAATTATCACCTCTTTCACAATTAACAATTAATAACATACGATGGCTGAGAATTTCAAGACGTAGAATTTAAACAAAATAAAGACTGCTTTCGTAAGCATATTAACAGTATGAGACTTAGTCAAAGTGTTTTCTTTATTTACAACGCAAATGGTAAAACAAAACTGTCTTTCACAATTATCTGCCACAAAAACGAAGCAGTAATTCCCATGTATAAAAAACCAACACTTATTCATCTTTCAGTGTGATAGTGGACCCCTGCAATTGATCATTAACATCAGTAGTCAAAAGATTCAGATTTATAAAAATTAACTGAACAACTAGTTAATCAGTAGTTGATGCAGGTCTAAAAATTAGCATATTCTGTAACGGATTACAATCTTTACATGACTGAAGCAGAAATAAGATCATTCAACAAGTGCCATGTGTGGCAACATCTTCAGACTTGCATCCAACTGAGTATAAGCTTCCTAAACAGCAGTATATATACTCAAGCCCACGTCAGAACAGAAAGAGCGAAACTTGCACTTGCACTTAAAAGATAATAATAAATGATACAAAATCGGAAAGCAACAGAAGAAACAGAGTCATTCATTACACACTTACATGGACTGCATAAAAGTGCACTTCCAAGAGAAAACACTCCACCACACAGCAACACGAGAAGTGACGCAAATTTTGCAGTAAGCGGCACAATGACTGAACGTGAAGAAAACGCAAACATTCCGGGACACCGTGCAACCATAATGGCATATACAAACAGGATGTGTGGCCGAGGCAACATTAGAGCATACTGCATCACGCTGGCGGCTACCAATGACATCGGAAAAAAGAATCATGTAAACTTTCAACTTTTGAAAATGACTTCAAGACATTATGTCTATGGCCCTGAAGAAACCACAGTGAGTGAGCAACGGCTTAATGCCCAACTCAACACAATTATAGGTCATTGCGGAGATAATCATTATAGGCCAGATGACCCAACCAATAGCACAAGGGTCAAGCGTCAAAGTGTGACAAAAATACAATCAGGTAAACCTACAAGATTCCAGGATAATTGTGCAACTACAAAAAGCTATGCAATAACCACAGATTATTAATCACTGAAATCTATCCCAGCAAAATCAACTCCTTTCCTCAATTCCATAGCTCCGAAAGTCACCAACTAACTGATACTCACACTCCAGCTGCTGGGTGACTATGTTTCGCTAGTTTTAAACTATAGTGTTAAACCGAAGTTAATCTAAACAATCCAATTTTAAAACAAACCTGCGTAATGCATTTAGATAAGCATCTCTGCTTCAGATTTAAACTGAAACCACTTTAACTTTCGCTAAACCAGATGACATAAATATGGCGAATGTTACCGTTATGGCAGTGTTGGCATAGTGGCGGGCACTCCAACTAATTGCCGGACACCACATTTAGCATGCATATTGTTCTTTTATCTGTGAGTTCTTGGATTATTTACCAGTATAAAACCACTATTTACAAACAAATACAAAGTGAATTGGCTGCATTTTTAAAATAGGGCGGTCGGTCGGTCCTAAACTTGTGTGTAAAACCAAATTTTCATGTCCAGATTAAGATACGGTTTAAAAACTATAGTTTAGTTTTAGTGAAAGGCAAGTCACCGAATGTCATAGATACCAGCATATTACCACAGTATGAGAATACTTATCACAGTTCATAATCCTTCCACCAGTGCCATTCATTCCCATACATTATTCTACCAAGAACACTACGAGACATGAACACACACTGCACAGTCTACCTACCTACGGCACGTTACTAGACATCCAGACATCAACAAAATACACATCTATAATTCTACATCTCTCTGACTAACAAGAAACACGACTATCTCAGTCTCGACCGACAATTAGGGATGTGATGACACCAGCCAAAATCACTCTTATGAGAAGCAGATTTCACTAGCCAAGTCCGCCGAATTTGAATTCGGACTAGACACACAATCAAAATTACTAGCTGATGCTAGTCGACTTGAATGCTGAGAATTAGAAATGTACAAGATAATGACAAAGAAAGTAAAACCATTTTGATTATTTCCTAAAAAGGTCGACAACTGACCTTCAATAATTGCAGGCTTTGCTGTTACGATGTCCACAATGCTTGTGATTTTTATTTCATTAAAATTTACCTTGAATCAGCCCCTTCCGTCATGAACACAATATAACCACAGCTGTGAGATTTCGGATTTGGGAAAAAAGTGACCAAATCTGTCGGACTAGGACTACGTCACATCCCTACCGACGATGGCTGACACATATCACAAGCCAGTTATTGCCAAGGACCAACAGTAACAGCAAGTGTCTGTAGTCTGTACATCAATTTTGCAACACACAGCTAACCTGTCACCATCGTTATGACAGATCTCCAGCTAATGCCCATATCAGTAGTGCAGGACACAAAACTGCAACGCACTCAGTACATTATTTGACTATTTTGACAACAAGCACTGTCAACGTAAAAAAATATAGATAACCATATTTACTCGAAAGACAAAAAATAAGTTGCAGTAATTCCACAGACAAGATCCAGAGACCAAAAAAGACAGTGCAAACAATAAACAGCATTAAAATCCATCAACTACGCCGTCAGTTTCATGTTGTTACAAAATATTACCAAACACCAGTAACACAACAATCAAGCAGTCACCAATAATGTTTGAGCAGTATCAGTGGCTGAATGCAGTAGTTCTAATATATTACAAATCTGGTACTTATAGTTTTCAAGCCACCCACTATACTAGAAATAAGAAGAAGAAGCAAGAGACAGACATGATCCGACTAACAATCGGACAAAAAGTGTTGGATACATTCCCCGTCTTCAGTAGTTGCTTAAACCTCATCAAAATTTTGATATTTTCATAATACTTCGAAAAATCATAGCAACAACACTGCTAGATTTCCAGTAATTTTAGCTTTGTCTCGGCACATCACGAGTGCAGTATACAAAGACAGCCTATGTATGCATTTACCAAACACTCGCCATGTTCACAAACAAACATAATGCTGTTCCCAGGAGTCTAATAAGCCGATATGTCTGAAATAAGCATATCATCAACGAAGACGCCTGTTCAACTAACACGGCGTCAATGTGACTAAACCAAGATGACAGTGAAACTAGCCGTCACTGAGTGGCGGCTAACAAAGTCGGCGACAATTTGAACTGTGCGAGCTGACGCCGGTAGAATTCGGATCGCAGAAATCGTGGGTATGAGTCTTTTGCCATCAGCGACTGAATGCGTTTCTGTGCAACCTCGAACGTTGCGCGGTCCGGTGAACTCATCTTAACGGCAGTCTCTTCTCGTGTCTTTGAGTCTAGATTTATCTGCCAAGATTAACATTACGCTAGCAAATATAATCGAGCACAGCACAAGCACTGAATTCAGATTAACAATATTACAGAGAGTGGACAACTTTAACAGATTATGGTGTGATATAAAGACAGCTGCATGAAATGAGGACACAATACAACAGACTCACTGGATACACAACTGCTGCAAGCTTTACAGTATATACGGTAGAGTTTTGCTCCCCGGACTATGACCACGAATAAGGTGCCTATCATCACAGGGTCCTCAGTGCTCCGCACTGTCTGAGATAGTGTGTGGCACCATGTGTACACTGTTTCTGTGTATATGTGGTGCCACTGTGCAAGTGTTTTAGACAAAATTGACATTTTGCAAAAAAAAACTGCCAAAACAGGTCAATAAAGGCAAATTATTCCACAATTTAAAAACTTTGACGTTCTTAGGCTTTCTCAGTCCTCAGATAACGTATGGAGAAAAAAACCAACCAGATACCCAGCTTATTTCGTCATCCACAAAACTCAGTGCTCCACACTGAGGAAAACCATGTTAACTCCAAATTATTACAACAGTACTTACGTCCTATACATTTATGGCTAACATATGTCTTAGTCGAATAACACAGGCCTCTTCACATATATCAACCTTGTCTCTATAAAGGCATGCTAGAATTGCATTGTTTGTGTTGCAGCTTTTATTCCGTGTCTTCTGAGTGAACATAAATGTTGTATAAATCAAGCTACGTAGCTGAGCATATGACAACTAACAAGCACACAAAAAGTACATATCATACAAAAATTGTCGGTAAAAACAACGGTTATTAATACAGCACCAGTATGTTTATAGCACCAGAATGTGGCAGTAAACATACTTCTCGGGGAGCCTGTATTGCTACGAAGTCAGCGAAGATTTTCTGAGCTTGTGCTACAAGTCGGTCTTCTTTCAACATCCGATACTCCTCGCATGCGATCCAGAACTCCAGATTCTCGTCGCTATATTCACTGCGCAGGAAGTCACGGAACAATGATAGGCCACCTGAACATTTACAGAAATTCAATAGGCACAATAAACTACTACACCCAAATTGGTGATATATACTGTCACTGCATGAGACAGAAACTCAGATGTCATTATGCACGCAAATATGTACAACAACAATAAGAACAATTCTGCACTGTCTGTTTGTCCTAGAGATGAAAAAATACAGAAAGTGTATATTTCTTAATCATAACTCCGAAACAAACTGTGCAACAAAATGTCACTAGGACCATAAATGAATGAACAAACAGCAATACGATGTCCAAATACAGCTGAAATCACGAACTTTATGTCCAGAAATGTACTGTTAAGATGAATGTCTACTGCCAAAGCCATGCCACAAGGTTATCATTAACATAAATGTGGCTATGCAGATGCAACTTCAGTCAGCTGCACTAGAACCCTTTAACAGGTATATAGTGATACAGAAAGCAAAGCAAAGTTACTGCTCAATTGATATCAAAGCAGCAGCGGGCATTATACATACATTTATCAGCAAGCAAACTGTCAAATGACTTGCTCCAGCCCACAACTGCTTCAGCTGTAAGTTTGGGTGGCTTGGCTTCTTTAGCAGCAGCCGAGGACGACGAAGACGACGCAACTTTTGTTTCTTTTGACGTTGGCGGTGAAGAATCGCCATAAAACCGAAGCATCAAAAATTTCTCTTTCATGTCCTTTGCACTAAAAATGACCAAGCAGAAGCAATAAAATACTGAGTATCAGTAACAAGTCTTTCACACACCATAATGCAAGTTTACAGCATTCAAAAGTTAAAGATTCAACAGATACACACGACTTAAAATATTACCATCCCACATAAACAAGTAGGCCTAGTTAAAATAGAGATAGTATGGACAGTACAGTCCATACAAAAATGGACCTGGACAGGTCCAAGAACTCTGTAATTAGTAGCAGGTCAGATCCGGTCGAGACGGCTAGCTAGAGCACGCCCATATGACGTTCACAACTTAGTATGTATCTGACAGAGTGAACTTGCAGTTGCAGCTACGTGACATTAAATATGGAAGGCAGTGAGTGTGTTCTGCATTTTCATTTGTACATTCACAGGGTTGGCAACGGTTTTAAAAAGGCATCAAAACGACGTTTTATGCTAAAACCGTCCAAAATTGATATCTAAATTTTTAGTACCTGAGACACAGTTTTAGGTTACACTGAGTTTGCATAGCAAGCTCGATGTCTTTCAGTTGTCTATACATGCCAGTGACCCACACCAGCGCCAGCTATCAGCAGTATCTGCATCTCCCCCTCTCCACACTTGCGGAATTATGCCCATCATTTGGTCTACTATGTTCACGTGGCTTGTCTGATAGCCGGGACAGTTGCTAAAATAACTCATGACAGACCTATTATTAGGCCTACCGCATCGTCTCTGCTGCCAGCTGTAGCCATTGTATGCGTTAAGTGGAGCAGCGGGGCGTCTTTGAAAGTCTTCAAAGTATGCCAGTGGTCTCCAGAAATCAACAAAAGTGTTGACAGCGACTGTCTTAAACAACTACAGTAATAAGCACATGGCAGGGCTCAACCATGCCCATGGCTCTGTGCGTGTGGTCACCCCACCCATCAACTGACCTACCCCCAAATACATTGCAGTGATACGAAGTTGGCAGCATGCCACCCGTCATGCCGTGATGTCCACTGTATCAAACAGCTGATAAAGCAAGCAGTGATTTTGCAACTGCTGCTGCAACTGTTGAATAGGTCTAACACTTGCACTTCATTTGTAACTTAGCGGGCCAAGCTGCCTGAGTATGTCAGTGTGAGACACTACGTGTGGCTGGACGGTCGGTCACCCAGTGGTGGGAGTGCAACTTGCTGGAATCACCCTGTATACCCTACCTATTATTCTCTTTCTCATCCCTGGGAATTTGTCAACAGCAGTGCTACTATGTCTAGCAGTGAGAGGGCAGCAGCAATCTCATCAGCGATGGGCAGTTTTTTAGTTTGACTAAAATTTAATGAAAGCACGAAACCAAATTTAACTAATAGAAGTAAACCAAATGAACAAACTAAAAATGAGAGTAAAAGCTGCATTTATCTAAACTGATTCAATTTACCAAAGTTGTATACACAACTTCAAATCATAGTTACCAACTTTCAGTTAACTTTGCCCATCACTGATTCTCATCTACCAGACACTTAACAATTTCTCAGCTACAACAGAGGCACTGTGGCAGTACCACTAAACTGCAGTTCTCGGCGGCTCAGCACCATAGTATAACTGAAGTAATCTACCAGTGAGTGTCATACTGACACATTCTCAGTAATATCCAACTGAAATTGAACAGTTTTATTGCAGTAACCGCACAGAACCAAACCGACCAAACTGGAACTATAAAAAGTGAGACCCAACCCTATAAATTCATATTTAAGTAAATTTTATTTTAGTGTGGAATCTAGATTTTTACTAAAACGGTAATATTTTGCTATATATTAGTTAACACAATGCTGAGTGTGGACCTGGACGTTGTACAACTAGCCAATGCTACAAATTATCACTCTCCACAGAAAGCACTGTGAAGTAACTACCTGAAGTCTTTGAACAGCAGTGAACATCATCAGCTCAAATAAACAACAGTGGGCATGCACAAAATTCACACATACAAAATTACTCAAATGGAAAAGCACATCAACAAACAAATTATCTTACATATTCTTCTTCTTCTTATCCTTGCTTGACTGATCGACGCTATCTGCCTGATTGAGTGCTGCATCGCCAGGAACCGCAGCATCCATCAAACAAAAAGTTTGATGACGTCTCCGTCAGCCTCCGACCTCAGCTTTCTGTTCAACCTTCTGTAAATACAACATTAACAGTAAACTTTCTTGCAATACCCATATCGACACCACAGCAAAGAAAGCTACCCAGTCACTTAACTTCCTACAGAGGAACTTTTCCCACTGGCCGACGGCTATCCGTGAGCAATGTTAAAAGACCTTACTGAGACCACAACTTAAGCTACATCTGTACGTGACAACCCAGTCAAACATAGCATTGGTAAAGTCGAAGCCGTCCAGTGAAGCGCGGCACGGTTCACCCATTGTGACTTCAAACGTACATCAAGTGTTAACAACCATGCTACAGAAACTCCAGTGGGATTCAACAACGTCGAACTCGTAGCATATATGTATGCTGTATCGCATTTGCAATGGTCTGGTGGCTATTCCTGCTTCAGCTTACCTCCAATTGGCTACAGTTCACACCAGAGGGTCCGAAACCAGATACAGAGAGATCCAGTGCAATACAAACACGTACATCAATGGTCTGGTGGCCATACCTTCTTTCCTACTGCAATTTGCCTGTGGAATACTTTACCGGTCAATGTTTGCCAACTGCCGCCAGTCACCTTCAAAGCTCAACTCAACTCACTCCAGCTGATGTAGACTTCTGTCGGCCTTGTTTTCATCCTCTGCACTGCACCGTTTTATCTGTTCATCGTTATTACCGTTTGTTACCGTTTGCACCACTGCTTCCGCTTCACGCACTTGGACCCTCTCACCGCAGTGCGATATTCCTCAACCTGAGTTGGCACATATCTGGAAGAAGAGACACCCTAGCAACTTGACAGCAACGAAAAACATTTGTCTCTGCCGCCGTTGATCGCTAAGATATTCCACAATGTAGCATTAATTACTTCATACAATTATGCTTATACATGACAAAGACATCAAATACAACAAACCACAAATATCCTGGTCGAAACATTACATCCTTAAAGTACACCAGAAACAGATGATGATGGCCGATGCCAAGAATATGTAAATAAAATGTGGGTGTTAAATTAGTGTTGTTACTATAATAATAATCTTTATTCACCGTTCACCGCAACCTGCAGTAGCTATTGACAACACAAAACGAAAAACAGATATTTACAGATACACATAAAATACCGAGAGAAAAACACAGATAAAAGACAGGTATCAAGAGCTAAGCAGTTTGAATACTACTTCAGCCCAGCTAAAAGTTTTACGAAAGTAATTACTATCGGTAATCAATTTAATAATCGACTTCGACTACCAGTATTAAACAATAATCGAACAAATTTGCATTGTTTTTGCATTGCACCACGGACTCGTTTTTAGATTCGTAGATTACCATCTTGGTCTCACGGTAACCTATACATTCTTTCTGGTACTGAAGATAAATTAAAAGAAATAAAAGATTGCACTGCACAATCTAGAGATCTCTTCTATAACGAGTCAACCTGGCCGGAAGGAGCCGAGTTACGTGACTGGTTT
>Ga0126335_1003287_pt1 | contig 9998 bp, 6 predicted proteins | sample OlaspJWI45metaG_FD_108409 | JGI IMG/M metagenome (GOLD analysis project Ga0126335, IMG submission 108409) | Marine gutless worms symbiont microbial communities from Oahu, Hawaii - Olavius sp. 1 OAHU.JWI-45 metaG | ecosystem: Host-associated > Annelida > Digestive system > Unclassified | place... | reverse complement strand
TGTTTCAATAGACATAATCCCAGGGTGGCGTGGCTATGTAATTTTGTTGCATCTGTTCAGTGTGTAGTCATTCTGCAGAAAACCCCATCATCCAGGAATCTCAGGAACAGCTACCCTTATGCTGTCAGCCTGCACAAAGTGCTTCAAGTGCTGTTTACATGGGAGATACATTAGATGTGTAATGTGTATACAGATGCATACGAATACACGGCGCGTTGGCCCCGTGTATACACCGTATTATCGGACTCGATAGCTGTTATTAATATAATAGGTCTCGCACTCTGAGCCTCCCTTGTTACAGTAAAAAAATATAATTGCACTATACGTTTATCTCACAGAATCTTGGCGCATATTAGCTTGCGTTGCAATTGCGTGATGAGTTTCGGAGCAAACAGACTTATCATGTGCCTGTCATCCTGATAATGGTGCGTACTGGGCTTGAACAACTTTTCGCCGTAGCCCTGATTCAGCTGTCCGGGAGTCGAATGATTTGTGTTGAATTAATAGTGCGCATTGTTTGTGGTGCATCAGTATTTCGGACAAGCAAGATAGTTCGACGCTGTTGTGGAGTCACGTGCAATTTTTGACTGCTGGCGCCTGTGAAGTTACTACTTTATGGCGGAATATAAAATGCGCTATTACTTACTTCTCGCCCGCTTGAGTCAGTTAGGCTTACTGATATCGGTACCTGCTATCTACGTAGCAATACCTTCCGAAAGGCTTGGCCTAGAAAATTCAGTTTGGTACGCAGGTACATCTTCAGAAACTACAGGTCGAGTTCTGTATCAAGGTCATGGTATCAAGGTCAAGGTCACGGCAGCAAAATGCAAAGTACCATAATTTCAGCATGCGCATAGTTACATTTGCCTCATCTTGCAACTGTGATCCAGTATCGTTGACGTTGTTATTGTTGTTGCTGCTGCTGCTGCTGCTGCTGTTACGTCGCAATGGACGCGAGCGTGCATATACACGGAACTTACCGAGGTCAAGTAGAGCAGCGAAAGTAACAACGACGAACAGTGAAGACGATGAACTTGTTAGCTTGTTCGTCAGTCCACCAAACGAGTAAGCGACTGCAACCACGTCATTCAGTTCACACGCATTAACGCACGTGTTTTCTACAAATTCAAATTTTCGTCATAAGGTAACAGTTACTAAAGCTATTTTCTGTTCGTTTTTGACAGTAGACTATGAAGTGAGAGTGAAAGTTTTCACGTTACTATGTTTGCAACAGCCAGGTTGATCCATGTTCATGAACCGTACATGACTTCCAATTAGTGTTTCATCTTGTCATTTTTTCGAGATTTTGCGTCCCAAGCGACCCTGCCAGAATTATACACTATGAGTCAGAAAAAGTAAGCCAAAATGTTTTTATCATATCATATAAAACTCAGCGGATTTTGATAAAAAAATTGGTTTGTAGTATCCTGAATAAATTTGGTACTCAGCAAATTTACACGTTTTCCATTTCACATAAAGAGTGCCTCTACATTACCGTGTGAAACAAAAATTCCTGTTTTTACGAAAATTACGATGGAATACCGTGATCGCGTTTCGTTAAATCTGGAGTTATTACACAATAGCAACGCTGTTGTTTATTTTTTCCAACCTTAATAACAACAAGCCACGAAAGAGTAATTAGTCATAGTAGCTTACGTGTTTACATACTTTAATTATCATCATCATCGTTTATTGGGTTCTTGAAGCCAAAAGGCTGGATTAGCAGTATAATATAAAACAAACAAGTAATCATAAAACATGTACGGTACATATAGGCCAACAAAGTTACAAATAGAGATACTGATAATTAGAAAGTCCAAAGCAAATACAAGAATTTTTGAATCTGTTTGTCCTAGCAAACAACTGAGGTAGTTTTACAGAACGTCGAAGACGACTAGTAACTGTTTCATCATTATGTAAGCGTCTCATGGAAACAGTGGAATGTAGGCGCAATATACGTGAACGTATGAGAAAGTTACATTCGCAGAAAAATGAGCTGCGTATTTCGTAAGCCCACAGCTTTGTCTAAAAACAACTAGTCATTAGAGCAGATGTTCAAAATGCTGTCCTTTGCCACGAATGTACGCCCTCAGCCTTGTCTGTCACTGATCAATGGCCTTGTCAACTACGGTCTGTTTCAGCTCAGCCCAAACAGAGACGAGACGTTGCTTCAGGTCGTTGATGTCCCGCATTTCTGCCTCGTAAACGCGTTCTTGTATCAGTTCTCATATCCCGTAGTCGACAGGATTTAGGTCTGGCGAGTTTGCCGGCCAAAGTCCTGGTGCAATGAAGTCCGGGGTTTCTCTGCTTACGAAATACGCAGCTCATTTTACTGCGAATGAAACTTTCTCGTACGTTGACGTGGACGTAAAAACACGAATTTTTGTTTCACACGGTCACGTAGAGACACAATTTAGGTGCAGTGGAAAACGTGTAATTACTGAGTAGCAAATTTATTTCGGATACTACCCACCAATTTTTTTTTCAAAATTCGCTTAGTTTTATAGAAGATATAATAAAAATGGCTTACTTTGTTCTGACTCACGTGCCAATAACACAATTCGTGATGCTATGAAGCGAGAATGACGGCTACTAAATGTTAAACAAGCGTTTGATGACAATGACACGTGTTATAAGTTGTGCAGAAGCCATTTTGCGGCCGTATTAGACGAGAGTATCACCAACGATGTTGTATTAACAACTACGGAAACTTAAAACAATTTGATAAGACCAACAAAAGGAAAGCTTAGAGTACTGTGGCTGTAAATGCAAGTTGTACTGTAGAATTGCACTTTCTAGCCACCATCACTCACGGCTCATTATATATGGCAGATGACTAGCTGATAGAAGTTCGTGGAACTGAACTGCCATTAAGGTCAGGAATAAGTCAAACTGAGTTACCGACAGACCGACTTACCAATCGCACCTGCAGCGTGACCGCTCAGCGTGACACCCAGTGCACGATTCCGTGCCTTATCGTCCTGGTAAACAACCGCCAACCAACTCAAACCTGAAATAAATGTACAACACGCGGTTAACCAGGTTAAGGTCAGACATACATTGTAGATCATAGTCTATACAAATTGAATCAGATTATTCAGTATTCACTTGCGACTGATGACGCCTTATTTCTAACGTCGCCCTTGTCTGTCTAGCCCAACAAATCCCCGCCATGCCCAGCCTACATTTATGCTCACAGTCGAATACTGATGACAAGCAAAACTTTAATCTGCAAACAAATGCAAAAGATGACAAGTATACAGCTATACTCTCCCGCACGCCATCAAAATATAAATCAAAGTGAAAGAAAAAACTAAGACCAGAAAGAATAGGAAAAAGTTCATTAATTGAATTCTGATGCTGGGGCTCCATTAATTGGCCGCTACCCTGATATTAATGGCCAACTTGCAATTTCAGACGCAATCAATTGTCTACTCGTAGGCGCACTGGAACTCACTGCGGCCTATATTTAGTGGAGCGTATAGTTGCAAATTACAAATTCACATGTTTGTGCCACATGCTGTCTCTCTCGCCGCTTCGTAATCACTATTCGTCATTGCCCAGTTGCACACTCTGTCTACTGGCTACTCTATAAAGTCTTGTTCACAATTACAATATGACTGCCTGTCTGCGATACGTCTCGGCACAGTGCGCCGTTCGAAGTGTATCAACTCCTTGATGAAGAACATAAAGAAGAAAGAATAAAATGCTTGTATGTGTAGCCTACCATATACTCATATAGAATAAACAGCATCTCTGATATGTCTGTATATTGTTAAAGTTAATAAGTCTTGTCGGCAAAGTCTTGACAGCAACATTTAATGGTATTCTGAGTTAAGTATCGCTTACACCTATGTTGCGCTCGTAACGCAACGCGCAGCGCAGAGATAGCTGTCGCTGTGTTGCGCGTTGCATAGCAAGAGATAGCAAAAATAGAAACATTTTATACTACCTGCCATTTCAATGATGACTATTTCTACATGTATACGGCTACCTATGAGCGAGCGCGACCGAGTGAGTTCGCAACGTGCAGCGCAACGCAGCGTATGTGGAAACAGCGCTTAACTGTGAAACTTTTCACATTTCCACAGTTAACATCGTTACCGTTCTGCATGCAACGCGGATGAGATTGGATTTACCGGCGATGAAGAGAGACGACGAGGCGACGCCGTGAAGCAACGAGGAGGAAATAACAGCATTGTACTGGCTGCTGACGGCATATACTGCTCCACCAGTTGTGTACCGATCAACACATCACACAACATATACTCTTTGCGGTGTCTACTGCATTTTGCTACATCTACACTCTGATACAACGCCCATGTTCATTCGCAGATACAGACAATATAAATGACGAATGTTTTGGTCCAACGTAGGTACACTAAGATCACTGTAGCTAAACCACACTGTTAGTTATTGCAAGCATATGGGTAACACACATCATATGACGTAAATCGAAAACAAATGCAGTAAAAGTATTGAAGAAAACTGACAGAGCATATCCGTTATGGTTCTCTGTGCCGAATAATTCTGAAAATTATTTTGGTGTTTTATGTTTTTACTGAAGCATATGCAGCGACGTTGAGGTTAAGAAACGCCAGGCATTTGCCGCAATCAGCTATAAACCTATAAAATATAACACAAAAAGTTTCTGGACTATATACTGAAAATAATTAATAGCAAAACATTAACACATAAAATTACTTTTCAATAAAATAGTCTACGATTGCTTTGTCGTATTAATCAGTCAATTGTCGCAAACGTACGCAGTTGACAAAGGCATATCCCGGTGACAGAAGATGAGGCATAGCCTAGATAGGCAAAAGGGCAACTGACCATAGAAGCCCTCACCAAGTGAGTGAAAATTACCGGCAGTTAAAGCCCTGCCTCCTAAGACCCGCCCTCATTTACCTTGGCCCAAATAGCAAGGTTTAGACTCAAAAGGGTCAATAATTCGTCGGGTATAAGGCCTAGCGAGGTGGGGTTGGCATATTGAGAATCCTCGTCCAAAAGTAGGGTGCGGACCCCCCCCCCCATGGCGGCAGTATATAACGGCGACGGCTCTCGGTTCGCGCTCTTCGCTCTGGTTGGTTGGCGGTTAAACCCAGCAGACGTTGTGCAGTGGTTTTATCTGTTTTTGACTCGTTTTGCTGTTTGACCGTAATTTTGACGACCGTTTGAAGAAGAATTTGTCTGATGGCCGCTTAGAGACCTCGATCGTAATGGTTAGTAATATTTCTGCCTTTCCGAAATCATTTAGACATTTCGTTCTTTAGAAATTTCTTCTATTTGGTTAGTTGCAAGCTGTAACTCCCTTTTAATTTCTGCTTAAGCCTTGGGGATAGTTTCAGGCTTTCAGCTAGGCATAGTCAACTATAGGTCTGTCTACAGACTTATAGTAAGTTTGTAAGTACATAACTACAAATTAGGTCAATTCTCTACGGAGATGGTGGCACTTAACGCACCCTAGTACCCCGAACATTGGTAAAAGTAAGTAGGTCACAGGTCTCACACGAAAATAGCTTAACTTTGTTGTCTTTACTTTTGAACATTTTATAAACCACAAAGTCAGAATAGCAGCTGAATACATACGCGTCGAGGATGTCAGTAGCATTAATACTCCAGCCATCAGCGGAATGCCGTGTCCAAGTCTAAATGTAACAACAACGTACGTTGTGGCATACACTAGCTGTAGCCCAATAAACAAAATTCAGAGTAAACAGAGATCACAATATGCGACTAATATTCGAACAGTTCATTGCAAATGTTTATATTCGTTTGAGCGGATCGTAAATATCAAGGTATCGTCCGTTACGGGACGTGACGATAGGTGGCCAGCCACGGTGCTCAGTGTAGTGCCGACTGGTGACTGTTCCCACTAATCCATTCACTACATTCACAACGCCAACCGGCCCATTTCTGTCTGAATGGGCGAAGTGCAAATCCGGAAACACCCAAAATGGCAGAACCGTACCTCCGATCGCGAATCTGATGGCAAATTCTGAATATGGAAGCCCAAGTTCCTATTCGCGTTTCATAGTAACCATATGTCTATCTCGCTTAGTTTCGGATATTCGCGTGTGACAGACAGACAGACAGACAACGCGGACCATTACTATAGCTGGTCCCCACATTGTGGCCGGCCAGCTAATAATTAATTGCCGGATTCGAATGCATGTAGATTGCAGCCAGATTATAAACGATATTGCTAATGAAGATCACTATTATGATAATAGCATATAGGCCTATATCGTCAATGATGAGAAATTGCGTTTTTTCGTCATAGATATATTGTGGTCTGTGTTACTAAAGAGAACAGTTGTGACTTGTGGTAGTGAACTAAGACGATTACAGACTGTAAGACACATACCTGTGCACAACAAAGCCGACTAGTGGACTCGACAGAAGCTGCACAACGGTCTTGGTCAGATACACCCAACTGACTGTGGCGTCCGTTGTCGACTCAGTCAAGTCCTCGGCGTTCAGCGCCGCCAGCATCCTCTCGTAGTCGTCATCTGACGTTGCGTTAGGTATCGTCGTCAAGTTGAGTTCAATCCAGCGATCCCAGAACCGCACCACCGGCGACTGACCCATCTGATGCCGGCTCATATCTCCGCCACCGCCGCCCACCGCTATCCACTCGTAGAAACTGTCGGCCGCCAACCGGAAACGGAGCGTCGGCGTCGACTGATCGTCCGCTCTAGTCATGTAGTCGCTTGTTGTGACGTCATATCCACTAGTCGAAGCGACGCGCATGGGAGACGAGTCGAAGCGCTCGAGAGACAGCGATGACGACGACGACGACGGTGGAAGTGGCACTGTACACAACTTGACTGCAACTGCTGATGTGTCAGCTGGTCCAAATAACGGATAGTCTTACACTTTATAACTGACTAATAGCCAGGTACTCGTTCCTTGCTCGGCTTATATAGTCGGATGGTGTGCGCTGATTCTAACGGTTCTATCGGTTTTGCTCTTACATAAAATCTATCCCTGGACAAAGAAGAGCGCATTCAATTCTGGAAGTCATCAGGATCTGCATCCCCCTGTGGGAACTTTTGGAAGGATACGAGCTTCGGAGAGCCTATAAGGCACAACAGTTACTGGAGATGCCGCGACAGCACTGTGAAACACTTGGAGAAGTTATGAAAAAAACCCTAGTAGATTCACTTATTTAAATGTATGCATATATATTTATATATTTATCAACACAGATACAGTACAGTAAAACCTCAGAGAGCAGAACTGTGTCAACTGCACAGAAAGGCTAGAATAGTACTTATAACTGCCCTAAAACATATGATAAATAAAATGACGCACAACACTAAAACAAAACATAAAACGATATACGCGATATAAAAACACTAACACTGCCGCGACTGAGAGCACTTCTTCTGGTAGTTTATTCCATAGTTGGACAAAACGAACAGAAAAAATGTTGACGAGCAGTAACTCTGGAATCCTGATAATACAGTTTCTAGTATTGCTTGACGACCACGTAAAAGATCACTAGAAATAATGTTGGTGGATCCTTTTAAAAATTTGAAACACATAATTAAGTCAGCTTTTAAACGTCTTAACTCAAGTGATTCCAGGCAATGTGCGGACAAACGTTTCTTGTATGTTAAACACTTCATATAGGGTAAATTTCTTAGTAAAAGCATATTGCACAGACTCAACACGTTCAATCATGAACCAACTGAAGAGAGAGACCAAATTGGAGTACAATAATCCAGTAATGGAAGGACGTAAGTAATAAAAGATCTGACAAATGTTTCACTATCGCGGCTTAAAACAGCATATTGTGTCAATGGCGATTCAAAGTCTGCATTTATCCTGAGGTCTAATGCTTGTGTGAAATCAGTTGGCGTTTGCACATCCAATGGGCAAATTCAAATTTTATCGCGACATTTACCGACGGTCGTCCAGAGAAGTTGGTCGAGCACCACGGCGATGAACACCAGTGCAAGTTGAAGCTTCCTGGAAGTTCGCACGACCTCGACACGATGAGTCCGAAGTCGACGACCGAAGTGGCACAATTCCACCGTGTTGTCCCTCGCTGACTCCAGTGAAGTCGCGCTAGCTCTTTCGCTAGCTGTCCTCAGTAATGACGACATCTTAGCGCTGCGTTAAGACAAGAATTGATCGAAAAGTGATACACGGAATCCTCGCGAAGTCGTTTGCTGCAGGGAGTCACGATATAGTAAACATTTTGTTCTATACGTGCAGTCAAACGAATTTTAGGAAGCTAGATGTGACACTTTTCAATTTTTCATTCACTAACGTTTATGATTAGCTGATTAACTGTCATAATAGTGTCATTCGACAAAAATCGTCGACTTCGAATTTCATGCTTCGTAAACAGTAGGCCTAACTTGCCTACTGCGTTAACTTATCTGCTGAGACTGAATCCAGGTCTAACTGTCACTCGCAACTTCGCAAGCCACTGCTGCATAAAGTCGGTTGCTGCAGCCTGTAACTGCGGCCGCATCACGGAAGACTTACAGGAGTCCTGATACGCCACAAGGCACCGAGCTGGAGCTGCAGTTTCTGCTGTTTGATGCCTAGGCGTCCACGGTTATTTCACATTAAGTTGGCGCCGCAGTGGCAGCTGAATCAACAACGCATGCACCGAGAGAACTACATCAACGGGCTGTCAACGTGCATTTCACATAGCATTAGTTGTTTCACCAGCATCCTCCAGTGCCATAAAGACCTGTATGGCCAAAATAGGCTTAGCGCTGATACCAGTAAAGCTGAGAGGTTACAGCGGCTAGCACGCACTGTGGGCAACAGCATTTTACAAATTCAGAGAGCACAGCGTGTTTTTTAACGAAATACCAAGGTCATGCAGAATTTTGTTGTACTGCTAAGACACGCAGGGTTGCAAAGTATTGCCAACGAAGCCAAAAACCCGACAGAGCGACCGTCCTTGACGTCCCTTCTTCTACGCCTATGTCTGGCTTGTATTATAGGCTCAGTGTTGCTGCAGTCATGACGGAAGTGTACCTCACAGTCGCAGTACAGTTAGATAATTTATTAGAGAATTAGATAACTAAAATGCTTCAAGGGTGATACGACTTTGTCCATGGAGGCTTTCTGCTTCGGTGCAAATACACGAAAGCGTAACATTGTACAAGTTAGGCCGACTAATTATAGTTTTTTGATTCTACATTTAGGCCTATACACACAGCACAATAACTCCACAACGCATAATCATACATAGCATTACGGTGACAACTATTAAATTCCTCCCAAAAGCATAGGCGTACGAGGCGGGAAGAGGGGGGAGCGTGCCCCCCCCCCCACAAAAATTGTTTTAATGAAAACACGAAAAAATGAAAATAGCTCGAAATTGCGAGAACAGCCATTTGCCGAGGAGTTTTCGGAAATGGGGGTGGGGATAGGGTGTCGTCTCGTCGGTAAGTTGTCGGTCGTCTGCATTTGTCGGGAATGAAAGATGATTTTGTCTGGGCGGGTTCCGCGTACTTCATGCGGTGTTTTGTTTCGTAGATGTAAAAAAAGTTTTTTATTTTGGTCACGTTTTATGTTATTTTATTTTCCAAACGTTTTTATTTTTAAAAAACGTTGGCAAAGTTCAGAGCGGCAAGCAGGTTAAGAAGAAGCACTTTCAAAATAACTTTCCTTGGAATTACCCATTCCTTCAATGTGACTAGAAAGCGCCTGAAATGCTTGAAAAACGTGTTTCTTGTTTTTCAAAATTTTCTGGGGAGGGCCCCCTGCCCCCCCCCCGCTCATGGGCGTCGCGCCGGCACGCCGCTCCGCGGACTTCAACCCAGTCTTGTCCGGAAAGCATGCCCGTGCCCCCCACACCCTCAAATCGATTTCACCCCGTACCAACAGCATCACACTAAGTTGTTTAAGTCAGAAGCAATGCAGATAGCACAAAATTTATGGGTGATAAAGACAATTAATCTTGTTAATTGTGCTGCTATCATTACGAAGACAAACTTTGGCTCTGCTTGTCAAAGTTTGTC
>Ga0126335_1003286_pt1 | contig 9999 bp, 7 predicted proteins | sample OlaspJWI45metaG_FD_108409 | JGI IMG/M metagenome (GOLD analysis project Ga0126335, IMG submission 108409) | Marine gutless worms symbiont microbial communities from Oahu, Hawaii - Olavius sp. 1 OAHU.JWI-45 metaG | ecosystem: Host-associated > Annelida > Digestive system > Unclassified | place... | reverse complement strand
GCAACCCAAGGCCTCCCTCCAAAGCTCAGGGGTCGACCATTCAAGCCATGACGAAAAAAATACATAATCATAATAATGATAATACAGCCGCCAGCCAAGCTAAAATTACCAAAAATGAGAGGTTAAAAAAATGTCGGCTAGCTTCGCTCGCCTCGCATAATACTGTAGTACATGAGTTATACCTGTCCACTTGCAAAACTGCACAACACAATAAAAACAGTACATTAGGAATTAACCCTGGTACTCAGTTCCCAGGGTGGGTCTAAAATTATTATTATTATTTTATTATTATTATTATTATTATTCACACCCGATGATTTGTCTTACGACCCTGATGACCTGCGAATGACCTGGGTGCATTGACGTACTGGCGCAGCCCCACCGTCTCTAATGCTGGATCCGAGTATTGTTCCACTGACTAGATTATCCAGTTTAACATCGTTTAATGTGTTACATTAATTATGCTATTTCGTTTTACTTTTAAAAGGGCACCTTCTTTCATTAATCTCCGGTCCAGTCCACGTTGTATTTTATGTTCCTGGACCAAATGTGGTTCACTAAGTGACTGCCGTGAGAAAATTAAAGTATTCCGACTTTAATGATAACAGTTCTCTCAATGTGTATCTTGCAGTGTTTATCCTAACATTTATTTCTCGGATACAGAGGCCTGTCAAGGCCTGCATCTGTTTCCTCTATGTGATGTGATGTGTAGTTTATGATTGTGACACTATTACCATATTCACAAAGAGCTGAGATCGTGTAACTACATACAACTAGAACCAGTTGAGTCTCATACGAACTTCATGTAGGCATGAACGGTTGTGCAGCTAACTGACCGAGTATGGCGAGGACGTTGTCGTCTTTGAGTATTTCGATGGAGCCGCGCGAGACGAAGTAGAGAGCATCGAGAATGTCTCCTCGGTGAACGAGGGTGTCACCGGGCGGCACGTGAGTCGTCTTGAACTTCATTGACAATGCTCGTAGGCACCCCGGGCTCGCACCTGCAACGCGTTACCACGGCAACGTATAACTATATGTACACCGCGTTCTCAGACAACAACACTCTCTAGATTTCTTTCCACAATGTAGTCTGATAATAGTTTTTGATAAAACAAACAGAACCATGCATCTTGCAATATGATGGTAAATTTCCCAGAATACCTAAAAATTGCGTTTTATTACCGATTTATTAAAAAACTGAAAAGTGAATATATCGATTTGTGCAGGTTCTCTTGTCGCCGTGTTTGAAAAAATGTGGATAAATCAACAGACATCATTTCTAGCTGCTATGTTTCTTACCTTTAAAAGCCAAACAGTTTTGTAAAAGATTTCGATTCAGATGCAAGCAAATGTCCGCCTGCAGACATTCTGGAAAGCCCTTCAGCACCTGCACACACAAGGATGTTGTACATAACTTATATATAACAAAATGGCTACAAGGCGTACAACTACATCGCCGTGATATACTTAAAGCACTGACTTAGTGACATATTTGTAGGCCTCTAAAACTGCAAAAGATAATCCAAATGCTAAAATACTTTGAATTACTTCCTTTTTAAGTCCAGTAGATTTGTTTGTACCGGTATTCATCGTAGTGGGCTTAGCCACAAGGACAGATCCTTGCATCTTCATTATCAAGCTCAGGCGCAGTTGATCTTTCTCATCATATACAATCTACAATCTACATTGTGTCGTGTCTTTCTGCGAAGAAAATTAAAACAACGTAGTATGAACAGCATATGGCAGTTGCAGGTGGTAAAAAAGACTATGTTTGCTGTGTGGTGGTCCAGGAACCCACCAACTTATGAACAATCTTTGCTCAACACTATTATTAAGCTATGAAATATGAAATGTTACACCTATAGGTCTATAGGCCATTCACGCAAGGCATTCGAACGTCAGTCTCACCATATTCATATCAATGCCATTCGTATAAGACCACGCATGTTGAAAGTACTCTTCTAGTCGTTGTCGGAGCGGGTTTGGAATCTGGTGGAACCGGATGAACTCTTTGACTTTCTGCATCTGAGTATGGTAGCGTGCGGTGCCGGAGTACAGCCGCTGAATGATGGCACTCACGTTACCGAAGATGCTCGCGTACATCAGTGCTGCGACACAATAATAATATTTAACACATTTCAGCGCTGCGTGAATTATAATTATATAGGTCGATATGATTGGAAAGTAATGCACTCACTCACTGGGGGATTTCTTACTAATAAATAATTAATAATTAATTTCGGTTTAGATTTATGTGCATTTTTGTCAAAGAGCTCAAGTGTCAAAAGTCAAATAGGTTTGCTGCTCAATTGATTTCAGTCTTCTACTCTTACTGTTGTTAACATTTAATATTTTTATTTAATATTTAAAGCGGTACAATATTAAGCCACAATCACTCTCGTACAGTCTACGGAACACCAAAAGGAAGTCATTCACTGTGGTTAATAGCACAGCGTTATTAGCCCACTCGTGACTTTGAGTGGTCTTTAAGCTCATTCAGCTATCTAGAAATGTTGTTGATGATGGTGTTATAAGAGATGAAGAGCCAATATACTAACATCCGATGAGCATAACACAGACGGAGAAGATCTTCTCGGAGTTGGTGTTGGGCGCCACGTTGCCGAACCCTACGGACGTGAGACTGCTGAACGTGAAGTAAAGAGCCGTGATGTATTTGGATCGGATCGGCGGTCCGCCCGAGTTGTTGCCCGGGAACGGATACCGCTGTTTGGTCTGTTCTGCCAGTTCGTCGAGCCAACCGATCGGCTGCGGAAGGTTGGGTCGCTCGTAGTTGCCGATGGCGTACCAGATGCAGGCGAGCCAGTGTGCGATGAGAATGAAAGTTGCCATGAGAAGCAGCAAGACCGCAGCGCCGTACTCCGAGTAACGGTCGAGCTTACGAGCGACACGCACCAGCCGCAGCAGCCGGGCTGTCTTGAGTAGACCAATTAACGTAGTCGTCTGTCACAACCATAATTATGCTACATAGCTACAGTTTATATGATAAGCAAAAAGTGAAAAGTGAATCTGGTCTTCTACGACGTGTGGCTTGAAAAGCCGGACCAGGTATTAACTCGAGCAGAAGGCAGACAGAGCATGAAACATCTGGCCAGTACACTGGAACACCCACAGAATTACTTAGCTGTGCAATATCCATCACGAAATTTTTGCGACGAGACCTCAAAAGCTACTGTTTCTTTCCTGTTTTACCGGTGAGCAGACTGAGTTGGCCATGGGCACACAGTAAGTTACATGTAGCAGCTTTTATCATCACAATCATCATGTCAGTCAAAGTGGCTTTCAGTACACCGGATGAACGCTAAACCCGAAACCTCTCACTACCAGTATAATAAGTGGTCAAAGTAATTTAACAAAGGCTGCACCGAATGACCCCGCACAGTGAAGCCGAGCCGAGATCATTCGGTGCATTCGTGACAAACAGACAGAGAGACGGACAAACTGACAGACACAGCGAATATCGGTAAGTATAGTCTGCATCTTACGCATTCGATGCAGCCTAATAATGATAATATGATGACGATAAAGTCCAGCAGAGACAAAGAGAGCGGCACTCGTACCTCGTCTGTCTCGGAGCCGAATAGAAGCAGGTCGAACGGAATGGCAGCGATCATGTCTATGAGGAACCAGCCCTTGAAGTAGTGGACGGCGATCTTACCAGGATGACTGACGACCTCGTCGTTCTTATTGACGTACGTTGTACGAAAGTTGATGAAAATATCAACGACAAACATGATGTCAACGACGAGGTCGACGATCGTCAGAGGGTCGTAGATGTAGCGAGCGAACGGGTTGTTCTCCCACGCTTTCATCTACGCATACCACCAATTTCGAACTGGTCAGTGAACAGATTCTAACGTACCACTGGGCACACAATACAGTATATAGGCCCGTCCTAAGTCACTTTGGGAACATGCATTTTTAAACAATCGATTGCACTGTACAGGTAACTAATAACCAAAATTACAGCAAGAAAAAACGTTTAGATCCTCTCTGACCGACATTAACAACAAAACTCTGGTAGAAAACAAGATTGCTTTTTAAATCAAAGGCGTGCCATCCACGTAGGCCTAAATAATGTTTTTGCTCGTGAGAACTTAATCTTGCCCCAATAACCTTAATATATGAACTTAAGGTTATCTTTTGCATACCAAAATTGAACTTTCTAGGTCAAGGTTTACGAAAGTTTCGTATGACAAATCGACAGACGTCAGTAAAATATATATTTCACCCCTGCTACGTGGGTGGTACAGTGTAAATGAATATCACGCAATTTAGGCCTACTTTTGAGAAAAGCCATATATATCTATAAGTGTGATTTATAGTATTGTAGTATTGTCTACGCCAGTGGTAACAAAAGTTCGGGTTTATGCATAACAATCTTAAATTTAAAGCAAATGTTAAGTGCGAGTGACGAGGAGACGAACCTTGCGGACGTGATTTTCATCGTTGAGCATGAAGGCGGCGACGTAGGGCGTGATGATGGCTGTATAGAGGACGAGAATCAGGACGAGCCAGTCCCAGACGGCTTTGAACGGCGAGTAGTGAAGGATCGTGAAATGATGGATGTTGAGCGACTGCATCTTGTATTCAGGCATCACCTCAGCACCCAGCGACAAAACCTGCAATACGTCAGGGTGGCCCAAAAAACCTGCACATTTCCATTTGCTTGATGTTGAATTGATATAGCTTTGTGAAATCTCAACCGAATTTTATAATTTTTGGCAGACTTACACCTGAATAGATTCCCAACAAAACAATGTATATATATATATATATGTCTTTTGTGTTTACATCTTTTTGTGGACCGGCAGAGTTGAACTTGTTGAAATGTTATCCACAAATAATTTTTTAACTCAGACTGTGAGATCTGCCGGGCGTCCCTGAACCTAGCTGCTTGGAGTCTTGCAAAAAGCAGCCGTCCTCAAACCTAACGAAACGTTTTCAAATACTCTGCATGGTGTTCATCTGCCTGCAACAACTTTCTTATACAGCCTTCTCTCTAATAGATGGCACAAGTGCATTACACATTTTAGCAATTGCAACACTTTGTAATCCATTTATATCCAAACGGTGAGAAGTCAAGACAAACTGAAGTTAAATCTTATAATCTGGAAGTGACTAGTGTTATAAATTAGTTATAAAATACAACAGACAAAATTAATATTTCTACAAATTTGGGGCTGCAGAGTGGCACAATAAATAGCAGAAATCGAATCGAGAAGTTTGCGGTAATGGCACATACTGCAGACCTGAGCGACTTTCTCCGAGACATTCTGTCGCATGTTCTGCATTGGCACAAAGAGGCCGTGTTGGTGCGTCTGCTTCGATGACGAGATAGCACTGTGCGTATCTCGCTCGGATGACTTCTTCAGCATCCCAGCCCCCGTCACTCCGCTAACGTCGATGCCGGCCGCCGTCAAGACGTTCCCCTGGCTGCCGGACAGTCGGATCCGGTATCGAGACGGCTCCGAGTCGCTTGAGGCCTGACTGAGCAGGGTGCTGGCGGCCACTGATGCGGCCGCTGCCGCCGCCTGGTGGTGATTGCCTGTAGCCGCATATGTCAGGTATCATCATTCTCAATAATCACCACGAGCGAAACACTGTAATTCGTATAGTAGCTTCAGAGAACTAGCAACTCAGTTGTCCAGAGATATATGGAGGGTCCCAAAATTTAAAAGTAGGTCACGTGACCTTGCCCTTAACCCCGTTTGACCTAATTTTCATATTTTTGGTTAGGGCCCCTTGTGGGGATATAAGATCGGTCCCAAAATTCAAAAGTAGGTCATGTGACCCCAGCCCATGTGACCCGCCCCTTGACCCATTTGACATAATTTGCATATTTTCAGTTAGGGCCTCTAGCCCTCAATATGTGCACAAAATGACGTCACGATCGGCCTTAACTCAACTGAGATATTGCGATTTTTAAACTTTAGCGTTTAGGCTAGAAATTGCCTATTCATGCCCATTTAAGAGTTTTTGGGCATATTCCCCTAAATGGCGTTACCCGTCATTTTAACCCCCAAAAGGCAACTTTTTGCCGAAACACGTTGTTTGAGCCATTAAGCGTGTGCGCCAGTGCGCGGTTTGACCTGTGGAGAGGATCGAGAAAAAAATAAAGACAGTCTAAAATGTCACAAAAGTGTTGTTTTTCACGTATTTGGAACCCCCGCCGAACCGATCTGCCCCAAAATTTGCATATGGGGTCATGTCCCGGACATAATCACGTGTGTTAAATTTCAGAATAAAATTTTGAGGGGTTGCGATTCAACAGGGGGTCGAAATTTCCATTTTCCTACTGATTTTTGAATGGCCATTACAACAGTGTAGCGCTACTGAGCTGCCTGTGATGCTGCTGAATCAACGAAAGTTTTCCCTCATACCTACCTATACGGGTAAAGTAAGGGCAAGAAAGGGAGTAAAGGGAGAAACTGGGGGAGAAAGAGGATAGGAAATGAACTGGAATGTCGTATGTCGCAGATTGTATTTTGCCTTTGTTCAGACCCCAAATACATGTAGTTTATCGTGCAGACGCAGGCAGATCGACAGAATAAATGCACTTAAAACATAAAATTCAGCCTATATTTGTCAGTAAACGGCTCGTTTGGGAGTGTGAGTGGTCAAATGCTGACCACACGCTTCATCTGACTGAACTCACTGAAGAATTGGCTGTGCTCGGCCGCTGAAAACGTGTATGCAACAATTACACTCGCAGCATCAGCAGCTGTCGGAGCATGCGTGCATTATAACAGGCCGACAACAGCAGCTGACATGTTTTATTCACGAGCACCGCACTCCAGTCCGAACCACTTTCGCCAGAGACAGCACACAGCAGGAGCGCGTGAATGCGTGACTGCCGCCTTTCTGTAGACTAACTCCACTCTGCCGCCATGCACTTCCGGGACTCGCAGCCGACCGACCGTGCTGCTGCTACTGCTGTTTACTTCTCGGGGATGCAGAGTCCATGCAAAAGGCCGCTAATGCCGTTACTGGCCGGCATCACGCATAACCGCCACCACGCCCTTCACTCTACTCGTCTTCGACTCAGTCATTAGCTCGTCCTGTCCTCGACAACGCATACCTGCCTTACCGACGACCGCTGCATACCTATATTGCAACATCACATATAAATGGACACGTGTCTTTCTTTGGAACAACCTACATGTCGATAAATGGGAATTTTCAAAGGCATTGACCGCATACGCAACGGTCTGTGTTCGGATACATTACACATTTACAATGCTGTGTCGAACCTTGTCAAAGCGCTTTCACTTTTCAGCAGCAAAATCATTAATAACGCATATAACAAGAAAACGACATTGCTAGCTCATACAGAGTACAGCATGTTTCAACACGCACAGAACATCTACTGTTTGAGACCAATGACTTCACTATGTTGGTCGCAGCGGAGATACGAGAACCCGTGACGCTGGAAGTGCACAATGTACAATTGTACATATTAATACCAAGTAGTACACAACGACGTCAGCGTAAAAGAGAGAAACTTGGGGAAAAGGAGGAGAGGAAATGAATTGAAACGTCGAAGGTGAAAAGTGTCCAGCTTGAGGGATGAAGGCCCTGACCCTAGCCAAAACTCTCAAAAAATATAAATTCCTGGATTTCCATGCAAATGTGTGTAGTTTATCGTATACACGCTTGAAGATGGAGCGATGCGCAGTTTTTCTATGACACCCGGAGAGCTAAATCACTTGCCATTAGAACAAGAACAGGAATTTATTGAGCAACTAATAGCTAACGTTCGTTCTAACAGTGGCGAAGAAATGAATAAATGAAAAGAGTATCTCACCTGGTTCGTAGCGACCACTGATAGGCGGTGCAGGTGACAGTCGCCATCCGTTGCCCGTTGCCTCTCCTGCATTTTCCTCGACAGATGACTGCTTCCGTAGACTGCCCTGACTGCACCGCCACGCCTGGACGCGACCGCCATCCATTAGTCCTTGTCCGCCGCCGCCCAGTGCGTCGCTGCCGCCGATATCGGTGGCTGCTTCGTGGTTGGGCCGAGACCGCGTCGCTGGCGGCCGCAGCCGGTCGACGAACGGCGAAAACGGTTGTAGCGGGACGGATTCGTCGAGCGAGGAACCTCGACTTTCTAGATCGCTGTGAGCGGCAGGAGGTCCGCGTCCGTCACTGACATCTTGGCGTCGGTCAGCGCGCCGTATTGCTGGCAGTCTGAACCGAAACGTCTTGTGAACACCTGCATTTTCACACCGTAGCAGACAGTTTGCATAACACAGTAGGCATAAAATACTTCGAAATGTTGATATCAGAGGCATAGCTCAAATACGGATTGGATTTCGATGTCCTTCTAGCTAGAAGAACTCGTTGTGGTACGGCACATAACTGTGTATGCCGTAGTTATTCTTGTGTTCACATGAAACAACATCCTCTAAGTGGCTTTTTGAGCTCTACGATCCCAAACAGATGACGCATTGACGCTATTACTGTGTGGAAAAAATAGCATCGCTAATTCGAACTGGCTGTGGCTACGTTACTGACGAATATCGACATGTCATATAACATGTCGATATATGTCGACATAATCCCATCCTGAATTTCTGACAAAACTTAATCTACTAACAAGTTCAAAACAGATCAGGATATTAACAGATTTTGAGTATAGGCTACCGGTATGTGAAACTTGTCAGTGACAGGTCTCAGTACTGACAGGGTAGGGATGTTTAATCACGTTAGGGTAGGGTTTTTAACGTGTGGAGTTGCGTCAAATCTCCAAAATTCGCTTTTAACGGACCGTGATTTACTTCTGCCTCAAAGCGCCGACAAATTTAATATTGCATCTGTGCTATTTGTGGTTTTATTACTTCTGGTGACCTGTCTAATTCACCAGTATAGGACTGATACCATAAAACCGACCATGGTCCAACCATGTTCCATTTACTATTGTACAACCATGGTTAAACCATAGACTACCATGGTTGTACCATGGCAAATCAAGCATGGTTTGACCATGATAGTCATACCATGGTTGACCCATGGTTCATTTACCATGGTTCAACCATGGTCGTAACACGGTAATTGATACCATGGTCGGTTTTGTCATTTAACTCTTATATTGGTGAAGACAAAACCTCAGTAAAACTGGACCTAGGATAAATAATTATTTGTTTACTTGCATGCCTTATAAACATCGGTCAAGCTCAGTAAGTTTTTAAAAGTTGAGACAGTCGAAACTAAATGCATTTTTGTACGCAACCTGACATTGCATCAAAATTAATTTCAGCTGACGCTCCGCCTTGCAAAGACTGACTGTAGTTTTCGACTCTTCTCCTTTCGGCGCCTTTTAATCCTGCACTTTCAGCGCGTAGCGGCGCTGTAACGATCTGACTCTACCAGAATTCCGAGAAACAACGCGCGCTTTGCACCGATGATCCGTTCTGCCCGCCTGTCCGGCCGGCAGCAAGCAAACGAGCAGCGTTAATGCGCGCCGAGCGACTGCGACTGCTGCAGATAATGGATCAGAAAGTACGATTTATATGAAGTCGTTTAACGTCGTTTTGCTGCATGTTTGTCACGTTTTTACAGCAGTCACATTTCTGATTACTGCATGAATAAACTGTGTCACGGTGATGCAAGTTACTCTTTAGTGCAGTATGCGTGGTTCAGCTTTATGTCAGTGATTTTAGTAAATACATAATGCAATAATTTCTTTAAAAATTGATAAAAAGTAAGGATTGGCAAATTAATGCATGATTAATCATGTGATTTTAAACTGAAAGAAATTTTAAAAAATAATCTCTAAATTTTAATTTATCGTTAATCTGTGAATAGTCAGTTTTTTTCTGCCGGTCGAGACTGTCAATTTTTGAGTTTCTTTAAGAATAAATAAATAAAAATAATAAATATTCGTTTATTAAGACATCCGACAAACCGCAGATGAATACAACGGCAACCACAGGTATTAGCGATGCTGGAGCGGCGCCAGTTGGCACCAACTACAACGTC
>Ga0126335_1003285_pt1 | contig 9999 bp, 8 predicted proteins | sample OlaspJWI45metaG_FD_108409 | JGI IMG/M metagenome (GOLD analysis project Ga0126335, IMG submission 108409) | Marine gutless worms symbiont microbial communities from Oahu, Hawaii - Olavius sp. 1 OAHU.JWI-45 metaG | ecosystem: Host-associated > Annelida > Digestive system > Unclassified | place... | reverse complement strand
ACGCTCCGCGTTCCTCATCGCTTTCTTCGCAGGCCAGGAGGATGCGCGCATGAGTCAGCTTGCGTGCCACCGCCTTTCCCCTCGAGATCAGCTGGTGAAGATACTCGCGTTCGTGCGTTTCCAACGTTACCTTGTACTTTTTCGCCGGCACGGCTCTCTCAAGCTCCGTCAGTGGCTCATGATCTAAGCTGGAGAGTTTACTTTATATTACATCAGTCGTTCACTGGCACAGTACTAGTAGTCTGTCATTAAATTAATGATGTAAATTTTTTATCGATAAAACCATGATTTTTTTATCAATCTTAAACGACTAATAGTCATCTGACAGACTACTAGAGGTGTCCTGACAGCTTTGACGATGGAAACACGATCTTCCTTCGACGGCTTCGGGTCAGGCTTGGCCTCCGCATCGTTAGTTGGTTTTGGTACTTTCTTCATGGTCGATCTCCTGCATACTCGGAAATGTGACGGGACATAGCCCAGGATATGATTGTTCGGGGCCTTCTTAAAGCGTTATCGAAACGACTACGCGAGAATCCTCCCGTTGGCCAAAGTTGCAGCCCGTCGAAATAGGCCCATCATTCCTTCTCACCACGCCTTGCCGACATGCAAAATACCTTGCAATCGTCCACGCTTAGATAAATGTCAACAGCCTCTAAGCGCATCTCCGCCGTGTCCTCCGTAATTTCCGATCTCCCTCTTGCCGTTCGCGTCCTGCTCGCCACTGCCGCGGGGGGCCTAACCGTACTCGCCTTTGCGCCCTTTTCTTTCTATCCGGTCGCGATTCCGGCGCTGGCGCTTTTCTACGAGTTGCTATCCCGGTCGAGGCCACGGGAGGGCTTTCTGATCGGCTGGGGGTTCGGGATCGGTCTGATGGGCTTCGGTATCTCCTGGATCCGCATCAGCCTGAACGAGTACGGCAACATGGCCTCTTGGCTGGCCTATCTGATGACCGCCCTGCTGATGGCCGTGGCGGCCCTCTACTATGGGATCGCCGGCGCCGTGACGACCAGGCTCAGCGCCGGCCTGCACCTGAGCGGCCCCCTGTTGGCCTTTCCCACGGCCTGGGTCCTGGCCGAATGGCTGCGGGGCTGGCTCTTCACGGGCTTTCCCTGGCTCGCCATCGGCTATACCCAGATCGACGGTCTGCTGGCGGGCCTGGCGCCGATCGCGGGCGTCTACGGGATCAGTCTCGTGCTGGCCTTGGGTGCCGGGCTGCTCTGGTGCCTGATCCGGCGGCGGGGGCGGGTTAGGTACGCCGCGCTCGCCGGGCTGGTCCTGATCTGGCTCGTCGGTATCGCCCTGCAGGGCATCGAGTGGACCGAGCCGGATGGCCGGAGTTTCCGGGCTACCGTGGTGCAGGCCAATATCCCGCAATCCCTGAAATGGGACCCGGACATGCGCCTCTCCAGCCTGCGCGCCTACCTGGGGCTTACCCGCGAGAACTGGGACAGCGACCTGATTCTGTGGCCGGAGACGGCGATCCCGGATTTCCTGCATGAGGTAGAGGATGCCTTTCTCCGGCCACTCGCGGCGGAGGCGCGGGAACAGGGCACCGAGCTGGTGATCGGGATCCCGGTCATGGATCTCGAAGCACGCCGCTACTTCAATGGTCTCATTAGTATCGGGACGACCGAAGACCTCTATCGCAAACGCCATCTGGTCCCCTTCGGCGAGTTCATTCCTTTCCGGGACTGGTTGGGACCCCTCGCGCGGGCCTTCGAGGTCCCCATGTCGAATTTCAGCGCGGGCGACACCCCGCGGCCCTTGCTGCGGGTGGGTGAGCGCCTGGCCGGCGCCTCCATCTGCTACGAGGACGTCTTTCCCGCCGAGGTGATCGAGGCCCTGCCGGAGGCGGCCTATCTCATCAATGTCAGCAACGATGCCTGGTTCGGCGACTCGTCGGCGCCCCACCAGCACCTGGAGATGGCGCGCATGCGGGCCCTGGAGACCGAGCGTTGGCTCTTGCGGTCCACCAACACTGGGGTTTCCGCCATCCTCGACCACCGGGGACAAATCATAGGCCGCGTACCCCTCTTCGAACGCGGCACCTTTTCAGCCGAGATACAGCCGCGCCAGGGGGCGACGCCCTTTGTATATCTGGGAAACCGGCTCGCTATCGGCCTTGCCCTTGTGATGTTGGCGCTCTCGATTCCTATACGCACATCGAAAGGGACCACGGGAAACCGCTGTGCAACCGTGGCGGAATCGTTGGAACCGCACAGACGCTAGCAGTCAGTCAGTAAACTACTGATGTAAATTTATTATCGATAAGACCATGATTTTTTATCAATCTCAAACGACCATATTAATCAATAGTAAGTTGACAGACTGCTAGGGGGTGTCGACATAATCGTCGTGCCGACCGCCAATAGGACACGATTTTTCAGTAAGTTACGGAAAACCATTGTAACAAATCCTATCTTTTGACGACAGTATCTAGCACTGTTTTCCCGTGTCTTCCGGACATATATCCGGGCCAGGAGATGAACCATGCAGATCACCAATCCCATCTTACGATGTCGTGTTCAAGTACCTGATGCAGAACAACGAAATCGCCACTTTGATACTCTCCACAATCCTGGAGCAAGAGATACTTTCCCTGGATCTCCTACCCCAGGAAACCGCCGTGGCACCGGAAAAGCGTACCTTCACCGTGTACCGGCTGGATTTCTCCGCCTTGATAAAAACCTCCACCGGCGAAGAGAAACATGTGGTTATCGAGATCCAGAAGGCCAAATTCGCCGCCGACATCATGCAGTTCCGACGTTACCTGCGGAGAGCAGTACAAAAAAGGTTTTCCGGTCGTGGGCGGAAAGGCCCCGCAGGCAACCCCTATCATCAGCATCTATTTCCTCGGGTACAGGTTCGACCATGTGGCAGCTCTCGTTATCAAGGTCCTGCGACGTTATTACGACGCGGCCACCGAAGAGGAAATCCCGACCCGTGAGGAATTCATCGAGAGTCTTACCCACGACAGTTTCGTGATCCAGCTAGGGTCGGAGCGCAGAACGGCCACGGAAAGGCTTCTGGCCATTTTCGACCAACACCGCAAGGTCGAGAGCGATGGGCACGTCCTGGACGTGGAGGATGAGATCCTGGCGGAACTGGAAGATATGGAGCACCGGATGGAAAAGGCTCTTGCAGAGAAGGATCAGATCATCGAGGAGAAAGACAGGGCGTTGGCGGAAAGGGATCGGCTGATAGACGAACTGCGCGGCTCACGATAGACCCGCGTGGCAAGGCGCGGTGTAACCATCCCTGGCGGCTTTGCCCAACCTACCTGTGCACCTCGGCCAGGACGGGACAATCCCGGAAGCGGCCTTATCTCCGGGCTTGTCTTCTAATGGTACAGGATTCACAGGATTTCTAATATTAACAGTATTATAATTGTTATTTAAGAAATAATAATCCTGATAATTTTGTGAATCTTGTCCTATTAGCAGCTGGCACGGCGATGATGTCAACAGACCGATTTGTTGGGCGCGTCACCGTCCAAAGATACGGTTCGCTGCCTGCCCCGCCCATTGATTCGGTTCGGCCGTCCGTGGCCTTACCACATCCTACGAATCACATGAATCTGCGCGCAATTGTCATCCCAAACCGAAGGGAGGGATCTTATTCGCACCGATTTGCGTGATTCGTAGTTTTCTCCCTGGTTTTCTTCAGAAAGCCTTCTGGCCCCCAAGATCCCTGCCCTGCTACTATAGGTCGCTCTTGGATTTCCGCCGCGCTGCGCACCTCTCACCCAGGTCGGCGGCGGTCTTTTCGATCCGGCTCCTTGATTTGCTACGGCACTGGAACTTGCGATGGACGTGACCATTTTCGGCAGCGGCTATGTCGGCCTGGTGACCGGGGCTTGCCTCGCCGAAGTCGGTAACACTGTGCTCTGTATCGACATCGATCCCGCCAAAATCGCTGTGCTCGAGGGCGGCGGTATTCCCATCTACGAGCCGAGCCTTGAGGAGCTGATACAGAAGAACCGGGACGCGGGTCGCTTGTCGTTCTCCACCGACGCGGCGGCCGGTGTCGCGCACGGGCTGTTTCAGTTCATCGCCGTCGGTACCCCGCCGAACGAAGACGGCTCCGCCGATCTTCGGCATGTGCTGGCGGTCGCCCGAACCATCGGGGAACATATGGATACCTATCACATCCTGGTCGACAAATCCACGGTGCCGGTCGGTACTGCGGACAAGGTCGCCGCGACGGTCAGAGAAACCCTGGTCGCACGCGGGGCCGGCGTCGAGTTCGATGTGGTCTCCAATCCCGAATTCCTCAAGGAGGGGACGGCGATCGAAGACTTCATGCGACCGGACCGTATTATCGTGGGTACCGACAACCCGCGTACCGCCGAGCTCCTGCGGGCCCTCTATGCCCCCTTCAACCGCAACCATGATCGGGTCATGCTGATGGACGTGCGCTCGGCGGAGTTCACCAAGTATGCCGCCAACGCCATGCTGGCGACCAAGATCAGCTTCATGAACGAGCTGTCCAATATCGCCGAGGCGGTGGGCGCGGACATCGAGAAGGTGCGCGTCGGCATCGGGTCCGACCCCCGCATCGGCTACCGGTTCATCTACCCCGGTTGCGGGTACGGGGGCTCCTGCTTCCCGAAGGACGTGCGCGCCCTGGAACAGACGGCCCGGGCTATCGGATACGAGGCCCGGCTTCTCAACGCAGTGGAGTCGATCAACCGGCGCCAGCAAGACATCCTGTTCGAGAAAATTGCCAACCATTTCGCCGACGGCTTGACGGGCCGCACCATCGCACTCTGGGGACTGGCCTTCAAACCCAATACGGACGACATGCGCGAGGCCCCCAGCCGCAGGCTCATGGAGTCCCTGTGGAACGCCGGCGCCCGCGTTCGGGCCTTCGATCCGGTTGCGCGGGAAGAGGCCCGGCGGATCTATGGCGAACGGGATGACCTGATCCTGACCCAAGACGCCATGTCCGCCGTGGAAGACGCAGATGCCCTGGTCATCGTTACCGAATGGACCGAGTTTCGCAGCCCGGACTTCGCGGCGATCGCGCGCAAGCTCAAGTACCCCCTCCTCTTCGATGGCCGTAACATGTTCGACCCCAAGGTCATCACCGCGGCGGGACTGACCTACTTTTCCATTGGTCGGCAACCAGCCGGCACCTAACACATCAATTAATCAAACAAGGGGCAGGGGGAAGGCATGGCATTTCAATCGCGGTAGTGGTTAATTTTTAAATGCTAGAGTAGAATAATTCATCTCTAAAATCAATCAAAGGGGTTTTTAATCATGATTGTTGAAACTAAAGTACATACCTGCCGAAAATGTCATAGAAAAGAGGTTAAAAAAACGGCCTAAATGCGTGCGGAAACCAATAATATCACTGTAAAACCTGTGGCGCTTATGGTGTACTTGAACCCCAAAATCTCTATACGGAGGAAGCAAAAACTCTCATCATAAAAGCTTATTCAAGAACGATCAAGCATGCGTGGGATCGAGCGTACGCATGGGGTTTGTCGTCAAACACTGAATGCTTGGTTAAAAGGAAAAACCGATTGATCCGGAGCAAACACCGGTGTTGGAAATGGATGAGTTGTGCTCTTAATGTCTTTGAAAAAGATAATAAAATTTGGGTCTGGATCGCATTGATCAGAGAGACTCGAGAAGTCATTTCTTATGCGTGTGGTGATCGAAGTGAAAAGACATGACGAATACTCTGGAATCGCATACCATTCGCTTATAAGAAAGCACTTGTTTTCACTGATTACTGGAAAGCTTATCAAGCCGTTATTCCGAACGAGCAACATAATCCTGGCGACAGCATTTAGCACGCTTTGTGCGTAAGACGTTGTCTTTTTCCAAATGCGTTAAAATGCACGAGATCTGTCTGAAACTCTTCCTGTACCGCTATAATACGGACCTATTGCCAGCTGCTGGTTAGGATGGTATTTAAAAATTAACCACTACCCCTTGACTTAATGGGCATTGGCCTACAAGGTGGATCAATGTCGAGGATCAGCAAGTGGGCCGCTCCTGGTCCTGGCCTTACGGATGATCCACGAGCCGCTGATAAAGGGAGTTTTCGCGGGTCGGGTGACGTGGGTAACTGCCCATGAATTGGTATTTCCAACACCCCCATACATGCCTGTCTTTGTGATGCGCGCTCGCCTCGGCACGGCGCTACCGCTAAAATCTATCCGTTCTACCTCGTTTTCCCTTGGTGCTTCGGCGATGCCCTGGAGGTCATGTCCGTATGTCCGTGTTCGCATTGGATTTCGATGGTGTCCTCTGTGACAGCGCCCGGGAGACGGGCATTACCGGCTGGAAGGCGGCGACGACCCTGTGGGAGGATATGGAAGGGGCGCTGCCGCCGCGGCTGCTCCTGGAGCGTTATTGTCACGCCCGACCGGTGATCGAAACTGGTTATCAGACCATCCTGATGATGCGCCTGATCAAGGACGGGGAAGACCCGAAGGAGCTGCTCGAGACCTTTCCGCACCGAATCCATGAGGTAGTCGAAAAGTCCGGTACGGATGTAGCAGGTCTGAAGCAATTGTACGCAGGGGTTCGCGATCGCTGGTTGCAGGAGAATCCACAGGAATGGCTATCCTTGAGTCCCCTGTATCAGGGAACACCCCAGGCCCTGAACGAACGCCCGCCCGGAACCGCCTGCTATATCGTCACCACCAAACAAGAGCGGTTCGTCACCCGCTTGCTGGGACACAATGGTGTGCCTTTCGATACCGGACATATCTTCGGCCTGGACCGAAGCATGTCGAAGGAGGCGGTGGTGCGCCGCCTCATGGCGCGCCATCCCGGTCGCCCGATTCACCTGGTGGAGGACCGACTGGCGACCTTGAAGCGCTTTCTCGCCCGGCCGGACCTGGTGGCCGTCCGCCTGCACATGGCCTGCTGGGGACACAACACCCAGGCCGAGCGCCGCGAGGCTATGGGCTTGAAAATCCGTCTGCTGACGGCACTTAGCCTTCCAGAGCTTGCAAATACGGAGCACCACAGTGACTGCTGAACGACTGGTTCTGAATACGCAGTTGGCCCAGATGCTCAAGGGCGGCGTCATCATGGACGTGACCACGCCGGAGCAGGCCGCCATCGCCGAGGAGGCGGGCGCCGTGGCCGTCATGGCCCTGGAGCGCGTGCCGGCGGACATCCGCAGCGAAGGCGGCGTGGCACGCATGTCCGACCCCGGCCTGATCCGGGCGATTCAGACTGCCGTGTCCATTCCCGTCATGGCCAAGGTGCGCATCGGACACTTCGTCGAGGCCCAGCTGCTCGAGGCGCTGAAGATCGACTATATCGACGAGAGCGAGGTGCTTACCCCGGCCGACGAGGAGAATCACATCGACAAGACCCGGTTCTCCATCCCCTTCGTCTGCGGTGCCCGCAATCTGGGCGAAGCCTGCCGGCGTATCGCCGAAGGGGCGGCGATGATCCGCACCAAGGGCGAAGCGGGCACCGGCAATGTGGTAGAGGCGGTACGCCACATGCGCACCATGAACCGGGAGATCCGCACCCTTCACGACATGCTGCGGGAGGAACTCACAGGCTTCTGCAAGAATCAGGGACTCCCTTATGAAGTGGCGCTCAAGGTACGGAAGGTCGGACGGCTGCCGGTCGTGAACTTCGCCGCCGGCGGTATCGCCACCCCGGCGGACGCCGCCCTGATGATCCAGCTCGGTTGTGACGGCGTATTTGTCGGCTCGGGCATCTTCAAGTCAGGCGACCCCGCCCGCCGCGCCGCCGCTATCGTCCAGGCCACCACCTATGCCGACGACCCGGAAAAGATCCTGGAGGTATCCGCCGGTTTGGGCGAACCCATGGCCAGCATCGAGATCCCGACTATCCCCAAGGAAGCACGTCTGGCCGAACGGGGCTGGTAAATCAAGCGCAAAAGAAGGTGTGAACGCCTAAAATACCGGTTTTTTCCTTGCATAACATAACCTTAGCATGCAGGTTCAGACGCTAAAGTTATCTAGACCCTTCTTTTTTGCCGCAAATGAACGCAAATCGATTGCAATCGGCTCGCCATCATCGACGGTTCTTAATCTCACTGTATTTACTTGCGTCCATTTCGTTGATTCGCAGCTAATTTTTCCGTGAAGATCTAGTAGTCTGTCAACTGACTACTAGTGAGATATGCGGACCAGAGGAGTCCCATCCATGCCGGGTATCATCGGGGTCCTCGATCTACAAGGAGGCGTGGTCGAGCACCTGGCGCACCTCGCCGCCCTGAGCCTATCGGCCAGGCGGGTGAGGCAGGCGGCAGACTTCGAGGGTCTGGCCGGATTGATCCTTCCCGGCGGTGAGAGCACCTGCCTGAGTCGTCTGCTGCACCGCTACGGGCTCGGTCGCGCGATCGAGGAAGGCCTGCGGGCCGGACTCAAGCTCTGGGGCACCTGTGCCGGGGCCATTCTCCTGGCACGGGAGGTGGTAGGCGAGGCGGCAAGCTTGGGGCTTATGGACATCCGGGTCCAACGCAACGCCTTCGGCAGCCAGCTCGACAGCTTCAACCTCGCCGTCGAGGTCCCGGCGGTCGACCCCGAGCCCATCCCACTCACCTTCATTCGGGCCCCCAAGATTCTCCGCCTCGGCACGGACGTGTCGCCCCTACTCGAGATCGACGATTACTACGCCGCCGCCGAAGACCGTGACATCCTGGTCACCGTCTTCCATCCCGAGCTGACCCCGAGCCTCGCCTTCCATCGCCATTTCGCCGGCAAATGCGGCATCCCGGTCCCGCCTCGCAAAGATACGCCGGTGGACTGGCGGGCGGATTCCTGGGTCGGCTATGCGCCTACCCCCTCCCGCCCCAGGTACACCGCAGGCAGTGCGGAACCTGGCTGACCCGCCGGGAGGAGTGAACATGATCTTGACGCCGCTCATGACGGTCTTCTATGGGAAACCACGAATTCGTAAAAGTGTAGGTCCGTCAAGGAATCCCGGTACCGGCACCTCAGCGATCATCCACCGTGGTGTCGGCTGCGTCCAACTCGTCCTCCCAATCGTCGTCTTCCTCGGGGGGATTCCCGTCGAAGATTTTACCGCGGCGGTGTTGCAGGTAGGCGTCACGGGTGAAGGCGTAGGGGTCGGTGGCCGCCCCTTCCAGGATGTTCCCGGCCTTCAACAGGTCGGCCCGGGTATCGGTGACATCAATCGCAGTCAACCCCCAGGCAATAGGCCTATTATTGATATAAAACAATGGGTTGGTAACGATATCTCCACCCATCCCGACGGTGTCGCGTATGGTACTGGGTCCTAGGAAGGGCAACACCAGATAGGCGCTGGAGTCGTCGCCCCAGTAACCGAAGGTCTGACCGAAATCTTCCTTGTAGCTCGGGAGCCCCATGTCGGTCGCCACATTGCGAAAGCCAAGTATGCCGACGGTGGTATTCACGGCCAGGCGCCCCACATCCGATCCGGCCCGGGACAGCTTGAACTGGAACAGATTGTTGAGCGCCGAGCCTACGTCCGCGAGGTTGTTGAAGAAGTTGGTGATACCACGGTCTACGGGTTCCGGCGTAACGGCCTTGTATCCCTTGGCAATGGGTTTCAGGACCGCATCGTCGACCACTCGATTGAACTTGTACATCGCGCGGTTGTAAGACTCCAGGGAATCCCTGGGGTCAGCCTGCTCGTCGGGGATCGAGGCACAACCGCCGACTACAACCAGCAGCAGGAGTAGACCGATATTCCGAAGACTGTTCATGGACAGAGATTCCGTAACCTTGCGTCCGTCATGTGGTACGAGATAACGGCATGTTAGATACTGTCGTCAAAAAATTAGGATTTGTTACAATGGTTTTCCGTAACTTACTGAAAAAAAGAAGAGTCTAGATAACTTTAGCCTCTGCACCTGCATGCTAAGGTTATGTTATGCAAGGGAAAAACCGGTATTTTAGGCGTTCACACCTTTCAGAGGCTCAGAGTGATTATACGCTCTTTTGCGCTTGATTTACCGGCCTCGAAAATCGCTCAGTTGAGTGATGTAAGCCGCCCTACGATT
>Ga0126335_1003284_pt1 | contig 10001 bp, 8 predicted proteins | sample OlaspJWI45metaG_FD_108409 | JGI IMG/M metagenome (GOLD analysis project Ga0126335, IMG submission 108409) | Marine gutless worms symbiont microbial communities from Oahu, Hawaii - Olavius sp. 1 OAHU.JWI-45 metaG | ecosystem: Host-associated > Annelida > Digestive system > Unclassified | place... | reverse complement strand
TGTGATTAGCCTAGAGGCGGTTGCCTACAGTTAGCCTAGTTCATATTGTAACATAGTGGAGTGGTTCTGGTGGGACTGAAGCCTATCTCAGTGGCCAACTGGCTTCCTTCAGTGCTTTGATGCCGTTGGTTGGGTCATCTGGCCTGTAAAAATCGTCCCCGAAATGACCTATAAAGTGTCGAGTGGGACGTTAAACCTCTGCTCGCTCACTCGCTTGTGGTATGGTACGTGACTGAATTGACTTGTGTATAGATTAGATGTGTGAAGCTGTTGCAAAGTATTTTACATGCTACAACAATTGTCTGTGTGTCTCCTTCCATCTCAGTCGACCATTGTGTCAAAACACCTATGCGTATCATTAAACTTTAACTATGAATGCATTTACAAATGAGCAGAAAGTGGCTTATTTTTCTTGTAGGATTGTCACTGACTGTCATCATTTTAGTTACTGATTCATGAACAAACACTAACATTTCTTGCTACTGCAAAACACTGTCAGTTGGCACAGTTGTTGATGACCTTTAGAAGTCAGAAGGTCATGTTGACTTAAGTTTACTGTAAGCATTTATGGCTACATTTGGCTGAACGGTTCAACGTCCTGTTCGGGGTGGAGACTTGCGGATCATAGCCTCCCATGCACATTGTATTAAATGGCGAAGAGGAGAGGTATTTAGCGAAAATTTGCCCCCTGTACTGTGAATTATCGGAATTTTTTCAGACATTCGCTGGATGCACCACGGTAGAGGAACATTGCTTGCATTCGATGCGGCCTTCGCCGAATTCCTTTGGCAGCTTGGTAATTTGGGTTCCAGGAGCCGGTTCAGCTCCTTGAGACGCCGACAGTTCACAAGATCACGAGTTTGACAGACAGGCAGAGACAATTGCCAAAGTATGATATCGAACTTGCTTTGCGGTGCCATAAATTGCTATCTTTTACTGAGGACTCGATCAATCATCATTTGTCTAGTCGAAACGTCTGCACGTCAAACCGCCTCTGGTTTCCGGGCGGTAGTCTACATCTGCAGTGACGTATGACTATTGGTGGCTGCGGCTCCGAGATGACATTTCGAGTTATCGATATTGCCTGTCAGCCGGACCGACAAGGACGCTATATTGTCACTGACAGCTACAATATGCATGTCGCTGTACGAAGACCAGTAAATAAAATCTCGAATGTTGTCGGTACGAAATCTGTTTACCACATATGGATGGCTTTTTTCTCCAAAAGTGTGCAAGATTTATATTTTTTTCTTTATTACTTGTGTTATTTCTCCCCTCACTTTTCTTCTCCTGCGAAGCGCTGATTTTTTCCTAAAATGCAGGTCTAAAAGAAGAAACCCATACCGTATAGCAGTAAGGCTAAGGAATTTTCATGGGCTAAACCCGTAAAACGTGCATCATGCATGCGATAGTGGCGCGGAATTTTTTCAGCACCAGCATCGAAAATGGATGGACTTATTCTGAGATTTCTGAAACTTACGAATTGCTTCTCTGTTACTACCTCAAAAACTCATTTTCCGGATGATGCTTCTCGTTTCTGTGTTTCCGTATTGCTTTAATGTCTTTCTCAAATTACATTGAACTGGTTCGATACAATAGGCCTACGTGCATCCAAAAAGGCCATATCAAGTCCGTAGCATCAAAAAATCCAAGAAAGACTGCTGCCGAAGACGGACTGTTGTTGTTGCCACGCACGGGACACGGGTCAGAATGAAGTAAAATGGTGTCGAAAGACCCGCAATCTGTCAGCAGCCGACTTCCGCCAGACTCGGGCGATGCACTGACAGTGACTGGTCGACGTCGGCGCCATGTTCGTGCGTGAACAATAGCAAAACAGATTAATTTAATTTTCGCATGTCCGATTCGCGTTAGACAGATTCGGTCGGTCACACGTTCACATCGAACGAGAATGGAGAAGCTGTGCCGTGTGCTCTCGGCGGCGACCAGCGACCTATACAGTACTATAGTTGCGGCGGCCATAAGGAATTGATTTAGATCTAATTCAATTTTATCACCCCATTGACAGAGAGAATAAAAGACGCTAGCACCAACGGTTTTTGCAAGTGTTTGGTTTGACTTTATTTAAGCTATGCAAGCAATGTTTGCATGTATCGCTCTCATGGCAAAAAAAGACTTAAACGGAACAGCGATTATTAGGGCTAGTAAAAAGCACATCGTCGCATAATAGATATAAATGTACTGTAGGCGAGTAATGCGGGTTTATATGACTACCACTAACGTTAATTGCATTTACATTTGTTTTCAGATTACTATTTTGCTACATTCTGTTGTAATGAAATATGGGTTTCTCAATTAGGCATTTGGCCTAGAGAGATTTATGACAAATTAACTAACTTGGGGCTGTCCGCTATCGTTCTAGGCAAGGGAGACTATGACCACTGAATTGTCGTTTATTCCAAATGAAAGCTGTGTATTGTTGGGCGCCACAACAACTAAAGCTGGATTAACATCTCCCTTAGAACCGCAACTGTATTACCGTTCGCAATTCGCTTTTTCGGACAAAGACTGATAGTCGTCGTCGGCGTGACTGAGCATTCACAAGGATAGGCTCGATTAACATTTCGGCAAGTCTGGTCAGCGTACAAGTCGCGTTAGATGAGCCTAATCCGTCACGTGTATTCGAAGGCTCAGCTGCAATCGAGCGGACGTGCGCCTGCGACTTCGACTGTGAGGCTACGATGGTAATTTGACTTAACTGGGATCGCTATCTGCTACAGGCCGTTCTGGTTGCAGCGAGCCTAGATGTAATGACAGCACGCCAGTACGTGCCTCGAAGACAACGCTAACGCTGTAAAACAGCGGAACAGGGACTTACATCGTAATAGGCTCATAATACAAGTGGGTGCGTTTGTACTTTTGAGTTTATGAGCTGCATTTCTATTATATCGTCACGGCCGACAAGCGATACTTGTATGCTATCATGCATTTCATTACTTTAACGAAAATTTATTACAAAACATACACTGTATAACACATACGAAACAATTTAAATTAATAGTTCAATAAAATTTAGAGTATTCAACAGGACGGGCTGCTGCTTGGGCTGTCAGTACGTTTTGCTCTGCAGCGCGCCACAGCTGCCAGTCTGCTGTCGGACGAACAAACACACGAATTAACATATTGTATTGAAGTCCGCACTGAATTACGCCAGTATAATATCTTTCTACAACTGTCCGTAGTCTCCCAAGCTAATTGCAGCCGACCGTATCGTCTTACTGTCGACACTGAAGCTCCACACTACAACTGCGCTGGCTTCCGGTGCCAACGCGGCGACGCGTGAAAGCCAAACCACGTGACGTTGTGAAGGTGAAACGGCGCCATCTACCGTATACCGTACTTCCCCGTCTGCACGTAACGTCTGAATGTGACGGATATTACTGAGCCATTTGATTTGAAATACAAAGTTACAAACCAATGACTCAAACCATACACGATACAGGTGAACTAAGGAAAAACAAAGCAAAAATCGCTCGAAATTTGAGACTTTTTGTCAAGATAAGCGTGTTTTGCGTAAATAAAAGCAAAAGTGTTCACTTCGAAATAACTAGGTCTACTGCATTTGAAACATATCATACTCTGCAAGAAAGAGCCAGCCAATTTTTGGGAGGAATCAAGATCTTCTACATTTTTCTTAACTCGCCACTCCATAAGACATCGCACAGAATTTGGAAACAATCTAGACAGTTCTTTTATAGGTGCACTGTCAGCCATCGTGCATAACATATGAAGTTATTTCGTTGCGAGCCTGAAATAGATTGGTGTTTCAGCTCAGCTTGTACGAAGTTCGTCGACGACTTTTCATTAAACTGTCACGATTTGCAGGTGCACAGTTTTTATTCATTAACCTGTCTCCACTGTGACATTTTCAATAGCGGAACTAATTTAACTGATTTTTTTCAGTCGCTCTTTGGTGCCGTCGCCAATTTGCAACACCTCATTCCTCACGCAAAGGCGCACGCGCCATTTTCCAATTCGTCTTCCAACTAGGAGATTGAGAAATGTCGCACCACTGTCTAGACGTTAATGGGTCCACCTTATGTTTAATCCCTGTTATTTTAGCTTAGTAACTTTTGAGTTGGTGTAACTTTTTATCACAAGAGCGTTATAGGCTATTCTGTGTTCTGTTCTGTGTTCTGTGCCACAGTTGCACAGAGATTCGAAAAACGCCAGTCATCAGGCCAACGACCAACGATCAAAAACGAATCGTTCAGAGCTTGTTTCGTTCCCACGCTTAAATGAACGCTACATAAACGCTGATGCAAGCTACATCAGTCAAGTTGTTGCAGTCTGCAAAAATCACTCTGTTTACTAATGATAAGTCTGATGTCTAGTCTATTCACCATACGTCAAATGTTTAGGAAACAATGGTATTTTTGTTGTACAGCGCAAACACGAAAATTGTTACAACGAAACCAAGAGGCACTTGAGGTTGGTGTAAAAATAAAGCAAATGTCATAAGTTGGCAGCAGAATGAAAAACTGACAAGTGATTCAGATTGTGATGTGATAGAATGACAACAGTAGTTGAAGTAGCGGATTGTTGCTGCAGTATCTGATGCAGTGGTGGTGCGTAAGCATCCTGCCTGACTGCAGCATCGCGACGGTATAGGCGAGCACCATGTAGTCGCAGATAGTCGCTAGAGACTCGCAACTACACTAAGACACGACCACCGCGATGGCAGACGTTGTGACGACCGTCGTCTTCTCTGACGCAAAGAGAAATGGAAATCTGTCGTACGGGTCAAGGCCAGTGGCGGACGTCATGTCGACGGTCGAAGCGGTCACCTACTCCGTGATACTGTCGACGCTGATCGCCGCGACCATCTTCGGTAACGTTCTCGTTGTTCTCTCCGTCTTTACCTACGCGCCGCTCAAGACGATCCCAAACTTCTTTGTCGCATCGCTGGCCTGTGCCGATCTGGCGGTCGCCGTGCTGGTTATGCCGTTCCATGTGGCCAACTTTGTCCAGGGCCGGTGGTCGTTCGGTGCGGTCTGGTGTAACGCCTGGCTGACGTTCGACATCCTGACGTGCACGTCGTCTATCCTGCATCTATGTGCAATCGCGCTGGACCGTTACAACGCTATTCACGACCCCATTACGTACGCAATGCAGCGAACACGCCGCCGGGTCCTTGTAAAGATCGCCATCGTATGGGCAACGAGCGCCGCCATTTCGGTACCTCCGCTGATCGGTTGGAACAGCGGCAGCGGCGGCCAACACTCGCTCTACGACGCCGAGTCAGAACAGTGTCAGTTGACAGATGATCGTGGCTTCGTCGTCTACAGCGCTTCAGGGTCGTTTTACATTCCACTAGCGATTATGACTGTCGTTTACGTCCGCATCTTCCAGGCGACGCGCGCCCGTCTGCGTGCTCGAGCTAACGCCGCGGCCACGTTTCTTCGACCGACGACGACGACGACTGGCGTCAGTCGCGTCGCAAGGGAAAATGGCAGCGTGCTGGCCACGACGACAGTCGCTGAGCTGGACGCACCAACAATCGCCGTCGTTCCAGACACAATACACGAGGAAGACGAGAATAACACGGATGAAGTCCCGGCGGCGACCACGACTCAACTGCAGTGTCCACAACCAGATCCCGACGCTCTTTCCATGTCAATCACGGAGAACTTGGACTCCCCACCGGTCGCCAGATCTCCCAGCCCAAACCCTAGCCTAAAGCGGCCACGGCGGAAACGAAGGCGACGAAACAGCGGGTCGAATTGCGTCGCCGTGAGCAGACAGATGCATGAATTTATAGAGGAGAAACAGCGCATTTCGCTGTCGAAAGAGCGCCGCGCTGCACGTACAATGGTCATCATCATGGGGGCGTTTGTCGTCTGTTGGCTGCCATTCTTTCTCATGTATGTCATATTTCCTTTCTGCAGACAGTGCGCCGAGGCCACCGACCCTCTCATCGTCTACGCTATCGTCTGGCTAGGCTACGTTAATTCCACAATTAATCCGATAATTTACACAGTTTTCAACGTCGACTTTCGCCGGGCGTTTAAGAACCTGCTCACCGGCAAATGTCGTCGCACTCATCGGTAAACTTCACCGATCGGTGATGCACGCTGTTTTGCCGACATTCTGTCGCGTGTACTTTTCATTGACTATTCCAGGTTATCATCGCATTTTGTATTAAGAACTGCAAAACAACAGTACGGCAGAGAAGAAAGCTGTGTATTAATTGCGCATGTATATTGTATATGTACATGTATACTGTACATGCAAATTTCTTAGACCTGTGTAATCACGATGCGCTTGATGCACACGAAGTAGGCCTATACGTTGACTATTAAAATAAAAACATAAAAGTAACAACCAGTAAAAAGTCGATAGTTGATACTTTTTTGTCGTCACTTCAAAAATCTTTAAGGTCATGTAAGGTCAGACTCCGCAAACGAAGAAAGTTTAATATTAAGCACATAAAGCAGTGTATATGCACTTTAATATGACAGCAAACAGCTTTGTCATAAATATCACGAATTTTATCCTGATTTTCGGCGACAGCTAGGCCTCCTTTTGCTAGTATTTTACAAACTATTTTAGTCGCAGACATAAAACATGCGTTAATTTCACTAGAAGACACAGTATGCATCAGAGCGTTGTCGTTTATGAGTTGTTGTAAAGTGCTAATTGTCGTTTCCACATACGCTGCGCGTTGCGTTGCGTGGCGTCCCGCTGCGCGTTGCGTTACTCATTACGCATCGCGCAGCTGAGCGCGGACTCGTCGGGATTCGCTGGCACTCGCCACGCAACGCAACGCGCAGCACAGAGCATGTGGAAACGACGTTTTACAGTTTGGCTTACAGTGCTCACGGGGTTTGCCTTCGTTGTAAATAAACACTTGTTACCTAAGTGTTATTGTACATCACTCTCGATATGCAGTCATCTGTGTTATGTTAAACTGTACTATAGTATACTGCGAATTTCGCTCACGATTGTCATGGCCGCATTCCAGCTAGTCTGATTGTAACTACATTGTGTCTCAAAAAGTTTCTCGTATGTAATTGGCTGTATTTCTGTGAAATGTTCACCAATCTTAAAAACTCGTTCACTGCTAAAAGGAGTATAAAAATTGCTATAAAACCCTTTAATATTGTCTACTACACCTTAAGTATGTTGCTGCACTACCTTGGAAAGTTAAAAGTTCAAATTTGCTGCAAAATTAGAGAAAAATGCAACTAAACGCATCGATTTTTTACATGCACCCATTTTATTGCATATCGCTTACTTACTTATTAACTACTTGCATACTACTTCAGTTTATGAGTGCTATAAAATATTCTTTGAAATAGTTGACTGTTTTTTTGCCAACATCTCCAAATGTTTTTAGCGTCTTGCACACCGGATATGCGTCATTGAATGACATCTCACGCAGGCAGTACTTCTTTTATTTGACCACATCTGTATCCACCAATAGCTCAGAGTTTAATCTGTTCTATTAAAAGATATGGGGCGTTGTTCAGCAGCGAGTTTAACAGTTATGGTTGCACAACATCAACGAACTGAAACAATGCTTGCTCAGCATTTGGCTTTGGCACTGACAACAGCATCAGTGGCAATGCAGTTGACGAGCGGCGGAATCGTTTTCGATCATGCATACAGGGAGGTTATGGACACTGGAACAACTAGTGTGACAGTATTAATATCCATTTAGCCATATAACATGTAATGCTTCATTTTCATCACACATGGTACGATTTTTAAGTCTTTTTAGTTCAACTTTTTTGTAAGTTTTAACAAATTTGGACTTTTAACTTCCCATGTTAGTGCAGCAGCGTGTGGCTGGGACTGTTTCATGACTTTTGTAGCAAATTTTATAAGCTTTTCGCAGCAAAAAAAATAAAGATCGATCAATAATTGGCAGAGTAGTCAGACTTCCATTGCAGTCACTTCTAACGTTAGCTACGTCACATATTCCTATAAAGTTACAATAATTTCCGACCGGCATTTCTTGAGTTTTGGCGTGGACAGACAGGCACACACACAGACAGATATCACCAAAAGCACTTTGCCATCATAGATGATCCGCAGGTGTGTGTTGCACCCAATGGTTTTTTTCTGCTGAGTCTGCATACAGAAAGTCCGCCTCCGTCTATTATTCAAATTTTACCAGAAACCTTAATCGTCGAAATAATCGTTTAATACTTTTAGGCCCCATCGAATGCATGAAATGCGGACTATTGCGACCGATGTTCCCATAGCGTGGTTTGTCTGTCACGCGCCTGCGCCCTGCAAAAACGGCTAAATGGATTGAGGTCCTGTTTTGGGTGGAGACTCTTGGGGTCGAAGAAACATTGTATTAGGATGCGATGCGGCCGTCACCAAATTACTATGGCCATTGTTGTCGTATGAATTTTACTCGTTAGCTATCACGCGAAACAGTTGACGAATGACGACAGTCATTTCATTTTGTTGCGCTTCAGTTGCGATGACCAGCGTCAGCAACTGTATGGGGTCGTGATTCTCGTTCTATCGCATCCCACGTTTGTCATCGATCATCCACTTGCAACATTGCGAAATTGAATTTAATGTGTCTGAGTGTAATTAGATTTCCAAAGACCAATCTAGACGTTCAAGTACTTCTGTTAGTCAGGTACTACCAATTACGCGTCGTTGGTGTCTGCTCGTGCATGTGTTTGGCTGCGGTACAAATTAAAGTTGTTACACTGTTTCCTGTTTAGAGTAGTATAAAATATGCACTAGAAATCGGACCGCAGTAATTATCGAAAGTTATCGATCTCATTTTCTGGATGATGTTACCGTGAAATTTTATCAAACCTCGGAAAACTACCTCATTAGTTAAGGTGCGCGTCAGCTTCTTGACATGATGAAAAAAGTTAATCTGGTTCTGTGTTTCACTAATCTTACAAAAACAGAGTACTAGCACATACAAATTTACGGGCGATTTATTTACCAAAATCATCATTTAGTGAACCAGCCAAACCAGGAAAAGTCGTCTAGAAATTTTTTCCGGCATCACCTGATAATAGCAGCCAGCTGGATGTCTTTACTGTGGAGAGTTAAAAGGGTGTGGGTGAATACCACCCCGAATTCAGTCTTTTAATTTTCGAACAAAGCAGCTGAAGTATGGATGACCGCTGGAATAGCAAAAAAACAGGAAATGCTATCCACTGAACAATGTATATAGCAAACTGCCACAACCACTTAAGCATAATCAAGTTGTCTCTCCGCGAGTTTTATTGTTCTTATGTTCCTGAAATTGATTTATTCTATCACAATGCATACGATATCGCAGATTGTTGGTGTAGGCCTATATCTAAGTTTTGCTCAATCAATCAATCCTTTGCCATAATTTGTTGGCATTAATTTTTAGGCTTTTTGGACTTCGTACAGATTTGTGCAATTTATGACTCAAAGCTCGAGGTATATCATGGAGCGAAAGCTGAAGAGGAAGAACGTGACTCAGATATAGGCTAGATCAGGTCCTACATGTGCCTGGTCAGCGACTAATGGGGTCGCCGATGGGTTGATGTCACATGCACTGGCAGTCTGGCACGCAGATGTTTTACATAGGCAGCTACGTACAACGATTTGCCATCCCTTATTAAAGCTTAATATGCTCTTATTTCTCCTTTGTTTACATCTCATTTCGCCAACTTTGGATCACTCGTTTTTTGAGTTAGATGGGCCGAAATTTACTAAATTTGTGCCAGAGTTTTAATAGACTGCTGCATTTTGATACGATGGTGACAAAAAGGCGACAGGGGGTTAAAACGTCATCATCTTAAACTTATTGGTCCCTGTAAAATTCAGGGGACAGATAGGTAAAATGGAGAGTTATTACCTATTAGGTTCAGCGTAAGACCTGAGACTCAACAAATGACATACCATTGTCAGCGACGATATAATGCGGAGATAGTCTACAGCGGCGATAACACGGCGATGACAGTAATCAGACACTGAGACACCTATAAGTAATAGCAATAATCCTCCGTGATGAAATGTAACGACGA
>Ga0126335_1003283_pt1 | contig 10001 bp, 8 predicted proteins | sample OlaspJWI45metaG_FD_108409 | JGI IMG/M metagenome (GOLD analysis project Ga0126335, IMG submission 108409) | Marine gutless worms symbiont microbial communities from Oahu, Hawaii - Olavius sp. 1 OAHU.JWI-45 metaG | ecosystem: Host-associated > Annelida > Digestive system > Unclassified | place... | reverse complement strand
GATCTGTTTATATTCCTGCAGGTCCATGAGTCCCCCTTTTCGAATGGTATCCGGGTTCACAGGTGTTGGCACTATATTAATCAGCCTGTATTGTAGTATGCTTTGCTTGAAAGATTGCAATCTCCATGCCACGTTGCCGATGCTCCCCGGGTGTCTTCAATTGTCATGGGGAATTGGATCTGCTATGATCGCCCATGAACTGGAGATGCCCACCAAAAGAATCTGCAACCTTATAAATCAGAGGCTATCTCAAAAATAGGATTTTGGTTCAGTGTTCCGTCTACGCTCTACGAGCTACGCCGGACAGGCAAGGCTCCCAACAGAGTTTATCAGCCATAGTTTCAGCGAAGGCTGAAGACTGGGCCAATCAGGCGTCGCCTGCTGGCTATGCCCGACTTGAAGACATTTTTGAGGTAGCCATTAAAGAGAGGCCCTTATGCGCTGGAAACAATTTTTTACCCCCGTGGAATCCATTGACTCTGCAAAGGCCAAGGATATGATGGCCAGCACCGGTACCGGCGACATGCTGATCCTGGACGTGCGCCAACCCAGTGAGTACGATGCCGGTCACATTCCCGGCGCCACTTTGATTCCCCTGCCCCAGTTGACCGACCGGCTGGACGAGCTGGACCAGGACCAACCGCTGATGGTCTATTGAGCCGTGGGAGGCCGCAGCCGGGTTGCTGCGCAGTTGCTTGCCGGCCAGGGGTTCAAGAATATCTACAACCTTGCCGGGGGAATTAAGGCGTTCGAAGGTGCAACAGCGGTCGGTTCGCCGGATTTGGGACTGTCCCTTTTTGCAGGGCGGGCGTCCGGGCCGGAGGCACTCCTGGTGGCATTTGGCCTGGAAACCGGCCTGAAAGATTTTTATGCCACCCGGGAAGCTGCAACCGGCAACCCGGATGTAAGGGCCCTGTTCGGGAAATTAGGACGTATCGAGATCAAACATCAGGAAAGAATCGTGACCGAATACAACCGGCTGACCGGGGAGACCGTTGGCCGGGCGGACTTGGAAGCCCTGACAGCGGGCAGTGCCATGGAAGGCGGACTGACCACCGAGGAATATTTGCAACTATTCAATCCCGATCTTGATTCGGTCGTCGATATTGCGGCCATTGCCATGTCCATAGAGGGTCAGGCCCTGGATCTCTATATGCGCGCGTCGGCCGCCGGCAGCGATCCAGAGGGCCGCCACATGCTGAGGCAGATGGCCGATGAGGAAAAGGCCCACCTGGCCCTGCTGGGTGATCTGGTTGACAATATCAATCGTTGAGAAAGCCATGCCGAAAAATCTGGTACTGATCGGAGCCGGCCATGCCCATATGGTCACCCTTAACAACCTGCATCATTTCGTTGAAAAAGGTCACCGGGTAACAGTCATCGGCCCTTCGGAGCACCACTACTATTCCGGGATGGGGCCCGGCATGCTCGGCAAGACCTACCGTCCCGAAGAGATCCGCTTTGCAATTAAGAAAATGACCGAATCCAGAGGCGGGGAATTTGTCAAAGGCAAGGCGCGCAGCTTCGACCTTGACCGAAAAATTGTGCACCTTGAAGATGGCCGGAAGATCCCCTATGATCTAGTTTCCTGCAATGCAGGCAGTTTCGTCCCTGGCTTGGAAGGTCTCACCGAATCAGCCAACATTTTCGCTGTGAAACCCATTGAAAGATTGCAGCAAGCCCAAAAACGGATCATTCAACTGGGGGAGAACGGGACCGGGCGAATTGGTATCGTAGGCGGGGGCGCTTCGGCCATTGAAGTCGCCGGCAACATCACGACCCTGATTAAAAAACACGGCTTCAAAGAAATAACAGTTCAAATCTTCGCCGGGCGTGGCCTGATGTGCCGCTTTCCCGCCTGGATCGGCCGCTATGCGAAAAAGTTCCTGGTCACGCGGGGTGTTTCAATCCGAAACGGTAGCTACGTCACCGGAATGACCGATGGAAAGATTACCCTCGAATCCGGCAGAGCCTATCCGACCGACCTGATCTTCCTTGCCCGGGGGGTCAAGCCCTCCCGCATATTTGCCGATTCCAACCTACCCACCGGGCCGGATGGCGGCCTGCGGGTCAATCGATACCTCCAGTGCGTGGGTCACCCTGAGATATTCGGAGGGGGCGACTGCATTTATTTTCAAGACCAGCCCCTTGACAAGGTCGGCGTATACGCCGTACGCCAGAATCCTTTGCTCTACGCCAATCTCATGGCCACCCTGGAAGGGAGACCACTCCGACCTTTCAAACCGGGTGGCAAAAATTACCTGCTTATTTTTATTTAGGTGATGGAACCGGTATCCTAAGCAAAGGCATATGGCGGCTGACGGGGAAACTGGCCTTCAAGATCAAGGATAGAATCGATCGCGGGTTCATAGGTGAGTTCCAGGAGTAAAAGCTTCAATCCAGTCCGGAAGCAGGGGTATTTTGACAACCGCAAAAGATCACCACGGACAAGATAGCAACAGCTGCCGGCCTACGCCGTTCAATTCCCTGCGGCCGTTATTGAGGCATTGAGAATTTCTTTTAGAACCAACGGGATGCAGGGTATTGCCAGTGCCTTCGATGCAGTGCATCAGGAGTTTGCGGCAGGCACGAGATTTGAATTTTGCAAGAATCAGACAATCAAAGCACTGATATGAAGACGGGGCGGCGCTGGCTGTTTAAACAAGTAATGCCAGCCAAGGGATGGATCGGGCTGTCTGTCGGGTTGGGTCTGGCCAGTGGGCTGCTGCTTATTGCACAGGCCGGATTTATAGCTCGCATTATTCACGGTGCGGTGATCGACGGGCAGAGTCGGGAGACGCTCTGGCCATTTTTTGGGGCGCTGGTCGGCATTTACCTGGTCAGGGCGCTCCTCGGCTGGAGCCGCGAGGTTTCCGGCTTCGAGGCCAGTGCCAAAATACGACGGATGGTCCGGGCGAACCTCATGGCCCACATCACCCGGCTCGGCCCGAGCTATGTGACCGGCCGGAACACCGGTGCCCTGGCCAGCACCGTTATGGAACAGGTGGAAGGGCTGCACGGCTTTTTTGCCCACTATCTTCCGCAAATGGCCCTGGCCATTATGATCCCGGCCGCCATTTTGACCTTTGTCTTTCCGGTCAGCTGGGCGGCCGGCGGCCTGTTGATGGTCACCGCCCCGTTGATTCCGCTGTTTATGGTCCTGGTCGGCATGGGTGCCGAAAGTGTCAGCCAGCGCCACTTCCAGGCGCTATCACGCATGAGTGCTCATTTTCTGGACATTCTACAGGGATTGCCCACCCTCAAATTGTTCCACAAAAGCCGTAATGCCGAAAAGACCGTTGCCCAGGTGTCGCGCAACTATCGGAAACGGACGATGAGCGTACTGCGCATCGCGTTTTTATCTTCCGCAGTCCTGGAATTTTTCAGCGCGATCGCCATTGCCATGGTCGCGGTATACCTTGGCATGACCTATCTGGGCTACTATGAGTTCGGCACCTGGGGACTGTCATTGACTCTTTACGGTGGGATTTTCATCCTGCTGCTGGCCCCTGAATTTTACCTGCCCCTCAGGGAACTGGGCACCCATTATCACGCCCGGGCCGAGGCTGTCGGGGCCGCCGAGGAAATCCTCAAGGTGCTGGCTATGGCGGTGCCGGACAGCCCCGCAAGACCGGTGGTTTTTGAACCATCCGACGGTCTCGAGCTCGGTTTCAAGGATGTGTACCTGGCTTATGACGGGGGGCGACGACCCGCGTTGAACGGCATCAGTTTTACAGTGAAAGCCGGGGAGAAACTTGCCCTGGTTGGCGAGAGCGGGGCCGGCAAGACGACGGTGCTCGATCTGCTGCTTGATTTTCTCCAACCGGACCGGGGACAGATAACAGTGAACGGGATAGCCGCAGACCGCCTTGACCCGGCAAAACGGCGGCGATACATGGCTTGGATCGGTCAGGATCCTGTCCTCTTCTACGGAAGCATCCGAGACAACATTCGGATGGGGCGTCCTGACGCTTCGGAGGAAGCTGTCGTTGGGGCAGCCCGTTCATCGCGAGTGTTGGATTTCGCACAGCCCCTGTCACAGGGTTTGGATACGGTCATCGGAGAGCGCGGTTACGGCCTGTCCAGGGGGCAAGCCCAGCGGATTGCGCTGGCACGCGCATTCCTAAAAAAAGCGCCGATCCTGCTGCTGGACGAGCCCACCGCCGGCCTGGATGTGGAAAATGAAAACCTGGTTTTGAGGGCTTTAGACGAACTGTCTGCCGACCGAACCGTACTGACCGTCACCCATCGCATGGCGGATGTGGAAATGGCCGATCAGATTCTGGTCATGGCGGGGGGCAGAATCGTGGAACAGGGAACCTTTGCCGCATTGAGTGCAGCCGGTGGTGTGTTTCACCGCTTGGCGAACCGGCTGCATGAGGAGGATGGGCATGCGTAACCGAATCCAGGAACTCGGCCCGTTTATCCGCCTGTTCAAATCCCATGCAAAAAGGATGCTGGTGGGCATCCTGCTGGGGCTGGTTGCCATTGGTTCTGCAGTGGGGCTGTTGTCCCTGGCCGGATGGTTCCTGACAGCCACGGCCATTGCGGCACTGTCGGCTGCCGGCGCCTGGCAATTCAATTTCTTTTTGCCGAGTATCGGGGTTCGCCTGTTTGCATTTACCCGAACCCTGGCGCGTTACGGCGAACGGGTTGTCAACCACGATACCACCTTCAGGATACTTGAGACCCTGCGGGTGTGGCTCTATAGCCATATTGAGCCTCTGGCGCCGGCCTGCCTGTCCAGATACCGCAGCGGCGACGTCCTCAACCGACTTGTGGAAGACATCGATACCCTGGACAACCTCTTTGTGCGGGTTTTGTCTCCTACCGCCGCCGCATTGGCAGTGTCGGGCCTGCTTTTCGTTTTTCTATGGCTGTTCGATCCAGGTATCGCTGTTGCCGCATTGTTGTTTCTGGCAATTGCCGGCTTCATGGTACCGTTTGCCGCCGCATCGTTCGGTGCGCAGACTGGACGCCGACTCGCCCGGCAAAGCGCCATGCTAAGGGTGCGCACTTTAGAAGCCCTCCAGGGGATGCCGGAACTGCTGGTTTACGGCGCACAGGAGCGGCACCTGGAATCGATCCGTCAGGACAGTGACGGCCTCATCGCATCCCAGCGCCGCATGAGTCACATCACGGGATTGAATACCGCGTTGATTACCTTCATATCCGGGCTTGCCGTCACGTTTGTGCTGTATCTCGGTGTAAACCACATCGATATGGGCGCTGAGTATGGCGGTGCTGTCCTCGCCCTGGTAACCCTGGCTGTCATGGCTTCGTATGAGGCCATCTGGCCGTTGCCGACGGCCTTTCAATTTCTGGGCAGAACCCGCGAGGCCGGTCGCCGTCTTATGGAGATCGTGACATCTGAGCCGGCCGTCCACTACCCGGAACAGTCCCAATCCCGGCCTGAACAATACGGCTTGACGTTTGACAATGTCAGCTTTCGCTACGCTGAAAATGCCCCCTATGTCTTGGACAACCTGAGTTTTAAGGTGGCGGCGGGAAGCCGGGTGGCGGTATTGGGGACGACGGGTTCGGGTAAATCCACGCTCGTGAATCTGCTCGTGAGATTTTGGCAGCCGACCTCCGGCCGCATATGCATCGACGGTGTGGACACAGGCACCCTGGATGAATCGGATCTGCGCCGGAATGTTTCCGTTGTGTCCCAGCAGGCCCACATTTTCAGCACCAGCCTGCGGGAGAACCTGCTCATGGCCCGCGCCACGGCCACGGAGACCGACCTGCGGGAAGCACTGGCGGCGGCCCAACTGCAGTCGTTCATCGACAGCCTGCCGGACGGCCTGGACACCTGGGTCGGAGAGGCGGGCAAAAGGCTTTCCGGCGGGCAGGCCAGGCGGTTGGCGGTTGCCCGGGCCTTTGTTCACGATGCCCCGATCTGGGTATTGGATGAACCAACCGAAGGGCTGGACCGGGTGACGGAGCGACGGCTGATGCAGGCCATAATGGAGCGGACAGTGGGTAAAACCTTGGTGTTGATCACCCACCGCATGCTCGACATCCACCGCATGGATGAATCCATCCTGATGGACAACGGCCGCATCGTCGCCCAGGGGCGCCACGCCAACCTCCTACCGAGCAACCCGAGATACCAACGCTTCTGGGGATACCCGCCGAAAGAATCCCCTCCTTCCGGCAATGATGCGCAAACTCCCTCCAGCAATGCGTAACGAATCCTCGCCCAAGCCACCTGTGTCGTAATCGCCCAAATAGCGCCGTTGGCAATATCGTCATCCCGGATCCCGGATCGATGTCCGGGACAGGCTTTTTTGATCCGGGATCCAGGGTCATTAACGTCACATAGAGTTCTGGATGCCGGATCGAGTCCGGAATGACGGCGAAGAGTGGACGGTTGTCTGAATTACGACCCAGCCTCAAAGGGCCGGGCTTCGGATTGCCCTGGAGGGGACGTGCACCCAGAAAACAAGTTCGGTGCAGGATTGGATTCAGACTGTTAGACTGTAGGTGTTTAGGCTATAGGAAAACCTTGGGATACAGCTATTAGCAGTTAGCGATTAGCGATCCGTTTTGCAGGTCAGCTAAAAGCCAATGGCTGATAGCTAACAGCCTCACCCAAGATGCCCAATCATGGGGAGGAACTTCCCAATAGTCTTCAGCCTAAACGCCTTGAAACAGCTACCCCAGCCTAGCCAATTATCTCTTTCAGCCGTCGTAGCCGGAGGCTGCTATCCGGCCGTCGCAGCCTTGACTGCTATGGCGGAGTCGGCTGGCCAAGTCGGCGACTTCGCGCCAAGGACCAGGCTGTAAAAAACTGAGTAAAAAACTCTTGACAGATTGATAGCCAGCCTATATTGGACAAAAACCATCTTATTTATCGTGTTTAATGTGGGAGAGAGATGCGCCTAACCAGAGCTGGTGAATATGCTGTGCGCTGCGCCCTCTACCTGGCCTATCAGGGCGAGGGGGTGACCACGAGCCGTAAAGAAATCGCCCGGGTCATGGATATCCCGGATCAATTTCTCAGCAAAATTGCCCCGCTGCTGGCCAAAGCACACATTATCGAAATCATTCAGGGGGCCAAAGGCGGCTACCGCCTGATCATATCCCCGGACAAGCTGACCATGCTCGATGTGGTGGAAGCTGTTATCGGCGAGATTTTTTTGAACGACTGCGTCATTCGACCCGAATCGTGTGAGCGTGCCCCGGCCTGCTCGGCACACCAGGTTTGGGATAAAGCCAGGAATCAGCTCAGGGACACCCTCAGGCAGACAAGTTTCAAACAAATGCTTGCAGATGAGACCTGTAGCACGGGTCAATTGAAAACGCCGCGATGAGGACTGGCGCGGCAATAACTTCAGGATGAAACCAAATTTTAGTGTATATCGTTCCGCAAAACGAAGCGAATAAATTATAGTCACGGAGGAAATTTTATGGACGCGTTACTTTTGTCGAGAATCCAGTTTGCGGCCACCACCATGTTCCACTTCCTGTTTGTCCCTTTGACCCTGGGACTCTCATTTATAATGGCCTACATGGAGACCAAATATGTCAAAACAGGGGACGAGATGTACCTGAAGATGACCAAATTCTGGGGCCGGCTGTTTCTCATCAACTTTGCCGTCGGTGTGGTCACCGGCATCACCCTCGAGTTTCAGTTTGGCACCAACTGGTCTAACTACTCCGCCTACGTAGGGGATATTTTTGGTTCCCTGCTGGCCATTGAAGCAACCGCTACTTTTTTCCTGGAATCCACGTTCATCGGTATCTGGATTTTCGGGTGGAAAAAGCTATCGAAAAAGGCGCACGCCGCTGTGATGTGGCTGGTGTTTCTGGGTTCCAACCTCTCGGCCGTCTGGATATTGATCGCCAATGCCTGGATGCAGAGTCCCGTAGGCTTTACCATGCGCGACGGCCGCGCGGAGCTGGTCGATTTTGTTGCGGTCATCACCCAGAAATTTGCCGTTGTGAAATTCATCCACACGGCCAGCGCCGCCTACACCCTGGCGGCTTTCTTCGTTATGGGCGTCAGCGCCTACCACCTGCTCAAGAAAAAGCATGTTGAATTTTTTACCCGTTCATTTCGCATCGCCCTAAATTTCGCCCTCGTATTCTCATTGACGGTTTTCATCCTGGGGGACTTAAACGGTGTGGTGGTCGGTGAAAAACAACCGACTAAACTGGCGGCCATGGAGTCTCTCTGGGAAACCCAGCGCAAAGCACCGGTTTATCTTTTTGCCTGGCCGGACCCGGAAAACGAACGCAATGCCGTTGAAATCGGAGCCATCCCCGGGCTTCTCAGCTTTCTGATCTTTCACGACGTCAATGCCGAGGTCCGCGGTCTCAATGACTTCCCCAGGGATGAACGCCCGCCGGTCCTGCTGACATCCTTTGCCTTCAAGGGCATGGTGGGCATCGGGACGCTATTGATCCTGTTGCCCATCATCGGCTGGTTCAAACGGAAAAACCTGCTTGAACACCCCCTTTATCTGAAGATTATGCTGTACGCCATTCCCTTGCCTTATCTTGCGATTCAGCTGGGTTGGATCGTGACTGAATTCGGTCGCCAGCCCTGGATCGTCTACGGCCTGATGAAGACGGCGGATGCGGTCTCACCCGTGCCGACCCATCAGGTGTTTATCTCCTTGGGCGGTTTTATTCTGGTGTACAGCATTCTGGGGCTGGCCGGGTTTGCCCTTATTACCAAATATGCCAGGCTGGGACCCGACCCGGACAGTGAAGATGACGCGGATGATGCCGCCGCCGGCGAGGGCGACGTGCAACCGGCAGTGTCCTGAGTCGCTGCAGTGACCAGCTAAACGGAAGCTAAAAACAAAATTGATATCCATTAAATTTTAGGAGATAAAAAATGGCTTTGCAAACGACATGGTTTTTCCTTTGGGGACTCATTTGGGCGCTCTTTTTCACTACCGGCGGTTACGACCTCGGTATCGGCAGTCTATACCCGTTCCTGGGCAAAACCGAGCAGGACAAACGGATGATGATCAATGCCAAAGGCCCCTTGTGGGACGGGAACCAGGTGTGGCTGCTCACCGCGGGTGGGGTGACCTTCGCCGCCTTCCCCCAGGTGTACGCCACCATGTTTTCAGCCCTGTATGCGGCCTTGATGTTGATCCTTTTCGCGTTGATCATTCGCGGGGTATCCTTTGAATTTCGTCATCAACTCGATGACCCCCGCTGGACCAAGGTCTGGGACTGGTGTATTTTCATCGGCAGTATCGCGCCGGCCATTCTTTTCGGGGTGGCGTTCGCCAACATTTTTCAAGGCATCCCCTTCGACGGGCGGGGCGTTTACCAGGGCACGCTGTTTACCCTGCTGAATCCTTACGGCCTGCTGGGCGGCGTACTGTTCCTGTTGCTGTTCATGCAGCACGGTGCATTGTGGCTGGCCATCCGAACCACCGGTGATCTGCAAGAGCGGGCTATACGTACCGCCAGGACCCTGTGGCCGGTGCTGCTGGCGGTTGCCGTGATATTCCTCATAGCCAGTTGGTTTGCCACCAACCTGTATGAAAACTATCTGGCCAACCCGGCCTTTTTCCTGGTCATTGTGCTGGCGGTGGTCGGGCTTTTAGGGGCCCGGCTGTTTATGGCCAAGCAGGCCTGGTTCAAAGCCTGGTTTGCTTCGGCCCTGACCATCATCGGCTGCACATTTTTCGGCGTGGTCGGGTTGTTCCCGAGCCTGTTCCCATCGAGCATCAACCCGCGGTTCGATCTCACCGCGTTCAATGCCTCGTCCAGCCCGCTGACGCTTAAAATTATGTTGACGGTGGTCATCATCTTCGTACCCATTGTACTGGCCTATCAGATCTGGGCGTACAATCTGTTCAAAACGAAGGTGGAAGAAGAAGACATGGTCTATTAGAATCAAACATATCTGAACCGCCCCGGGTTTGACGGAGACCGATTTAGTTGAGTCCGACCGCCATGGCCGGCACCTCCTGCTGTTGATAGTATAGCGCCTCATACTCAACGGGTGGGATATTGCCGATCGGCTC
>Ga0126335_1003282_pt1 | contig 10004 bp, 7 predicted proteins | sample OlaspJWI45metaG_FD_108409 | JGI IMG/M metagenome (GOLD analysis project Ga0126335, IMG submission 108409) | Marine gutless worms symbiont microbial communities from Oahu, Hawaii - Olavius sp. 1 OAHU.JWI-45 metaG | ecosystem: Host-associated > Annelida > Digestive system > Unclassified | place... | reverse complement strand
TTTCGATTACCAGTTTCTCACTTTCCTAACCGGCTCCCGGATTAAAAACCGGTTACTGGTTTTCCGGTTACCATTTAACATCACTAAATGGAATGGCTCATGCCACACAACAAATCTCTTACAGCCCCTGTTCTTCCTGTCACAATTCCTCCCTCCCCCATTTTCCTTCCCCTGACATGAAGGGGGCACCACTCTAATGCACTATAGGTCAAAGGGATTATTGTGAGCACTCCAAGTGAGCAAGCCTGGCGGCCAGTTTCTACTGCATCTTTCATCAAAACCTGACAACAAATTCACCACATTTCAACTTTAATATTCGCGTGCTGAGTTCTACATTCCGCAGTCAATTTTTATGAATCTTCCTTCCAACCAAGATAAGAAATTAACTAAACAGGGGCAAGCTGGGGAGAATTACAGCAGCAAGCAATTATGAGTATCAGTACGCACATGAAAATACAGTTTTACGTCTAGCCAGGAAATGAAGCATATCTATTCTTACAACTGTGAAGCACCCACATCAGCAGCAAACTACACCCTGTATACAGTTATAAGTCAAGTAAACACATAACATTTATCATTAAAAACACCATAATATAACAGTGTTCTTCTAGCCTTCCAAGCAAAGAACTACTGGCCAATATAACAACTGCCGTACATAACAAACAGTTGCAAGAAAGGTTATAAAAAAAAATTTAAAAATGGCCAATTCAAGTTTTACAACAACTTCAGTAACTAAAGCTTCAACTTCTGTACAACTAGTTCGCAACTGAACTTCCACTTCACCTCATATTTTTTCTTACGACCGACTTGTAACAGCTTGCATTGTCAGCAGAAGCACACTGTCTAATACAGGTGAGTGGCACCACCTTAGGATTACAAAACCATTAAACAAACAACTATCTAGTAATGCCCAATTTTAAGCCAAGCAAGCGATGCAGACCCAGATTCAGTTAGCACAATCAATTCTTGTACTGTTTCAAAAAATTATGAGACAAAAACAAACAGAAGCAAAACATTACCTCTATACATCTGATGATAGTTACTCACAGAAAATTAGACGTCACAAAACCAACGTGCACAAAAAATTAATGCAAATATTGCATGGCATTATCAACATCACATAAAACAGGTCATAAATGTAAAAAAATAATTACAAGAAATTAAACAAACCTCAACCAAAGCAATGCAACAACAAAACACAGGCAATGCTAGAAATTTAATATGCATCAATACTTTAAATAATGGTCTGACATAAAACAGTGAATCTAATGAAAACCATTTTGCCTTTAAAAATCGTGCTTGTTAAAATGATGAACTGCCTGTTTGAGGGCTGGGATACATCCATCTATAAAGAACTTTATACCTAATTTCAGCTAGATGTCTTCCCCAAAGCCATCACTGATCCACACAGGTCTCTGTGAAAACTAAACCAAAATGAAAATCTACCAACTTAACAATTCTGCCCCTGCTGCTCTTAAAGAATAATGAAAAAACAAAACAAAAGCAAGTTAAACCAACCACATATAAACGTGATCACATTCAATATGGTTTAATGGTCGGACAGCATGATACACAGCACGACCAGAACTTCACATCAAAGCTGTCACAAAGCGCAAACAACTAATGATGACAAAGCCAAGAAACATGACCAGAACCTTGAGCAAACGATTGTGATTATGTTCAATTTCATGCGGAAAAATCTCAGCAAAAATTACGTAGATGAAGGTACCGGCAGTGAGTGCCTGCAGCAGGCCTGAAATGAGCCGACCAACAAATCCACGAACTGTGCCAATCGCCATCCCGATACCAATACCACTGGGAACCATGATGGAGTAAATAAGTCCAAAGCGTACGACAGTGGAGCGCACAGAGCTCTGGTGCGATGCCAGTGACATGCCAAGTGCAAAAGCCACCAGACAACCGTGAATGGTCACACCCACTGACAGCCCTATTAACTGCATGACTGTATTTTGCAAGCCTACTGCTGCACCCTCAAACAATGAGTGCAGACTCAACACAAGAAGAAGTACAATGGAACGAATACTCAACTCCTCTTGAGCAACGGCTGATATGGAATGTCCATGACTCAAAGGCGTTGTAGACGAAACATCAACAGCAGCAGCCACAGAACCATTTGCTGCTTCCCGATTCTTGGCTCTGCCTGAGCGACGTTTCTTCATTCTGGCGCCTCGATTCTTGCTGGGATCAGCCGAGATTTCCGATCGGAGCATGCTGTCTTTCTCTCGTACAAGTTCGACATCGCTGTCTCCCGTGTCATCAGATGAACTAACAGTTACAATGTAGCCTTTGACGGTCATAAGTTCATGTGCATCACTGCCCTGCATGGCCTTCTGGCCACCACGACATGTCTCAATTAGTCTGTCAATGAGAAGGACTACAAAGAATCCAAGCATAGACGACAGCTGCGTAACCACTGCACTGTATGTTACTGGCAGACCACCAACTCCAAATGCTTCCTGCAATATGCATCACTTGACAAGTGAGTGAGAATGAAAGGTTTAACATCCCACTTCGCATACAATATGCCATTTTAGACATGAGTCTTTTCAATCAATCAGTTACATTGGTACTGACTACCAAATGTGTAACCAAGAGCAAGCACATTCAAGAAAAAAAAAACTAATCCCCTCATCACAAACTGATACTAGCTGAAAACTACATTAGCAGTGAGGTCAGGGTTAGATGGAACAATAGACCTAGCCTAGAGAGGTGGGAAACTGTATGTCTGGGGATGAATATCTGTGATTCTAGCAGTTCACATGTGTACACTAAAACTACAGCAAATAATTAGTCAGAATTTGAAAACATCTAATTAAACCACTCTAAGGCCACTGTATATTATTTGAACTTCTCTGTGAGTGCCCTGTATTGACTAAATTTCACCACCACAACCGTAACTGCCTGCCTATCAGCCAGTGTCATTCATATCAAAAAGAACTCCGTGTTCATCCGTTCTTGTTCCCACAATTACCAACATTGTCAACCTCTCCCTCATCTCCGGCCAGTTTCATCCTACTCTCAAGGAATCCGTTATCTCACCACTGCTTAAGAAACCGACATTGGATAAAAAAGAACTCTCAAACTATAGGACAATATCGAATATGTCTCTCATTTCCAAAATAATAGAATGTGTCATCATGGATCACCTCACTTCTAATAGTTTACTAAATTCTCAACAGTCAGCCTACTGCAAATATCACTCCACCGAAACAGCTCATTTGTACATACACGATCACCTCATCAGTGCAATAGGATCACAGAAAGTATCTTGCCTCTGCTTACTCGACCTCTCTCCTGCTTTCAACACTATTGACCATGACATTTTGATCACCCGTCTTTCATCCTGGTTTGGCATCCATGGCTCCTCTGTTCTCAGCTGGTTCAAGTCATATCTGTCATCTCGCTGCTTCCGTGTCAAATGTGAAACTAACCTGTATTCCTGGTAGGCTGGTACACATCCTCCTGCGGTGTCCCCAAGGCTCTGTCCTTGGTCCACCACTCTTCGTCATGTACACCACTCCTCTCAGTACCCTCATTTCCTCTTGTTTCCTAAACCACCACCTCTACGCAGATGACACTCAGCCCTTTCTTTCCTTCCTGCCTACTCACTTAGACTCCAGCATGGATCACCTTCACAATGCTCTAGATCAAATCTCTTCCTGGATGACTGCAAATCTTCTAACACTGAACTCCTCCAAGACTGAAATTCTGCTCATTGGTCTCAGTAAACAACTTGCCAAAATCAACAACCCCTCACTCACCACCACTAACTCTGCTCGAAACCGCGACATCATATTTGATGAACACCTCACTTTTTCTGACCAGATCTCATCTGTCTCCAAATCTAGCTATTACTATATCTGTCAGCTTCACTGTATCCATCCATACCTCGATACCAAAACAACTTCCGCCATCGCCACTTCCATTTTTCACTCCAAGCTCGACTACTGCAACTCCCTTTATAACAACCTGCTAAAGTCTCAGATCACCCAGCTTCAACAGAGGCAGAACTCTCTTGCATGTGCTGTTGTCAAAGCTCCCAAATCCAGTCACATCTCTCCCATCCTCCAGTCTCAACACTGGCTAACGACAACAGAGCGCATTGAATACAAGCTCCTCTCACTACCTACAAAGTTCTCACAATCACGCAACCATCATATCTGCAAAACCTCATCACAGTTCAGCCTCCTCGCAGCACTCGCTCTTCATTTTTGGTCATGCTTACCTATCCACATCATCTTCTTTAAGAATAACAGATCGTTCATTCCAGTATGCTTCCCCTTGTCTCTGGAATCAACTCCCGGCTCCTCTCCGTCAATCCCGTACTAATCTCTCCAACTCTGCCTCACCCAGTTCTTTGAGTGGCACTTGCTCCATCAGTTCCATCGACTCACCACTTTCATCATCCATCACCCTTTCACTCTTTCACTCCAGGCTTAAAACTTTCCTTTTCCGCAAATCTTTCCCACCATAGCCTACTTTTTCTTCTCCTGGACTGACTCCACGGATTCTCTGGACTGTTTACCGATACTTCTGAGCATATCCGTTTTTACTCTTTAGTCTTCCTGTTCTCCACTGTTAGTCTCCCCTGCTGTACATTAATCTTACTCATGTAGGCTCTTGATCGCATGTCAGAATAACATCTCTTTTCATATCGTATAGGCTTCTTTAGTTGAATGCTATAGAAATCACATAATAACTCGAATTAGTATCCAGACTGCTGGATTAACGTTTGGCGGCAACGGTTTGTGTTCTTATCGTGTCGGTGGTGTTGATGGCAGTTGTGCATTGCATTCAACTGTAAAATCTTATACGGTCATTATCTGCCAACATTCATACTTATTATTATTGTTATTCAATCACCCACTCACTCTTTCATTCTAGGCTTAAAATACCTTCCTTTTCTGCAAATACTTTCCCACTGCAGCCTTTCCTTTTCTTTCTTCAGTTTTCACTACATGCAGACTGCTTAGTGTTACTTCTGAGCATATACGTCTTTACTTTAGTTTTTTTGTTTTACTTTTACACTTTTTAGTTGTCGTTTCCGTGCGGTAGATTAAGCTGACTCGTGTCGGCTTTCAAGCGCACGTTAAAATAGCATCTCGTATCGTATCGTAAGGTATCGTGACACACACCTCTACAGTTTCTTCGGCATGTGGCAGCAGCTGCACGAAGCAAGTGCCGAGAAATACGCCGGCAGAAAAGCTGTGGCAGACATCGAGCACACGACGGGTGCCGCGTGAACACAGCATTTCGGGGTCAGACGGAACCAATTTCAGAGGCAGCAGGACAAATAACAGCGTCAGTGCGAATATGACCACCATCAGGCATAGCTGCAATATCTGTAGCAGTTCCATGATCAATGCTATTTAACAAAATGCTCGATTATAACCAACGTTAGGAAATAAAACAATTAATCATATAATAATATTATAAACATGATTATAAACATCACTTATTTAGGTTCTCGGTTGTGCACGGTAAGGTAGTTACGTAGGCTACGGCAGGTAAATGAATTCAGATAATGGGCTCAGGCATTATATCTGTTGTACAATCGGCAAACCGAAGAAAGGAAGCGATGATTATATCGCACTCGCAAAAGCATATACAGTCAGACGGTATTTTGCTTTCATTTACGCTGCTAGCTAGCTCTCTCCTTATTCTTCTTTCCAGCCTTCATGTGCACGGTAACTTCATTTGTTTAATCGCTAGTTGTCCCCGGGAGGGTTTCGGGGAACTGTCCCCTTTATTGTAAGACCGACCCCAACGGTCACCAGAGGACTTCTGCCGGTAACGGGACAAAGTGTAGGAGTCGGTCTTTTACTAGTCTTAAATCTAGCAACGAGAATATAGCCAAGTTACTACCGTACGACGGTAGTTGTTATACTGCTTACTGTTTGACAATCAACCTGCTACAAAATTATTAAACATTAATATCAACATTTTTAAACTAAAGCGCTACCTTATCATCCAGTGTTATATCTTACCTGAATCAAACATGTCAGACTTATTATAAAGTGAGTTTGTAAAATTACTGAAGAGCAGTAAGCAGTAACCGACCAGTGACAGTCACAGTGTCAACTGACAAATTACATTACATTACAGTTATTTAGAGTGGCCTAAAGTACAAATACTGCTAAACCACTACTATACACGGTGTGCAGAACTAAATGATGAAATGCAACTTGCTATGCCATTACAACCTCCCCATCACAGACTGCTGCTCCCTAGAGTAGCCAAAGTCAAACTAATGAAGATATAGATGATAGTCAGCTGACTGAAAATACAAAATAAAACAACTATCAGATGTGTCTTTCATCAAAATCATCAAACATAACCATTAACTTAATAATCATGAATATATGGAAATGTAAACATAAATGCAAAAAAGTAAATTGTGCACCATATAAACCAGCTACTCAAGCAACATAAATATTAATGTACAGTACAATCAATACGCCAGAGTGATCCAGCTGCCACAATAAATGTTCATTGCCATTTACGTAAAGTATAATTTATAAATGATAACAAATTAAGCACAAAACAAAATAACAAACATAACATCCTTGTATACTAAATTTAAACAAGAATGGCTTTTTATGGCCCACCCTGTAATTAAAAATGGGCATATCTCCCTATTCAAACAGTGTAAACTCGCAAGCTATTTGGAGCATCAATACAGGGACTTGTACTCAGCTTTGCTGGGAAGGCTTACTCCACAGCAAATCACGCTTAATGTTGTGTAATATCAGCGCTCTTTTTAGCTGCAAGGTGGTGCTGCTGTCACTAGTATTACACATGGGCTAAGCTTACAAAGTTATCACAATACTGCTAACGCTATTATCTCTCGAAGCGTAATTGCAGACTTCATGAGTGAAATTTCTTTAAATTAGACTTTTTGCTCGTTGAACATAAAAATCTCAAGAAATAACTGCCACATCACTTGTTATGATTGTGCTTGTGCTCACGGTTGTACTTCTTGGTGATATGTACAAAAAATTTGGCGAGTGAGCAGTCCCAGCGAAGCTGAGTATAAGTCCCTGATCAATACCATACAATATCCCAGAAGAACAATAACAGTAATTTTACATACATTTAACACGTCTGGTGCTGTATTCCGTATATTATACACTTGCATGACAACTCAATTAACCAAAAAACTGCAAAACCAATAACATGCAACCTATCCCTCTTGGGATCACCGCCACCGCATGTGAGTGAAGTGGAGGTGGAGTGGAAAATGTAGTGTGGTGAGCCAAACATTGGGTGAATGTCTGAGGGAGCAGACGGCAATACTGGAAAAAACAATCAAGTGGCAGTGGAACACTGAGGGGCAAGTCGCACAGTGGAAGGCTGGAGCAGAGCACTGACAAAAAGTCCCAGCACAGGTTGCTGAATTGCTATGGCACAACACAGAGCAGCGCATAGGCATTACATGCTTAAATTCATATCAAATATGTGGAATAGCGGAATAGCACTTACTCCTTCACTGATGTTAACAAAAACCAACAAACTGCACAAGTGTTACAGCATTAAACTGAGACTACATCAAGCTCAATGAAATAAAATGTTTTCATGTGTACTAACATCAGTATCTCTCAACTAGATTTTACTACATCCATAAAAATCATTGCAATATCATTCTAACATACTGAATGACACAACACATAGTAAGTAATTAAGTGAGTATATGTTAATGTCAAATTCAACATATATAGATTCAGCTTTTGCAGTCAATTGCATTAGTACTATTTAAGCACCCATTCAGTCAGCTCGTGTTGCTTACAGCACTATATAAATTGTCTACTTTACTTTACATCCAGCTCATAAGAAAATAATCCTAAAAACTGACCGAGCAAAAATGCAAACAAAACAAACAAAAGACAGCCTTAGTTCACCTATAAGAAATGTGCAAATGAGTATGCTTATTGCTAGCAACAACATAGCACAGAAGACTCCTTAATAATCAGTTTCCTATAAACAAAACCAGTGACCACTTAATGCAGAATTAATACAGCTGCAATTGAGATAACTTCTGAAGTCCACTGAAGAACGCTGGATAACAATGTTAAGTCGAAATGCATACTGCATGACAAGGACAAGCAATGACAAGCACCAAGTACCAAATAACAACAAACAGCATATACCACAGCTGGAATGATACTAATAACACGAGATGGACAACAGCAACAGATCCTAACACATCACAGCATCACACAGCAATACGACAAGCACTCAGAATTCTAACTTACTCACCAGACAGGCTATAAGTCTAAAGTATCCGGTGCTCGTTTCAAGCACTATATACAACAACAGCACACAGGATATTAAACTACACACTGTCTACAAAACATTGGCAGGAATACATTAAAAATCAGTAATTGAAATGTCTCGCACAAAATGATATTGCATGGAAAACATGCACTGCAATACAAAATTATCTTGCTTGCAAAAATATGTTCTACACAATCGATCACAACAGTTGGTCCTACAAGTATTGTATCAAACAATATGGTGTCAGTGTTTAAAAATTATCACAAACAAAAATAATTACCGGTACATCACTCGTCTTTCGGTAATGTGATAACATCATCATTATGCCCATTTACAAAAGATGCATATCGCTGTCCACTTTCTAATGGACCTGTACAAAACTTTAAAGTCCACTTTAGCCGACCAACAAAGTATTTAAAAATGGCAATATCGGCAACAGCTACAACCACAGTGATAATTAGCATGCTTGCCATCAAAAGTACATCAGTATCTTGAGTACCATTAGCAGCAGTCTGCAGGAATGCCATCATCTGATCACGACAACCAAGGGAGGCAATTACGTGAAAAATCTGGTGGGAATGACCAACAAAATCAAACTGACCAGGAAAGAATCGTTCGGGCAAATGAAGGCAGTAAATGACAGCGGCAAAAAAGGCAGCAAGAAACTGCCTCTGATGAAGCTTCCGAGATGGCTCAAAAGCTTGTGAGTCAGTAACCAAACCATAGACAACTGGAGCCACATCAAAAATATATGGAGAAGCTAATGAAAAGAAACGAACGGCCTTGCGTTGTGTTCCCTCTGGCAGAAATCTAGACCAACATGAACCGGCAAGTGATGCCACCGCAATAACACCCGAAAGTGGAACATACAACATAGCATACCATCCTCCATGCAACATCGGCGGGAATGCAAAGAAACGATAGGCAAATGAGGCACCAATGGCATAGACACTGAGTGCAGCGTAATCGGCAAAGAAGCAAATGTGCCAGGCCTCATCTGACGCACAACTAAACATGTGAGCTATGGCACTGGTAACTGGCACAACACACACGGTGCTTAGATAGACACACAAAACAAGCCAGGACGACCTAGAAAGTTCCGTCTCAGAAAACCACCACGATATTGCAGTCCAGGCAAAGTATATGGCCGGAATTACGTGTGTCCAAACATTCAGAGTTTCATTTGATCGGGCAAAGAGGGTGGAGCGAACGCATTTCAGAGCTGTGCCACATCTGCCCCGATATCCAGTGAAAATAAAAGGCTCACGGACGTGACGTGGAACTTCCCTGGCATGGTATAACCGCAAGCTGTCATCCTCCTTAAAAAACATTGTAAGTGGCATTCACCTTCATAATCCATTGTACTGCTCAGTAGCCATATCTTTACCTGTCACAACATTCACATAAAATACATTCCAAAAATATCTCTTTTCATCATTACTTTTTTGCACCGCTACTTCCACTTCACGCACGTGGACCCTCACACAGCAGGGCAAGAGTTGGTGCACCTGATTTGGTAGAAGATGAAGAAGTATGTGCACAACTGCATATAATGTAACAAGAACAAACCAGACAAGCCGGACAAGCGCGACACGTCGGTGACAGGACGACTGCGCCAAGCTAGGACTTTCCAGTCACTGTCATGTAGAACTGTAAAATTTCGGAACTCTTTCATTCCGCATTGCCTGCTCCATTATGATTAGGCCTAT
>Ga0126335_1003281_pt1 | contig 10005 bp, 8 predicted proteins | sample OlaspJWI45metaG_FD_108409 | JGI IMG/M metagenome (GOLD analysis project Ga0126335, IMG submission 108409) | Marine gutless worms symbiont microbial communities from Oahu, Hawaii - Olavius sp. 1 OAHU.JWI-45 metaG | ecosystem: Host-associated > Annelida > Digestive system > Unclassified | place... | reverse complement strand
TCAACTCCTTACTTGGGAGTCTGTCTTTTAGCTTAATGCCACACATCCACCTGACCATTCTCATCTCTGCTCGCTGAAGTGCCACCACATTTTCTTTCCTTACAGGCCAGGTCTCACTTCCATTCAACATGCTGGTACACTCACAGCCACTGTACAATCTTCCTCTCATAATCAGAGACACGTCCTTATTGGTAAGCAGTGGTACCAACTGCCTAAACTTATTTCAAGCAATCGAATTCTGGCCTCCACAGCTGCATCAGCATCTCCATCCACACTCAGCATGTCACCTAGATAACAAAACTTATCCACATGCATTTATAAAATGGCAATTGCTGTGCAGCATAAATTTATTTTTTTACCAAAGGTTAGGGTGATTTTTTGCACGTTTTAGTAGTGTATTTTGCAGTAGGATAACAAATACGATGTTTCTGTAATTCATACAAGGTCGAGCACCTACATTCTTAAAAGCAGCATCTCTGGTGCAGTGAGCAATTATCAGTTGTAGTCTGACTGTGTGTCATAAAGTCTGATTGAGATTAGCACGACTTTCCCCATAGAAAAGTTACAGGAAAAGTCGGCGGCTAACCACGAGCTTGTCATGCACTGACTTTGGACCATCTAGACATGTCGAGATGGTCTGTTGTGTCGGTGGCTAGATGGTGGCTAGATGGTCTAATGTAAAGATATCAACTACACGACATGACACAGTACACGTGCACAAATCAGATCGTGTATAGAGCAGTGTCATATCTGACGTCATTGTTTACGTTAGTAGACTGAATGTATCAAGATGGCAGTCGTATTTTGCTCGGCTAGTTTAATAAAATTCATTCAGAGTGAGCTCATGATATGGAACACAGATCTTAATGGCGGTGAAAAGAAGCAGCTGGCATAGAGCCGAATAATTCGACTCTTTGGAATGATGAGTGGTAACTATTTCAGGCATACTATGCATACTAGGGGGTTCGAACGCCTGCTTTCTGGCTAGGTGCAGCTTGTACAAAATAGCTATTTATAGTTTATGACAGCAAATGGACTCTGTCGCCGAGAGACCCGCAGGACCCTGTGACAAACCCGTGGGACCCCGCCAGCATGTCATGCTGTGACACTTTAATGTCAATCAGACTGTCATCTGTTTGTAGCAACTCTATCAGACGTTCTCAGACTACGACATCCGATACTATATACTGGAAGTTTTAAAAGTAGGTAACATTGTTATCAGTTATTGGTGGTATTTGCTTGGCATTTTTGGGCCACTTAGAATGCAGCCTGTTGCAGCAGATATCCCGTAGTGCGGTGTGTCGGCCTGTCTTTGTTACATGCCTCCATTGTGCAAAAATTGGTCATAAAACAGATGTTAGTGTCGCACCAAGAACTGCAAGATGTCAGAGTCCAGTTGATAGAAACAGTACTGTAGTGAATTCAGCCGTCAAAAGCAATGTCAAAGGCCTGTGAAACTGGCCGGTGGCCACTCTGTGGTGGTGTGTAATTTGTGATGGGTTTGTGGTATGATGCAATTAAGAACTATCCCTCAGTACTGGTTGTAGTCAGTTGATCAGTATGTGCACTGTGTCCGGGATAAAGTACGCCACAGACAATATTTGATAGAAGTGTCAAATCTCAATGCATCCTAACAAAATTATTTGCACTAGATTCTGAATATATCTTTGAAAGAGCTGCAAAAGTTCGTTAGAAAGTATTGATTAACAGTTGAGTTATTAATCTTGAAATATTGGCAACAAAATGTACCGGTTTCTGTCACATTGATTGAGGCAGTCACTGGTCTGGAAGTGACTTTTGCTGACAGGACAATGCTCCTGCCCATACAGCACGTGAGACCATGCAACTGTTAATCTGTGAAACACCAGACTTCATCATTCCAACTGTCTGGCCACCCAGCAGTCCTGACCTCAGCCCGTTGGACTACCAGATCTGAGGGAAGCTGCATGAGTGTGTGTAACGCAGCTGGATTCATGACCTTGCCAAGCTGAAGTCGCATTTTGTCAAAAGTTGGAACATTTCAACCAGATGATTAACTGATCATCAATGAAGCAGTTAGGCAGTGACGTTTGCGTCTTCAAGCTTGCGTTTGAGCATGTGGAGAATATTTTGAACACGTTTGACTTTTGCACTTGACAGTCACAAGTCAAACATTGCCAATAGTGGACACTTTATGTCTTTGGGTGAGCTCACTAAACTTGTAACTTTTGCAGACATTGAGAAATTTTTCTGAAATTTGGTGATTTGTTTGAAATTAGATGTTATATTGCTGGTGCAGAATTCGGTTAAAATCTGACATTGTTTACAGGAGTTATAAAAACGTATACGCTGGTGTACTTTTTTCCCGGACACACTGTACACTGTTGTTGTCTACAGGCGTTGGAGTACTGTCACAGTCAGGGCATCATGCATAGAGATATCAAGCCACACAACGTCATGATCGACCACGAAGCACGCAAGGTAATTTGTCTGAATGGACTGTTATTTTGTGTGTAGCACATAAAAACTTCCAGTGTAAATGAGTATGTAAGAGCATGTATACATGGCACCTTAACACAGATATCATTAAGTTGCAGCCTATGTTATACTGAAGTGCATTAACAGCTTTACGTTTACGAACTGTAATATTATTGGCCAATATTGTCTTCTACCGTTTTAGCTCTACTGAACGAATATTTACTGGCTAATGTGTTTCAGTGGTAACGAATGTCATCAAGCCAAGTTATAGTAGCTGTGTCTTGTCACATTTTTTTCTGTAAACCATGCTGTTCGATACAAATTTACTGATGCATGAGTAAATACAGGTTCATGTAGTCAACACGTCATATTTATTATTATCGTGCCGTAATCTTACCACTTATTTCCCACCTGTGCTTATTCAAATTCTTTGCGAAAGACCGAGAAATCTATTGAGCTAATAATAGTGGCTAAAGAGGCTTTCAGTAGTGCTGAATGGCTAAATTTGTTATAATATGACACTAATAATGCCAGTATTGAATGCGAGGCAGATATGTATCCACCGAACTTGATGCAACTTGCACTATTTTTTACACCTGCAAACAGCTTGTCACCCATTGCAGACAAACCACTCTAATAAATGGGAAAATATTTGTTAAATAATACTGAACTATTTTAGTGAAATTGTTTTTCTATCATGGATTATTTTTTTTGCTGCACACTGTATTGTTCCAAAGTGAAATTCTAAGTACATGTTGTTATATGAATGTGGATTTTGTAATTTTGAGTTTGTTAAGTCTGAGAATTGTCTGGTGCAGCTACGACTGATTGATTGGGGTCTTGCTGAGTTTTATCATCCTGGACAGGAATACAATGTCCGCGTTGCATCGAGGTATTTCAAAGGTCCAGAACTGCTTCTTGACTACCAGGTTAGCTTCATCGCTCGTGCTTGCTGGTAAACATCTGAAAATAACTCTGCAGATACTATTTTATTCTCTCCCAGTATGATGCGTGTGCCAGTATTATATGCATGCATACGATGGTTGAAGTGTATTATAGTTAATAATATTTTTTTAAATAATAACAAAACAAATATAAAGTTAATATTTGTTTTGTTATTATTTTTTATTTACATTTACATACATAATTCTTTTTTGTTAGTTTGCTTAGGATTAGTACCTACTTGAATAGCAACTTTATAGCTTTACGAACTGACACATATATTCAAAGGATGACTGCTGTATGAGCTGGCAGTATGTTTTAACTGCATTCACTAGGTGGTGCCACTTTGCAGTATGTCATAGCTGCCAGTCTGTTTTTGTGAGATGGTGGGACATTGATTGGTTATTATTTCTCTGCCCACCTCTCTATGCTAAGGAGGCATTATGCATTTCGGTTGTGCTGTCTGTGATTCTGTGCATCTGTCTCTGTGATCACATTTCAGTGTTGGCTGGCCCCCAGTGGACCCACCACAGAAAACTCCCCCAGTTCCCCCAAACAGCACTCCCTCCCAGACAACCCTCTGGCCCCAGAGGTTGGCACGTATAGAGACATATACATCATTTTGTGTTAGTTTTCTAGTTGTTTGTGAGATGTGTTTTACTGTAGTTGTTTACTTTGCATTCAGCTGTATGATTACTCACTGGACCTGTGGAGCCTGGGCTGCATGTTCGCTAGCATGATATTCAAAAAAGAGCCGTTTTTTCACGGCCACGACAACTATGATCAGGTCTGTATCTACCTGACTGCTGACTGGCGTATAGGCTCCGGCATTATAAGAATATATCTGCTCCATTTCTTTTTCCTGGCTGAATGTCGTAAAAGACGACTTAACGAGGATTTTGTGGCATTATGTTGTTTTTTTGTGTTGTCTCAGCCAGGGCATGGATCATTACTAGTGACTGGACATGGACCATTACTAATGATTTGTAATTAATTCAAAAGTGAAAGCTTATTTGCCAGTACCTAGCATGTTTCAGATGTCATCCATTAAGTCATGTAATTATGTTGCTGCTAATTATAAACTGATTTTTAGTTTTTTAACATCCTGAATATGCTTAACTTACACCGTGAATATTGTGAAACTAGATAAACAAATAAAGTTTATTGACAGTCATATTTCTGTGAATATATAGTGGAAACAATTGTCCGAAGTTATGTGTTGCGTGTGTGGCAGCTTGTTCGCATAGCAAAGGTGCTGGGGACCGAAGAGCTGTTTGAGTATATTGACAAATACCAGATAGACTTGGACCCGCGGTTCAATGACATCCTTGGCAGGTATCACATAACTCAGCTCGGAGCATTTCCATAGCATGACTAAATCGACATGCAGTGATCTTTACTGTCATTTTAGAATTTTTTGAAAACTCAAACTGAATATAGCATAGTGTTTGATTTATCGTGTTGAAAATTGAAATTTATAATGTGTGTATAGTCGAAACAGTTCAAATTTGAGAACTGTATGTTGTATGGATAAAGATATGTGCTTTAATGCTGTACATTTCATTGTATGATGGCTTGGTCATAACAATGCACACCTGCACTGTTGAGCAAATTTGTGAGCCGAAGTCCAACCGCCATTGCAGTTTGTTTGGAGTCCATATTATTATCCGTGATGAAACAAGCACAATGGCTGCAACAACTTAATAGTTAAGTGGGTAAATAGCAGTTGAGTTACAATGATGAGCTGTGTGTTTCTTATGTCTGTGCACTGGTAGGCACTCACGCAAGCGATGGGAACGCTTTGTTCATAGTGAGAATGAACATTTGGTGAGCTCCGAGGCGCTAGACTTTCTTGACAAGCTACTGCGATATGACCACCAGGACAGACTCACAGCTGGAGAAGCCATGGAACACCCATATTTCTGTGAGCTACCTTCATCCACTTTATCTATCATCAAGTTTATTCACTTTAAAGCCTTAGTTTTCTTGCAGCTGATTATGATGATGGATGTTGCAAGATCTTAGCCTAGTCGTTTACGTGTGGTTTGTTTAGTTATACCAGTTGAAATTGTAACATTTTAATTTCCCAGTCAACATGCTTAATTCATGAATAATTATTTCTGTATATCATAATCATTCTGCTAACCATAAACACCATTTCATACATACCATTTCGTAAATACCACAGTGAATTTTTATAAGTCTGTTGCGACCAAAGGTCAGCAAAGTAGTAGTCAATTGCTTAGCAGGCCTCTGTTGTCATCTGTTATTATTTGTATCTCCGTCTGTCAACTTGTACGTCAAATTATTACTAGTCGTACAGTACTAAATGTGCAGTCTTCAGTAGATTATGATTTTTTGATCAAACCTGGTACCATACCATGATGTTATAGAGCCATTTTTGGAAATTTGCATAAATTATTCACCATGTCTGAGGCAGTTTCTTCAGGTATCATGGATGGCCAAAAGGACGAATGGCTTGTGGAAACAACAGAAGTGGACAGAAGTCTGTTTGCTACAGTGAAACAAATAAAACTGTTATACTTTGGCCACATCCCGAGACGGTCGGGTGATTGTTTGGAGAAAGAAGTTATCCAAGGCACACGTGGCAGACCAACAACATCACATCATGGACTGGTCTACCATTACACCAGTTATTGGAAAGAACAAGGGATAGGGTTCAATGGCGAATGATTGTCCGTAGCACGACCAACCCTCGGAGCGAGGACGATTAACGACGATGATTCACCTGCAATTTTGAATGTGCCTTGATAGAACTGCTTTGATAAATTGACTGATTGTTCTGAATTCATAGTTGAACCAAGAACTTTTGCAGTGGCTGTGTGCCGTTGACAGCAGTATAAACATGGTTAAAATTATTAGTTTTATTGTCAGTATTATCAGTCTTTTGGGGGATGAAACTCCAGATTCAGAATTAATTGCTGTTTTTTTAGCCTTCGATTTGTGATTTTTTGTACTTGAGCCATTGACAGACTTGTCCATGAACCAGATGACTTATGGGTATCATCGCACCAATTCTAGTTGTGTCTTTTGACTTGCTAGACGTCTCTAGTTTGGCACGTTAGCCTTTGCGGCTTGGTACCTTAGTGGTGGATATCATGCATTGAATATGTAGACCTCTAAAGTGGAAATCAGAGAACTGAACTGTATGCAGTGATTTTACAAATTACGGGGCTTGATAACCAGTAAGGATGCATAGATCCAACCAATGTACATTTTCTTATATAGTGATTCCTATATTATATTAACAAGAGGCCAAAGTGATTTCATGAAGGCCGCATCGAATCTGGTGGTGCTATCTGGTGAATGGGTCAGAAAATTCCTACCAGATTCAATGCGACCTTCGCCAAAACACTTTCGCTTTTTGCTATGATATAGCAGGGATATGTATACAAGAGAAATGCGCATGTGTCTTGTTGCTGTGATGTGATTTGCAAGAAACTCGGAGCCTCGTGTTCCTAAGCTGACTCGGTCTGTCTGCTCTGCGGCTGTTCTGTGCAAAAATGACTTAATGGATTGAGGTCCTGTTAGGGGTGGAAACTGTTGGGGAACCAAGGCATGCACATTGTGTTAGATGGGGGCCTCATACCCCTAGTTTGAGGGGGCAGTGGGTGAAAATTTCGACCATTTTATAGTAGGCTTATAGGATTGCCACTTTTGAGGTCGACATATTCAACACGACATCTACCAATTAGCTACCAATCTGCAAGGGTTAACATGCCAAATGGTGAACTAGAGATGTCTGGCAGGTCAAAACACACAGCTAGAATTGGTGTGCTCAGCTGATACCCATAAGTGAATATTCGTGTCTTGGTTCAAGGACTAATTGCTTGTATGCTGAATTGTCATAGATCCAGTGTTGAAAGGTTACGTATCGCCAGCAAAAACGCCGAATGCTGTACCAGTAACGGGTACGTATGATGTCACCATGGAAGTGTATTTGTATAGTTGAACACTCACTAGTTGACCACCGCTATTATTGATTGCGACGTTGTGCACCGTTTGCTCAATCGTGGTTAATGGCCATGGTCTTGAGGTATCTCTGGCTTACAAGGGACTTTCGCTTAACTTTCCTGCCCAGCTGCAGAGATGTACTGACTGCTCCATGATTTAAACACTTCCTTGAATCAGTTTTCAACAAGATGTCGTCCATCATGGGATGTGAAGATAGCTGGCCTGCCACTGTGCCCAGTGTGGTGCCATCTTCCAGCCACGCTGATAGCAATCTCAGAGGCCCCATAGCACTATGGTGCGACGTACTTGCATAGCTGCAGTATACATTTTACAGTGATTTCCTGTAATCCCCACTTGAGAATCTGCTCTTCAGTTTGCAATAGGAAGTACAACGCCTTTACATTCTGGGTGAAGTTTTGATCCAGATACACCCAATTAGATTTCGCCATGTTGTGGTTTTTCCCCATGTCTTGCTGCATGCCAGTGCATGGTTATGGTTATCGGTGCCACTGCATACAGTTTGTTAGAGAAAGTGACTCAGAAACGCCCAAAATGGCGGAACTGTACTTCCAGTTGCGAATCTGATGGTAGATCCTGAGTTGGGAAACACTTGGCTTCCTATTTGAGTTTCCTAAATACTGTATGTCTATCTCGCTTAGTTCGTGACACACACAGACAGACAGATAATGTGGACCATTACTATAGCTGGCCAGTGGGCCAGCTAACAAGACATCTTGTTAGTTTGTCTTAACTTTTTGTCATGATTTGTCAACTTCTGTATTACCAGGCCAGCCTGGTGCAGTGTAGGCCTGGTGAAAACTAGCTCATAATTAATTGAAACATTTAGCTTATTAATGTTTTTACCGTATGCAGTTTATTTATCGCAGATATTTTCTTGCTGTTTCAGGAACTGCAGTCAACAGTGCCAAATCATCCGTGTCGGGAACAGTGAGCGCATTATCGGCAATGCCGAGTCAAAGCGTCGTCTCTTAGTAACTGTGGCCTTGCTTTCTGCTGCCTAGTAGGTTTTACTGCCCATCACTCTGATCGTCTTCCACTAGCCTGCATTCTCACCTGCCACGTCCATGCAAACCGTTCTTGTCGGCTTTATGTTTGATGTTTAACGTCAGGTGGATTTTGAACTGAATTTATGTTACGGTCTGTCTTAGCATACTTGAAAATCTGTCATACTTTTGTCATCGGCATGCATCGAACTTACTGCAACTGTATTGACGTGTATGCTCGCTGTCTGCGTCAGATATCATTTGTTATTTAACTGACAAAATTTTTGTCTGTGTCAGTGCTTGTGTTGTCCGTGTGTTTGTGTGAACTATATCACTGACTCGCTGTTGTCGTAGTAAAGGAGTCGCTGTATTACGAGATGAAAACTGCGTTGATGTAAGTTCGTCATTGCTGTTACTGTGCATCATACCAAACGATCCTTTTAATGTGCGGAAAACCTACAGAGTCGGTCTAATGGCTGGGAAGTTAACATGAAGCGATCACTTACATAGAAAGTGTTGCATTTTTCAAATGTACGATAAATGAAAACAATAAAATGCAACTGAAACCTTAACGTAGCCATGTTCACAAAATGTCAGTGTATAGTGCATAAACAATACCGAATTTTCAAATGCAGCGAGTGCTTACAAAACAAGTGTGAATTGTAAAGTGTGAAATATAATAATGCGTATATTCGTTAAGTCTTGGATATACAGTGACGACCGACAATGGATCGGCATTATCGACACATGGGCAGTCACAAAATTCCATAAAACTGAACTGCCATTTGAATCAAGCTACAACTATTGACTGCTTCAACATATTTTTATTTTTGCTACATGCCAGTATATGGATGTCATTTTCAACAACTCTTTAAATGTAGCCACTGATTGTGAAGTTGCAGCACAAACACATTTTGTACACAGTGCAATTTACACAACAGTAAAAGAACATTTCAGTGCAAGATAACAGTTACGCAACATTTATTACTGAATCTTGTGCTTCATTTAGGTGATACACTTAAGCATAGAGGTACACTTAAGCATAGAGGTGCACCGATAACGCTTTGGCCGATTATCGGCGCCAAATAATCGGCCGATTAATGATTGTTTATTTCAGGACGCATCTTCGATCAATAAAAGTTGTAACGACTGTGAAGTCACAATGGTATGATGGTAGATTCGTAACACTCCTGCTGTAGTTTCTTGAGTTTGTTGTTTTTAGTTACGGCCCAGCCCATTTCTGTATTTAGCGGCCTATGTAAAATAAATAAATTACGACCTCACGGAAATTCTAAAATCCGATTTGGCCCGGCTCGGACTGTTCCTGAGTCTTGACGCCTGACTACCATAAAACTTTCTCATCCATTCAGTCAATTTCTAACTGTTAGAGTCTGTTGACTGTTGGCTGCTGAATAAACTAACTAACACTGCTGATGTACAGAAAATTGATTCCTTTTCTGCAAACTAGTTCATAAAAATTCGATGCAATGGGATGGAGGTCACGGAACGATATTTGAAATTGAACAGCATCCACTCATTTACTCTCTCGTCTGTTGAATGTTGAAGATGATACGTGACTGACGTATCATCTTCAACATTCAACAGACGAGAGAGTAAATGAGTGGAT
>Ga0126335_1003280_pt1 | contig 10005 bp, 6 predicted proteins | sample OlaspJWI45metaG_FD_108409 | JGI IMG/M metagenome (GOLD analysis project Ga0126335, IMG submission 108409) | Marine gutless worms symbiont microbial communities from Oahu, Hawaii - Olavius sp. 1 OAHU.JWI-45 metaG | ecosystem: Host-associated > Annelida > Digestive system > Unclassified | place... | reverse complement strand
TGGCCTTTGTTCCGGGACAACCCGGGTAGGCCGGTACCAGAAGAAACACTCTGCCTTCTGCCTTAGCATAGGGCTGTGCTGCGTTCAGGCTGGGTTTCCCAACCTCTTGTCTTCTGGATTTTTTATGGAGCAGGGGAAGATAATGGAGGCAAAGGTACCGACAGTCTGGGTGGGTGCCACCCCAACTGGACTAATGGCGCCCCCACCCCTACAACCCCTCCAACGTTTTTTACAGGCCGGATGCCCTTCCTGCCGCCCAACCAATAGATGTTTTCAGTTCTACAAGGTTATTCAAAGTCATTGTTAATGGCCTACTGAATATATCATACAGCATACACAGTACACATATTTCCTATCTCCATCAAATATTAGCGATATTCCATTAGCTATCAGCATGTGGGGTAAAAGATAATCTGCTTCACTGGACACCTCCAAAAAACAAGAGGCCAAAGTAATTTGGCAAAGGCTGCATTGAATGCACTACACACACTGCACATGGCAAAGTGTCCACGACATACGTAGTGGGGTCCACAATTTTCCCCAACTCCCTCACCTCCTTGCTCTAAGGGGATCACCTCGGGCCCCCAACAATGTTCCTTCCAAACAGGATCCTGATCTGTTGAGCCATTTATGCAGAGTGAAGCTGAGTTGAGCCATGTAACAGACACAGACAGACAGCGCAATCAACAGTAACAATAGGCTGCATCTCATGCATTTGATGCAGCCTAAAAAGTCAACAGATCAATTACTTTTTGTGATATGCATGCAAATGACTCTGCAACTTCTATGATTCCTGGCGGCTTTTCCACTTCCGTGTGCTCAACGAGGGAACTACAACATCAGACAAGTTCAAAGCAACGGTAACACCATTCCATTACTAACTTTCAAGACAAAAAAACGTGAATTAATTCCTAACATAACTGTATTATAACTCATGAAATTCGTTGATGTTTTGGCATCCTTGGTCAAACTGAGTCCTGCTCTTCGCGAGATGTCGCCAGGTAGAGCAGTAAGTTGTCATAGATGTGGCTCAACTGGTAGGCACCGTCGTCTCTGTTCATGGTCCCTTGACTCTCCAGTCAAATCTCGACTGCCTCCGTGATCCACAATCTAGTCATATCACACTCATGAGCAATGATTGTTGCCTCGTCTCAGTTGATGATGACTTTAGGCCGCATCAAATGCATGAGATGCAGACTATTGTAAACTTTTGATCAATGAAGATAATAGATATTTGAATATTCTATTTGATGTCCTGTAGCATGCACATCTGTCTGTCATGCATGTGACTGTTCTTACTCATTTGCCAGATGTCACCACTTTGATACGGCCATTACAGTAATGTAACAACTTGTCCACGTTAACGTGACCTGTGACAAGGACATAAACAATGACTGGCGATGGCAATACTGACCGTAGTCTGTTTTCACTGCTTGTAGCAAATGGGTCTTCAAGAGGGAGTGGCTTCAGACAGGCAAGCAATTGACTAACACTAGGTGGCCTGATTAGATGATCAGACACACGATCTATTATTAGCTCCTCCAGCTCAACTATAACACATACATTACAAGTTATACTAAAGACAGGCAAATGTTTCTATGCAAGGCTGCACGAAATATGCCCACAGTCTCCAGGGGGCCACATTAAACAAAAAGAGAATTTATTAAATAATAATGATGTTATTTTCACACAAAAATATAACACACTGGCCCTGCAGTTTCAATGTGGTCTTTTTAAGCAAGTTGTTCAATCAATCTACTTAAATTTACAGGTATACATCAATAATTAATCTATGTTTGAGAATACCCCTGACAAAGCTGCATAGAGACTGTTTGTGGACCACACAGATAGACTTTATGGTATGCAAGCAGCCTACTGACCCTACTTTGCCCACCCTAATATCAACAACACATTACGTCCATGACATCAATGACAACAAAAAGCAGAAATAAACCTGGTTCAACTGCTGCAGCAAGATATGATGAACTGATGTAATCTTCTTCATCATCAAACAACTGAGAGCTTGACTGACAGGTGTTGTCTTCAAAACTACAGTCACAACAGGACTGAATGTTGCTATCAACAACTGCACACTGTACAGTCGATTCATTACCCACTTGACAGTGTGACTTGCCAAGCTGTAAGCCATTAAATGATTTACTTTGTGATATACCTTGTGCAGTCTCATCCAACCAGTAAGGCCTAGGGTTCAACGGACTAGTCCATGAAAAAACCCATCCGGTTGTCCCCAGTATATACTAACTAGCTTTGAATGTGTTGACATTATACGCATCCACCATCTGCTAGTCCAGCAAATTGCATATAAAGTAATCAATAGTGGATAAAACAATGTATTGTAAGTAAACAAGTTAAAAATTCAGAACTGTTCAGATCACTTATATTGTCAGACTAAAAATTGTCTGCATGTTCTGGTTCATAAACTGCATGTTTTATTGTACGTTCTTGCAAAAACTGTTGCAAAAGATGATTACAGTTTGATAGTACACGTTGTTGTGTGCCTGGTGGTTACGTGACAGCAAGAAAGACGCAGCCCGGCGAATGCTGAGCGTGACACACGTGTAAAAATGTGTCATCAGCATTGAAGCACATATATTTGAAACTCCATTAAAGCCAAGCCATAACTCCCAAAAAGTCTAAAAAAATATCAACCTCCAGAGAAAGCAACAGAAACACTGCCAATAGTTCCCGAGCATTAAAGCTGTAGTCACAGTGTTTTGACTTCAACTACTTGTCACAAATACTGTGTAGCAACTAGGGATGTACCACATATCTGGTAGTATCTGGTTCTAGATGGATATCAGGCTACTTTTTACTATACGGTTCCAGTATTGGCTCCTGACAGTCAAAAAAACAATTAATAAAACCGGATAATTAATTAATTTTACTTACTTATTATTTTGTTGACCATTCACTAATCAATATTTAGTTGACTCCTTTGCTGAACCTTGGATTTGAACAAGGAAAGCACAAGCTCAAACACGCCACTCGTGACTAAACCCACACAACTGTCTAGGTGTATAAGTCAAACTTGTACTGCCCAGAACTGCTAAGTGCACACTCAGACGATGTAAAAATGTAGTCGAATAAGTCCACTCAACTCAATTGTCAATTTGTCTTACAGTCCTTAGTCCTTACACCACTATCCGGTATCTGGTATCATCTACACCGTGGGCCATAAAAAACGTGCCACTTTGTTTTCCGCCATAACTCCGACGATTCTTTGTCAATTTTTACACTTTTTGTATAACAGTGAATACAGGAAAGAATACTCTATTAAATCTTATAAAAATTAACCAACTCACCTTAACTATGTCTCGACTCTACCTCGTAAAACAAGAAATAACATAAAACAGCACATTTTGACGCCAATGTTCACAATGTTTTATTACACAGCAGTGAATACTAGTCAGCGAGTAGTTCAAATGTTTATTACAAGCTGTGCTCAAAATGTCCGCCTTTTGCTCTGATGCAGGCTGTCAGATGACGGCACCATTCATCAATGGCAGTGTCGACAATGTGCTGTTCCAGATCCTTCCAGACGGTTACCAAATGATGCCGAAGTTCATCAGTGTTCTGAATCCACTGTTGATATACGCGCTCTTCCACAACTGACCAAATAGAATAATCGACTGAATTTAAGTCCGGTGAGTTAGGCGGCCACATCTCTGGCCCGATGAAGTTGGGAGTCATATGAGACAGCAGCTCGATTGTTTCACGAGCCCGATGCGCGGGAGCAGAATCTTGTTGGAATATGAATGTTCCTCCTAAAATGTGGCGCATCGCTGGCAACAAATGCTGTGTCAGCATCACCTCCCGATAATACTAACCATTTATTTTTGCTCCTGCATCAACAAATACTAGCGCCGTATGTCTGAGGCTTTTCTTCCTGGCTCTGAACAAGTTCCTCGACGGCAGCAATGTTATCTGCAGTTCGAACCGACTGCGGCCGACCACCTCCAGCTGTGCGTTCGATCCTACCAGTTGTTCTCCGTTATCGAAGAAAGTCATCAAGCGTGCATCTTTTCCAATTCTTGTTGGGAAATTCTTTTATTAGTCGTCTGGAAAAAATCCTTTACATTCCCACAAATTTTTAATCAAAAGTTTATCTTCAAAACTCAACATAACTGTTTAATTGTAACAAACAACTCAAGTAAAGTTTTGTGACGTGCAGTGTGATGCAGTTATGACGTCATCTAGTCGTTAAGTAAGTAAACTGTAGCATTTTTCCTCTTTTCAACGGTGCAAAAAGTGTAAAAATCTGTCAACAAATATCAGAGTTATAGTCGACAATATAGTGGCACATTTTTTACGGCCCACAGTGTAGTATCGGCCAAATAGCACATCCAACTATCCAGCCACTATCCGGTTCTAGCTGGCTAGTGAAAATCCCTATCCCTAATAGCAACACAGCTCCTACCAGAGATCAAGGTCTGGATTCCTTTCGCCATAGCTCTGACATAGATCACCAATCTCATGTTGCAAGTTGACTTGGATCTCATTATCCGCAAATGGTTTCTCTGCAAAAATGATGATTCTTTCATAATATTGTGACAAGGTTAGTACAACAGAAACAAAGCATTATTCACGAAGTATAACTATACACGATACAGTTGTTGGTTGTTGGACTGGGCCGTCAACATGACGGATCCCGTATCATAGTCAGTGTTGATGCATTCGAAAGTGGAAGTACAGCCCAATTCTTGACGCACATGTTTGTCCATAGATTTGGCATGGGTAGCATGCGGCACTCCGGATAGTTGCTGTCTTCCGCTGTTGTCTTTTGGCTTCCAGAGCTCGAATGCGGTCTGACTCAAATTGTCGGATGAAAGTCAAAGCTGGACGACTAGTTAAGGACAGTCTCAAAGTGCTCCTTCCAACGTTCAAGGATCTTCGTGCAGTCAGTGAGAGTGACACTGTCAAGCGATTTGACAAGTGCAGAACCAGCTTTGCGAGGACCATAAACCGCCTTCAGGCCATGAAAGAAGGTCCTCGTGTCGTGTCAGTCAGCAGCTGCCTGTAATTCTGCAGCTTTATTGTTCCACCACTGTTTCTTCATCTTACGGAGCCTGAGCTGCGCTTTCTGTCTGGCTTGAGTGTAAGTGTAAGAGTGTAAGTGTATACAGTAGTCTAACAGCATGTGACAGACACATCAGCTTAGAGACTCTTTTGAGTATACAGGCACTATATAAATAAGTTAATCTATCTATCTATCTATCTATCAGAACTTTCAGTGTAATTCCTTGTAACATCATTGTGGTTTTGGTGAGACTGAAGTCTTATCCAAATGACCAATTGGCTTCATACACTGCTATGACACTGCTGGTTGGATCACATGGCTTGAAAAACCATCCCCAAAATGACAATAAGGCGTTGCGTGGGATGTCAAGCTTATACTGACTCACATATGATGCATTGGGTCCTGATCCATCCCACATTTTGAGAAGAGATGCAAAAGCATATTCTTATACCCCAACTGTTTTTTTCAATTTTCATATAATTATTCAATTTCCATACACTACACTCTATTGTGGTGCATTACTTTTATACATGTGGGGTATTTTGTTTCAAAAAAAGTTTTTTGTCTGCAAATGTATGCAACCCATCTGAAATCGTTCTGACATTCCACCAAGCAAAAGAAGTGTGTCAATGAGAAGATTTCATTCTTCAAGTTTCAGCACAAATACAAGCACCAGTTTATATTCCACAGCTTTGTGAATGTCACACCGGCAAATTCTAACAAATTTGCTAAATATGATTTTTGCTAACTGTTTACATTGTTACAGTGCTGCTGTTGCCAACCAGAAACACAACTCAGTCTAGAGGAATACTGAACAATTATTACAATCAAGCACACAATAACTGACAGTGCACACAATATAATACTGCAATGGTCTCAACTACTGTCTTTAAGGCCAACTGAAAACAAAGGGGAAACAGCGGCAACTAAAACAAAAAATAATAAAGCAGCAGCATACGCAGTAACATGGAAGTAGTGTCGGTCGGGTGTAGCAGACTCAGTGGCAAGACAGCGGCGGTCGAGACCGTCGGCGGCTGAACAGCGAAACGGCGACGGCTCAGTGCACCCGGTCGAGTTCGTTGGCGACTGCACGACAAGTCAGCGGTAGTTCTGTGAACTTGGTCACGACTGACGGCGTTCAAAGTAGGCAACGACCCACTTCACCAGTCAGCAACACACCAGTGACCACTGACGGCATTCACTAGTGCACGACTTGCCTCCAGCACTCGTGACAGCAGACAGCTAAGGTTCAGCAACAGGAAGTTTGCTTAATCAACACGGCAAGACTCCCTTGTCTGTTCCGTGTGACGATAACAGTAAAACTATCTCACAATCCTCAACCGTAACGTCTGTTCAAGATGGCAACAACTTTCTTCACTCGCAGATGATAAACTGACGTCACGCAATAATAAGGAAGTAACTCGTTAGCGTGATGAAACACCTCGCTCAGCGGTCGGTCAAGCCTAACTCAAGTACTCGGCACATCTCGTAGTCGGCGACGGCCAGCGCAACAAACAACTCAGAGAAAAGAAATGTGGTCCCCAAAAAACAATGTCTGCCAGGTGGGTCAAAAAATGGGCCTACAACATCATACATAACTTTAGATATCATCGTCATCATCATCATCATCATCAACCTTGGACTGTACGTCTGCTGTAGTCTCATATGCTATGACCAGAATTATACCAGAAACCCATTTTCCGTGTGGATGGCCTACGCCTACTTTTTCATCCACTTCATAACGGTAGAAACCAATGACCTGATCTTCCCACTATTATTCATTTTTCATATATCTCAACAGTCGCAACTTCTTTTCGTAGACTTCATTCGCTACAAAAGATATCACCAAGGCTCAGCTGATCAGTGTTTGTAAACAAGCATCGAATAATAAACATCATAAACATCGAATTCTGGTCAAACTAATTCTCGGTACAGACTGGAAAAGGAACATTCAGAGGTAGTTGTCATAAGTAGAAATGATACCAACTGCACATTACAGTGTTTTGACTAGGCAAATTGTGCATAACTACGATATAAAAATAAAAATGAAAACCTAATTTCTAATTCTACCAAGACTATTAAAAATGACATAAAGTAACAACCTGAAAGCCAGGGCTTTTCATATCTCTCTATGCTTGTAGTACCAAGATGTTTGTAATAATCTACGGTGTTGAGATAAGCTGGCATCGGAAGAATGTATGATGATATATCTAAAGTTTCAGCCTCAAGAATCTACAGGTCACATCCGACAAATATTGTGCACCACTGTTTAGTTTGCAGATAGAGTCTGAAAAACTGACAAATTAGCATATGCAGTGTACATTATTAATTATTATTACGCGTAACAGTGCAGTGTATATTTTCTCCATTGTCTGTTTGTTTGTCAATTTCTCGTATGCCAAAACAAGGTTTTGAGATCTTTGACTTAAAATTATCATTTTCGGATTGTGAGTACATCTTCCAAAAGGTCACCATAAGTTCCTATATCAAGGTCAACGGGTCAAGGTCCAACTTATCGTAGTAAAGAAATCCAAAAACGTGGGTGGTCCGCCTTTCATCAAAAGACAATCTTGTTCTACATGACCATTGTATTCAGGCATTCTAATTCACGAATTCAAGTCTTTATAAAAACAGCGTAAAACGGCTCCATAAAATAAAATGTGACAATAAATAAGAAATTAATATTATCGCGTACGAGCAAAAATCACAACCAGTAATTAATAGGCCTACGGTAAGCAGACACAACGTAAAAACTCTGAGAATCATCACGTTTGCTTACAAGCTTCAAGTAATCGATTGCCAGATACTTTGGCATGTTGGTGAAATTTGCAAAAAAATCAAAAAAGTTAACGTTTGACAAATGACATAACAACAAAATAACGAATTATACTAGCAGACGAAAAAACAAAACAAGCAAACACTACACAGTGAATATCGATTTAACAGTACTATAGTGCTGTGCACATTGCAATTTTTGCAAGGATGAGAATTTATGGATTCGAATTTCGAACAGATATGTATCCATAAAGTGGCGCAAACGTCTATCATTTTTTAAATGGGCAATTATTTTTCTAATGATAACTTGTTACGTAAATATTAAAGATGCTGTTGATCTTAATAATGTAATTCGGCTAAAAATGGTGTTTGTGTCGGTGTCACACTCACAGTGACTGTGACAGACACACTGTGGCCCACACTGATGTTTTCATTTTCGGTATAGATCTACACACATTAGTGCTGAATCTAGCAGATATTATTGACGATTGTAAACTGCTATCGGAACCGTAAAAGATTCCCAAATTCTTAAACGTCATGAAACGATTTAGATAAATCTCGTATGCAGCTATTGCAGCACTGTCAGTCTCTACGGTACATTCCACTGCGCTATCTGGTCGCAAACCTGTCGCGAACCTACTTGTGTAGTGAATCTCAAGTACCCTTAAACAATTAATTTAAATTGAGAAATGATATTAAACCAGTCGAGAAACCGGTCGACACGATGAACACGTCATGTGTTTGTTTTCGGTCATATCCTGCAGGACGCTTTCGTTAGTATGATTGCCTAAGATCCGCTTACGGGCCAATTAGTTCTCCTGGCCTTCGGTTTAATGTAGCCTAATAATACGACCTATCGGAACTTATTGGGCTCATGTGGGTACCGATAGGCCTATTAGACTATGATAAAGCCTATTACGTTGATAGGAGAATAGCATTATAACACGGAAAATTTGTCCTGTATTATGCACGTAGTTACAGTACTGTGTTTAAGAAACATTAGTGTAGTATTAATAAACGGTTCAGTGATACAAAAGAGCCATGTTACAAAATGGTGGAAGATTAGCAGCTGTCTCGCTGCATATTGTGATTAGCCTACAGTCCTTTAAGCTCTAATCACCATGCCTACCGCCATACAAACAGCTGTGCGCTGGTGTGGAGTATTTCATTTGGGAATTCTCGTGTTGATTGTCCAAAAAAGTATGCACATACAGTTAAGTTACAGTTACTCAACATCAAACCCATTTACGTCTGTCTATACGGTGAATAGTTTACCCAGGCAGCTTTACGGTGTTTTGAACAACTGGAAATTTTTATCGCCAATATGATGGCAGCAGTGAACTAGAAAGCATTTTAAACGATGTGTCTGCCTCCGAGGTTCCAGGTTCCGCCAGTCTGCGCCCACTTGGGCTACTTGCCAGTTGCCACAAGTTTATACCACATTTTAGTTGAACGCGCAATCGGTGCAAATTTACTGTTAACGTAACTGCAGTTTCGGGACAACGTGACAGAAGAAGGAAAGACAGAATAACAGACAGACACCGGCGCCCACCCGAAGACATGATGTCTTCGATCGAAGATGCACAATTTCCAGAACTCCGAACAGTGAACACCTTTGTTACACTACGCCACACTGTAGCTGTATAACAGCATGCTGCCTTACGCCAAGCTCGTTCTTCCTCAATGTCACACCGCCCCATGCAGTCGCTGTCCGGCAAAATCCAATCCCCATTGTGCCACGCCGCACCACAGCAGTGGGGAGGCTGTCACAGCACAGCAGGCGCGGTCATGCTGTGTGCCGGAATGGACGCACGTAGTTTTTATGCAGAGCTAATGGAAACGCCTCGAGGTGCGCGTGTAACGGCAGGCTATCATTACAGCCTCAGTATAGTACAGGTTACAGGTGTACAGCAAGTAATAATGTGACCAGTCGCTGTGATGATGAATGCATGAAAGCTAGTTGTAGCACATTTATGGCGCTTCAGCCTTTAACGGGGGGGGGGTGTTGGTAAAGTGCGGAATTGCGGAATGCGGAATACGGAAAGTAATCTGCGGAATGAAAAGTGCGAAATGACGCTGATTGGTCGGCTGACGTCATCACGTGATCAGCGACATTCCGCAGTTTACTGAGCGTCTGTACAGCATGCGCATTGGTAAAATGTGGAACATCATATGCGGAATTAGGCCCTGTA
>Ga0126335_1003279_pt1 | contig 10006 bp, 7 predicted proteins | sample OlaspJWI45metaG_FD_108409 | JGI IMG/M metagenome (GOLD analysis project Ga0126335, IMG submission 108409) | Marine gutless worms symbiont microbial communities from Oahu, Hawaii - Olavius sp. 1 OAHU.JWI-45 metaG | ecosystem: Host-associated > Annelida > Digestive system > Unclassified | place... | reverse complement strand
TAGCGTTCATCAGTAAGCCTGCCTCTCTGGCAGGTCCGGATTAACAATCAATCGGGCTAAACGGGCTGCATGCAACCCAGGGGCCCGAAAGCTCAGAGGACATTTCAACAAGCCACGACGAGTAAACATTTTACAGCTCCTCCATTAATAATCAAATATATGAGGCGTCAAAAAATTCGTTTATCCGCTTGCAAAACAGTGGCGCCGCGCCATGGTGATATCCCAGTGCAGGTAAGGATCGATATTGAAAGGAAGAACCCGACAAGGGTAGGCCTATCTAGCCAGCTAGGACCCCCTAACATTTGAATCTGGCTTTGATCTCAGGCCTACTGTCGGTCATGGGTTTCTTTTTCAGCTCCGGGCCTCGGGCTTCGGACATTTGGACCTTCGCTGCTTCGTGCCTGATGACCTGTCTTACGATCTTAGTCATCTGGAAATGACCTGGCAGTGGCTGCCAGGTGCTCACTGGTGTCTAAATCAGCCAATCGTGGTCACTTCCGTTCCGCTGCGCGTGGTGACCTTGTAGTGCCACGCTCCATAAACAACAAGATATGGCCAAAGATGTTTTGCCGTTTCTGCTCCGATCCTGTAGAACTCTCCCATTGTCACCCCGTGACCCATCACTGACACCGACGTTCTGGCGCCGCCACCGCTCGTAAGTGCACAGTTTCACACCTCAGACTGTTTGCACGAAGTTCATTCCTTGTACATGCGAGTGGTGGTCGGGTGCACGGCTGACACCTGACATTTGACAAATGCGCCGTTTGCAGATGTTTTTTGATCTAGCTGTGTTCGCGTTGTGTGGGTTTGCAGTCAACTCGTCCCCAAATCGTCCCTAACCTTAAACCTAACCCTTGAAAACGATGGTGCCGAGTTGACTGGCACTGGCCGGCATGGATGTAGTATAGGCTACTCGTATGGCATGTAATTCACATCATTCATATGAGGCATTCGGACTCGGAGTCAGAGGACATGCCGTCGGCGGCGTCTCGTGCTGGTCGCTTGCCTTCGTCGACTGAATTGTCGATGTCGCTGCTGTCAGCGTCGTCGTCGTCTTCGCTCCAGTCTGGCACAAACATGCACACAAACCATGTCATGGGAACCTTTCTGTCGACTTCTTAAGGCTGTTTAATTTGGAGTCAGAAGAGCTGCATCAGGATAGACAGCGAAATGGTGCGCAACAACATCGTACGCTTATGCAATATGCACGTCGTGACTCGTGTAGATTACATTACCGAACTCGCTGTTGTCGTCGTCGCTGTCGGAGGTGGAGCTGGCACCAGGCTGCTGCTGCTGTTGATGATGCTGATGCTGATCAGACGATGTGCCATCGGGAGCTTCTCCCGGGACATCGTCTAATACTTGATAACCGTCAGAGGGCTCACGCGGGGGCTGATCTGCAAATTAATGTCGAATAAATCAGCGACGTCACATCAGCATAAAAGAACTGTGTAATGTTCAGCTTTCGCCACATAACCCAAAGATTTTTGCCGCCTGACGTAGTGTGTTGGCTTTTGCATTTGCTATAGCCACGTGGCTGTGTGTCGGTCACGTTGATTTTTTTGTGCCCAAACGACTGAGTCGATCATCATGCGCCGTTCACCAGATTGTAGCCTAGCCATTCTAGTTTTCCTATACCAAATATGAACCCGACAGCTCGAGGAGATCCCCCTAATGGAGGGCATCAAAAGGGAGAGGGGTAGGTAAAAGTTGGAAAATCCGGCCAGAGAGCAGCTCTTGACAGCACATCATGGAAAGCTGTGCTTCGTAGCGTTTTGTGTCAAGATCTTAACATCGTGCACAAGCGTAACTAATACAAAACCACGTCATCATTGTCCTCACTGCTCCCAGCTGAGAATATCATCACTCAAATGTAAATGTAAACTAGATGCAAGCCTGAGCGAGTGAGAGCAGACAGACAGTAGCCTATAAAAGTCGAATGACTAAATGAAATAGACTGCCTATATTATTCCTAACCGCATTATCCTGGGCCGATACATGCGGTTCACTGCCAGTAGTAGGCCTGTATATGTAGTAGTGATGTTAGTCCTTGGCCTTGATACCTCAAGGCCTTGGTCTTGGGTCCCGACATCACTGATCTGTAAGCTTTCAACTTAGTTGGGTCGACAGTGCGATAGTCACTCGTACATTATAATAGGATAGAAAGATTGCTAACTGAGGCAACACCGAATGTGAGGGAAGTGGGTCTCGAAATCCCGCTAGCAATACCATGCATCCTGATAGACAGCAGTCATTCTATTAAGGCCTAGGCCTATATCAACATACAGTAATTACTGACAAACTTGCAGATTCCATTATCCATACCGGTATTGTCAGTGGAGCGGTGAAATGCTGTCGACTTTTTGGTCGTCTTTGAGCGCAACTTGCTATGTCGGCAGCCGTCACCTTCCTCTCTGATCATGCCGAGGACGTCCTTACAGATGGTGGTCGAGGCGGGCATAGGTCGGTCGACCGGGCTGCCTGGCGGTGTCGGCGGGGTCTTACTGCCGGTGTGGTGGTGGGTCAACCCACGACCCTTAGGCCTGTGCCCAGCCGCGTCAGTCGTACTAGCGGCATCTGAACTCATCGATGTCTCCATGTAATAGCGATGTCAGTCGAAGTTCTGAGTAGGTCTTTACAACGGGCCAGGAAGCAGGTGCTTTATTGCAGATTGCAGAGCTCGAACATGCATCAACGAACGAGCACATTCAGGCCTACACGTTGAATTCTATCTGTGATATTGCGTGGAAGACTAATACGGCTATATCCGTCTGTTATCGAACGCAAATTAAATATTTTCAAATCACTTCTGTCGCTCAGAGTTGTCGCAAATCTCTGCGGACACCAAGCCGTAACTGACAATGCCCTAAGAACTGTCGTTCACAAACACGGCGACAGGTTGACGGCTGGATGCAGCAGCTGCTGTCAGATCCGGACAGACATGCAGCCTTGCTGCAGCGCAGCACGCCAGCTAGCACCGACAGAGCACTGCGCCAGTTTTATTGATTGCTTGCCTGACTGGCACAGTGCAGTGATGATGCCGCCATGCAATGATCCTGTCATTATGAGCAAGCGACAACTGCTTGCCTACCTGCCTGCTACGGCTTGCTGCAGTCACTGTCTCAACTGCATCATCATCAATCAACTTCTGAGCCGTTAGTGACGCCACTTTATTGCATACTGTCTTCCGTCTCCACTAGTTATGTCGGAAAAACTTATACACGCTGCATTTAGCTCCATTACTGAGTGTGATTTTTTCAGGATGCTTTTTAAAGACGTTTATTGACTTTATGTTCTTTTCATGGCTATTTTATGTATTTACATTTCTATTTAACATGTATGTCTTTTATTCACCGTTATTTTACCGCGTTTAACAAGTTGTAACTAGGTTGCGGTTTGTCAATCATTATTAAAGTCACATTTGATTTGATTTAATAGCTTTCAATCGACTAAAAGCATTTATGATTTCTTATCGATGAACTCCGTATGTACGATGAAGTCATGAACCCTGACAAAAAACAAAGCTTAGTCGCTCTGACCTACTGTATTGCGTCAGGGTATCACTGTATCAACCACCACAATTATTTACCTTCCGCCTTTACGGCCCCATACAAGGCAGCTCGTTTGACATTCGCCAGGTGGCGTCACTCCAGTGTTTTTTGCTTACACATGCTTGCTGCCAGCTGAGCTTCACACCCACGGACTGCCACTTAACATTTACACCACAGCATGTTATGTGTAATATGCCTACTTCTTTGCCTTTCTTTATTATATTATCTTACTCTGGCTCTTCTGCTATACTATTCCATAGTGGAAATGGATCTACAGATAAGCAGGTCGACATACAACAGGTAATCTCGTTGAGGCAACGACTTTCACTCACGCATTAGTGCCGTCAGTAATAGACTACCAAAACTGATGTTCGGTAAACTTTTTGTTACAAGACCTCAGCTATCATCGAGATGGCGCGCATCTTCTTGGTCAATTCAGATCATGGCTAGTCGAAACCCCCATCCTAGATGCAAACATTTTGGATTTTTATGGTACTACAACGGTGTGGTGCCCTAGTCTGAACCCAGTCGTAGGACGTTATGGTATCCAACCATGAATCCAAAGTGAGGCATTATTGTACCCTTGCTTGAATTCAACTCATGGTTGGCACCAAAAGGTCCCACTACTGGGTTCAGACTAAGGTACAATAACGTCTACTCGGTACCACAACAATCCCCAGAATCAGCGTATCGTGTGGTGCTAAGCATACTTCGATATTTCAAACCATTTAGGAGTGGATCACTAGTGTGACGGACAGATAGACAGACAGACCATTTGCGACACGTTAGATGCACCACACAAATAAAAAGTTGAAAACAACCTTCATATTCTTATTAACTGTGACAGTAATAAACTCTTCGATACAATATAGAATGTCAAATGACAGCATGTCAACTGCAACAAATGGTTGCGCATTTGAAACCACATAGCCGAGCATCTTTTCAGATTTTAGCCTCCAACAACGAAAGTGAATAAATTGTTAACAAAAAATAACAAGCTTTGAACTTGTATATGTAAATCTAAATATATATTACAATGTACCAAAAAATAGAATTGTATTTGAACAAGCTGGCATCACATATTCTCTTCTGATGATGTGGTTCACATTTAAGGTTAACAATTTCACACAATTCATAAATGTCTCCCATGCTATCAATGCCAAAATCAGGAGCTGATCTTGTCAACTACAACTGAACGACATTTGTTGTCATCACAAGCTGAGTGTATGTGGTTAATCAATGAAAACATTGACAGGCTAAACAAAACATTAAACCAGGCTAAACTTGCCTCCAATAAGTCTCAATATACACAGTAAACCACACTACACTCTGTGGACTCAAATAACAAACTACCAGTACATACTGTCATGAATCAACAAAGTGCGTACACCACTCAACAGCAATGTTAGTTACAGCTATCACATCAAGGTATAACTGCAAATCACCAACTTGTCTAGTCTAGTATGAATCAAGATGCTACAAAAATCTGCTATAACACATGATGACATACAATGGCAAACTGAGACATCAACAACACCAACAATTGAAACATACACTCTTGTCTAGACACACAATATAGCCTATGTGCCAGTAACAGCAGCAACTACATATTGGTTCATTGCTGTTACCAACTCTGAACACAGAAACAATCACTAACAAGAGTACCGGTATTCTAGACATTTTACACAGTAATACTACAAAACATCTTTAAAGCAAAATTTAAAAGTCGGCATGATCAATAACAAGAACAAGCTGCTGATGCAGGTTCTATAGTAGAAATCAGTGCACAGCAGCTGTCAGCTGTAGTCTAGCACTCTGTACATGTAGTATACTGAATGAAACTATGAACTGAGCTCTCTCCAAATTTACTGCACTCCAGATATAGTGCACAAGACACAGAGGTCTATACATTATAATGCAACAATCAACTGCTTCTGAAGTTACAATCTTACGGCAAGATATAAATTTGCTTATTATTATTATTATTATTTTTTGGTATTACTACTACTATTATAACAACATGATAACCTGACCAACAATCACATATTTCATTTTCAACGACATATGCACTACACTCCAGTTAATTATTTCTATTGTAACACAACATCCAGCCAATTCTGCCAGGCTATCAGCTTACTAAGCTAAAGCACCATAGCTAACGATATTCTTAAGCGATCACAGAACACTAGAGAAAGTTAATTATGACAACTAATGACAATATGTCACTCATAATGATGTGAACAGTACGACGTGTGTGAAAGAAGACAATTGCTGGTGGCAGTCGTCACAGCTTCACGTAATTCCACTTGTCAACTGCAATACACACGACAAACAAAACCAGATAAATCAGTCAGTACGCACAGTTCAACACAAGCGTGCCCAATGAAATACTAATTCTGTTCATGTGTCTGTCAGTCAGTCTGTATGTTTGTTTGCTTATAACTTCGGAATGGACTTCACAATAGCATCAAAATTTCCAGGGTGGCTCTAGGGTGCCTCAGGGACAGCTTTATGTACAAAAAATTTCGGCGACAGGGAAGAGGGCCAGAAAATTCATACTCTCACATTTTAGAGCCCTGCAGGTTATAATACGTGCATCAGCATGCATGGCTTGCAAGATTGCAGGCGATGCATGCAAGGCTTAGGCTGGTATGAGTGGGCCTGCCTATAGAAGTGGCACACCATGTAACCAAACTCACTGTCTAACAGAATGGTCACTGCCCCATGACAAAACACTTCCAACTATAGGTGGTAGGTGTGGGCCTGGGAGGAACTGTCGCTGACAGCCCGGCAGTATGGGGAGCGGGGTAGCATGGGAGCGGGCGAGAGATGGGGACGGGGGCTTAAGACTACATGCAGCGACTCTCTGGAAGGACAAAATTGCTAGTGCTTGAATTAAATTCAAAGTTCTCACAGGTTCACGTTATGCTTATGTGTATGCTGTTTGTCATAGTGCTGTGCAAATACAGTAACAACAATCAAACCATGTACAAAAATGACCATGAACAAATGTTAAACAGCAGTGACTGACACATAACTGAAACAATATGCATAACATGTACAACCTTCGGGTGGAACGGCAGCTGCATTTGCGAATATTGGTGCCTACACAACAACAACACCATCAACTGCAGTCATTCAAGAAATTTTTTACACTGTTACAACATCTACTGCTATATCACTGCTTACTGTATGTTATCCACCACATTCTTGAAAATTGCTATTGCAAAGTGGCAAACAGACTATATTACAGAGTCTGTTTCTATTCACAAATAAAAATGTAAATTTACCATCTCCAAAATGATTTATTACATGGTAAATAGGATCTACTCAGATGCAAATATATTACTACTACTGCTACATAAATCATACAAGAAGTTGTTCAAACATCTGCTTACTGAGTCAACTTCAGCTTTTGCATCTTCCTGGCTAATCCGGAAAGGACTGCCTTCTACTGCTGTATTTGCACTGCAATACGACAAGGCAATATACACAAATCAATTGCTAAGTTACTGACACTACGTAACAGTCTCTAGCAACTACATAAGTATCAGAACAATCGGCAGTGTACTGATGTGTTTTTTACAATAATGAGCTAGATAAATCAACTTTGCTATCGATTCTGTTAAGTCACATCAAATACAAACCGATTGACAGATCCAGCTTCAGTTTCAGCTGAAATGACCAGCTGTCTCCACTCATCATGTAGTTTCTCAATAATGTTCAGGGCAAATGCCTGTCAGCACCATCACAATTACATGCACATACAATATGAATGGAAACTGCCGTCAAACCAAAAACGATGGGCAACATCAGCTAAATGGCAACACTTGTAGCATCTGTGTGTGACTGTCAGTACTGGAGATCTCAGATTCATTCCAGGCTGACAACAGTGACATCAGGATTACTTACTGCCAAGTCGTTGCTGCTGCATGATAGAAACCTTCTCAAAAACTACATTAACTGCTATTAGCACTCACCTGCCAGTGCCAACGACACTGTCAGGGCAATGATGATCAGCAACGGCCAATAGCACGACCAGCACGTATACAGGGCAAAGCCCAAGAAAAGCACACAGCCAATCATGGAACCATACAGGCAATTCAACGTATAGTTAAAAGTACATGTCATACACATGTAAGTTATCTTTGCTGAGGTATGCTTGGCTGGTGTAGCCTACTCGTGTAGTGTACAAATACAACAAAGTCTAGTTACATTAATCCGCTGATGCTACCATGCACACTAACACACCTACACAGAATTCCTGAACTGAATGCTCAACAGATACTCCAATTATCAATCCTTATTCTGCTATATTCTACTGTTAATGACATTAAACCATAAACATGCATCAAAGCTGTTGTTGTAACCTTGTTTTTTGCTTCACCGTTAAAAGCAAACTGATTTTCAGGCTTCCCAGTTGGAATTTTGTAAATACGAAACCATTCATTAGTTGCCTGCAACAAAGAAATCACACATTCACTCACAATGTACACAGTGGTCCATAAAAATGTGACATTTTATATCAGACCACAACTTTGGCTTATCTTAAACCAATTTTTATAATTTTGGCATCGTTTTAATTGTAAAGAAATTCTACATGCAACGGTAGCAAAATTTACCACGAGTTAAATGTTTCAAAGTGCAATATACTATCTGTTGGCAGAAATGTAAATAAAAATTATCAATATTGTATATTTAAAATAATAAATTTACCTATTTGGAACAGAACGTAGCTTTAAAGATACAGAAATCATTGTTGATGAAAAGTTAACTTTCAGAGAGCATATAAATGACAAAATAAATAAAGCATATGTCATGCTTGCGATAATTAAAGAGAAATTTTAAATATCTGAACATCAATAGTTTTTTGTTATTGGTAAGATCTCATCTAGATTACTGTATTCTGTATGGGCACCATATAACAAAGGTGATATTGAGATGCTAGATAAAGTTCAAAAAAGAGCAACAAAACTAATCCCTAAATTAAAAAAATATGGCATATACTGAGCATCTCAAATCATGCAAACTTCCAACATTGCACTATAGGCAAATAAGAGGAGATATGATTGAAATATATAAAATGTTATCTGGAAAATTTGATGCAGCTGTAATCCCTCGAGTTAACAGACAGTGCAGTTATGTTATCAGGGGTAATGATCTTAGGTTGGAGAAAAGTAGATCAAAGTATGACTTGCACAAATATTATTTTACTAAGAGGGTAGTTAATATCTGGAATAGTCTGCCTAACCATGGTGTGTTATGTGATACCGTTAATAAATTTAAATCTCATCTTGATAAATTCTGGCAGTACCAAGGTATTGTATACGATTATAAAGCTAGCAAAAGAATAGTTTTGTATTTCAACAGGTAAGGTGTGCACACAATAAAGGTGGTGTGGTAAATTTTACTATAGTCGTATGCAGAATTTCTTCCCGATTACAACAATATAAGCAGTACAGAAATTTGCCAAAGTTATAGTCAAATACAAAACGTCATGTTTTTATGGACTACTGTGTACATTCTTAGAAATATACACATCAAACTGACTGAGGTTGTAACATGCTGGCTGTTACAACAAACTTGCCACTGGAATACTAAATGTCACACTGCAGTCGACTAAGTATGAGAAGACTATGTTAAAATATGAAGGACAAATGCATCAGCAGAAACATACAAAAATAGACCGTGACATATAAACTGGAAAATATCTATAAAAATGTGTAACAAACTGACCCTGATAAAACCAGGCATGTGCTCTTCAACATCTTTAATGTCTGCCAGACAAACAAACATCTCACTTCACAACGAATTCTCAAGCTACTGTACTTCAGCTAAAAGCAATAATACCGGACGCAGCCCGGTCTGGGCCAAAGGCCCGGCTGGCTGCGGCCATAGTAAAATTGCGCGTGTGCGCGCGTACTATTTGTATGTTTTGTATGCGGTTGCCGCTGCTGACTAGTGTGTAGTTTAGAAACGTGACGGAAGTAGTTTTCAGCATGACAGAAGTAGTTTCTCAGCGTGATGGAAGTACTCACAAAAACTACGAAAAAGCATGAATTTTTCTTTTTGCGAAGGCCTCTGAAGCTGAAATTTGCACATTCGTTCGTCGTCGGTATTTGACGTCTTTTGCTGGTCTCCATTTTGAAAATTTGCCAGGATTGACAGAGTTAGATGCTGCCGAAGATCTGAAAAACAGCCAGTTGTGTGTATCTAAAATGCTGCAACAGCGGAAACAAAACAGCCAATTGTCTGTATCTAAAACGCGCCAACAAGGGAAACACTATAGCGATGTGAATCGTCAAGCAAAAAATAGATTATGCTTTCACGCAACGAAGGAATAATTGGGCGTGGGTTAATGTCGTATCACAACAGTAATTAGTGCACTGCAGAATCGACAGGTAAATAGTATTTCCACCGTATTCCAGCGCGTTGATTCATGTGTCCTCTCATCT
>Ga0126335_1003278_pt1 | contig 10006 bp, 11 predicted proteins | sample OlaspJWI45metaG_FD_108409 | JGI IMG/M metagenome (GOLD analysis project Ga0126335, IMG submission 108409) | Marine gutless worms symbiont microbial communities from Oahu, Hawaii - Olavius sp. 1 OAHU.JWI-45 metaG | ecosystem: Host-associated > Annelida > Digestive system > Unclassified | place... | reverse complement strand
TTAATGTTCCCTCTTTTACTCCAGACCATCATCAGTAATCAGATGAGGCCACGGAGGTTGAGGGGTGCCTGGTTTAGTCGCCTTTTATGACATCCGGCCAGGAGACGGAGTGGGTCTATTCTACGCCCCAGAACCCACACGGGGTTGTGTCTGTAGTCAAATAGTCCACAATTAGCATATAATACCCATGACAGAATACACAATACATAGAAAGCCAAGCCAGTTCTACAGTCCGGTGAATAGAAGCACATATAAACACTACACAGCTGCTTACAGACATCTCTGTGCAATTAATGCATGTTGTTAAGACAAAAGCAGTGATTATACGAGAATGATGCAAACTACAATCCAGCACACAGAAATGCGCAACCATTTTAAGTGGCATACATCTGATGACGACTAGCATCCATGTCTTCAAGCAACGACCGGTTCGCCAGCTTGTACTTCATCAGCTCATCTGTGCACATAGCAAGGCATCTGTCAGCATTCTACTGTACAAAATGCAATTCAGCAGGGTGTTTTCATGAAAGTGGATTTTACTGGCAGTACAAGGCTAACAAGCACAGCGTAGTTAGAACACTCAAACAGGCTTACTTCGTGTCATTGTGTGTGTCCATCTGTTCGTCTGCCCATCCATCCACCTGTCCATCCATCCGTTAAAAGGCATACGAGAGATTCATGCCTAAACGATTCAAGATATCAAAGTCTAGTATGCACTACAGGATAAGCCAATCTTCGAGTATTTTATATACGGAATTATCTTGTGAGTTAGGAGTTCACTGCAAACAATTGTGTCAAAACAGAGATACAGCCAGAGACAAAACATTATTTAACACCCCTGTCAACAGTGAATATATAGTTTTACCTACTGTCAGCGACTGTTCATATTTTAGAATGGTTGATACTTGCCCTTATATTTTCAGTATTTTGGCACTTATATGCTTCCAAAGTGGGAATTTTTTTCTACATATGATCATCACTGCATTATTCACCTTTTTCTTCAACAAATAAACATATTAAAGCAGCTAGGATTTGCGCTCACAGGCTTCTGCCATCATTACTAATTACTGAATCTGACCCATCGCTATGCACCACACGGAGGATTCCTTCTTCATGTATGTACTGCCAATAAAGGCAATAGCCCATCCTTTGGCTTAGCAGGTTTTGAATAAATGACCTGTGAATTGGTAAATTAGGCCTATACTTGCTATGCAATGGGGTTGAGGCATACCACTGCACTATGCATGGGTCTTTAATGCAAGGCAAAGGTGTAAGTTTCAGCTAATGTCTGACCTCTGATTTAAACAAAATTCTGGCTTACAAGGTGATGGTGCCAAGTAACACATTTTTGTCAACTAGTAATAAGTTATGAATTCTAGGACAAAAAAACTGCCTGCATCCACTGCATATGTAGGCGATAGTGACTTGGGTACTTTAAAGGTCAGGCGCCTGTCTGTTGGTTATAGCAACTAACAGTTTCAAAAAGAACTCATTAATAATGAGTATCAGTAATCATTAATCCATATAAACACGGGGATGGATCCAAAATTTTTTGTTATTTTGTAACACAGTACTAATCAACAGCTCTGTCATTTGGTTTTACAGTACACAGAATGAGTGATTCACCTTTGTAGCGTTCTGCCTCTTTCTGCAGCTTGTCAACATTATTTTCAGCAGTACTTCGTCGATTTTCTTCCTGTAAAACAATACCAGTACTATACATTTTTGCAAGAGAATGAATGCTAAGGAATAACCTGTCAATACATATGCATACATCATAAAAGATCATCTCTAGCGTACATGATGTGAATTTTTGTTCTGAATTCTTCACTTAAGAGTACAGTAATCACTGTGGTTTACAGCCAAATGAGTGTCATCTAGTGATGTTAAACAGTAACTGGAAAACCGGTAACCGGATTTAAATCCGGGAGCCGGTCAGGAAAGTGATAAACGGTAATCGCAAATTTATCAATGTACTATGCATTTATATATTGATAATTTTGATAAAAGACTTTTACTGATGCTGATTGCAAAATAAACAATCACACATCGCGGCAGCCATTCCCATCATCCCACGGTATAGTAAGCAAACGCAAACACGACGTAACGTAAGTCACGTAACGTAACGTCGACTATTTGTAGCACTGCTTGATCAAACAACAAACTTGTGACCTTATTCATGTACTATCGTACAGTAATGGTGCCCGTATGTGCCGCTGACATCAAAAGTTCACAACTTCAAAGGACAATGTCTGTCGTTCATACAGATGCAAAATTGTCGAAGGCATTAACAGGTGCAGGCATACAGAGACCATTCATTCATATTGCTTACGTGCAATTACGGGTGTGAACACATTAACATCTGGCTGGCGCAGAAATGCTGGTCAGCTAATATCAAAGGTAAAGCCGTAAACATAGACCACACAGTTGATAGCAGACGAGCAGAAATTCTGCTGAAACCAAACACCGGAGGCCTAACGACCCATTGATTAACGGATGCCGCCACATGGTCGCCACCGGCAATTATATGTAATTAACCGTGCAAAGCGTGAATGACACCTGGTCAAACAGACTTTGACCTAGCTAGTCCTTTCCTCGGCTGTTTGGATCCGAAGGATTTCTATAAAACGAGCCTGCAAAATCATAGCTGTCATATTCTCTCTCACGATGGCTAAGCGCAGCAATAAATCGGAGTGTTGGAAGTTACCAGTAAAAAACGGTTTCTGCCAACTGGCTACCGGTTGTGGAAAAACTCCGGTTTTAACATCACTAGTGTCATCTAACATGTTATAATCGCAGCCTGCCATTAACCTTACTCGAATGATTCATACGTTCATAACAGCAAAAAGGCTAAACAGTATACAACCTACATTTATTCTGTTTGTTACATATACCATCATATAAATAAAAAATACAACCACCTCCGACAATTCCACGCATTGCATACTTCTAAACCAATTACTCAAATACTTCTGAAGGATATTGTCATTTGCCATAACTGTTGATCTACTTACGTTTCTCAGGCGAGCAGACAAATCACGAATTGTCTGTTCATAGCCATCTTCACGTGTTGATGACTAAACGAATTCATCAACAACTCATACAATATCTTTAATTAAATATGTAAAAAACCTGCAAGTGAAAAACTATTTTACTGTAGGTTTCCGAGCCCAAGAAACTAAAAAACTTTATATCAGCATTTCTCTAATGTAAACATAATATGATCACAAAAGACTGAACAAATTCACAAAGCAAAATAAACTAGAAAATGTGGCAATTACTGTTGTATTGCCAGCTAAAGGATCGCTCTGCATGCACAATATGTTTTACTTACTTAACTCGTCAGAGATCTCATTTTGTACAAAGACACTGAGTTTTGTGCAGACACCAGGGTCATCTGCCTAGATATGTCTCGAAAACAAAATACAAATTGCAGCCAAATTCGACAATCTGCGGCCGAATTATAGCCATTAAAATAATTCAAGATGGCCACCGTTCGCCATCTTGTATTTTCGAAGTGAGCATAGCATGTTTGGGCCATTCCACAGACTCAAGGAACCTTGGCATCTAGGCGTGCACCGAAATAAGTGAAAATAGCTTCATCGTAGCCGAAATGTGATCCCAAAACAAAATTCAAAATGATGTACCCTGGCAGCTGAATTCTACTTCTGGTCCCAGTTTTGACACAAGCCCCCTTTTGCAGGCCTAAAATTGGAAATGGCACATCAAGTTATAACGTCAGATGTTTGAATGGAAAAAAATGCAACGAAGTCTGAATTATTGGCACAAATTCGATTAAGGTCCATGCGGAGGATACAAAAAAAATTTCATGACAGAAAACATAAAGCTTTCGCTTCGCAGCGTTCGCTGCGGCTTAATAATAACTGTTAAACCAACAAATGTTATTACTGATGTGAAATAACGTTGCAGCCATTTCTAAAAAGCGACATTTCAAAGCAGTTGTCAGTCTACAATTTTGCCAACAAGTCAAAGTGTAGCAAGATGCTTACTGCCGCACTGGATTGTTGCTGTTGCTTCAGCTTGCCCATCAATGTATGCATGTCTTGCTTCAGTTGTTTGTTCGAGCTAACACCAAAATAACAGCTGATGTACACAACCACATACACTTGGTAACGTTTGGCATTAACAAGGTAATATGCAACACTGAACAGCATCTGACGTTCGGTACACAAGCAAGAAAACAAATGTGCTATAATACACCCAACAAACAGGTTATATAATTTTTGACACATACGATTCTGATGAGGCCAATCTGGTTTCTGTTTTTTCCAGTGTTTCCTCTGTGGCCAACAATTTCCTTGACACCTGCAACATAAAGAAGACAAATGTAAAACATAATATTTAAAGACTAAATTATCATGACTCACACGTCAATGATTTTGTAATTCCCATAAATTAGTAAAAAGCATGTTTTGGCACAAGTTTTTGCATAAAATGGCATTACTGTTTTAAAAATGCAAAAGTATACTGTAGCAAATTTTCACAACTTAAAAAATACATCGAGCAAATGACAGTACAATGACAAGAATGTACAGATTATTCCTGTACAGTCAGCTCCAGTTAAGTGCACATCGGCTAAATGCACAATCCGCATGACTACACACAAACTTAAGTCTTGTTTCACACACAGCAGAGTAACAGGACAGTAGTTTCGGTTATCTGTTCCAGCTATAAATGCACAATCTGCTTAATAAGCACACACTTTGCTTATGTGCATGCAGACTTGTGCTCCAGTTGCAGTCGGCCAATGCAGATTTAGTCCTGTTATCTGCACATCAATTATGCCAGTTGCAGCAGCGGCCTAACTTCTACTGGCCAGTGCTAGGAGCTATCGCTGCAGGTAATCAGCTACTAGTCCCACTCATTTGCCTTGCCACAGATGTGTGAATGATGTAGACACTGTGTGCACCCCACCTCCTCACTTCACCCGCAGTCGAATTACACTCTAGACAGTCGTAAACTGCTACAGGCACACCAGCTTCAATGAAGAAGCATCCGATAGTGGAGACAAGCTGGACGTTGACGAGTCAGGCCTCAATAAGGCTGGTTCGCGCCAGGCTAACGTCGAAGGTACAACATTACATAAACACTGACAATGATCTCCGGAGGCAAGCGGCTGACAGGACTATGGACGAGCTTCCGAACTTAGCAACAGGGTTTACTATATCAACAGTGAGAACGGTGTCCAGAAAACGAGAGATTATTTTTCACCAGTTTTTGTTGGTTCCATGTACTTATGTTACTGTGACGTCGTGAAGTACATGAACAGACAATCTGTAACCTAAATGTGTCATTGACTGAGACATTGTGACTTACACTGAATCTGTGGGTTTGAGAGGGGAGTGACTGCATGTCTGATATGCAGTGTCCATTAGGCCTACGGGCTACTACGGTTATATGCATGCTTCGCTTAAATGGACATTTTAATCAAGGCTCACAGCCATGCTCATAACCGGATTTGACTGTACATAAAATAGTAACAATCAATAAAAACAAAATAACATGAATCTGTTTAACTGTACGCATTTCTGCAACAATGTAAATGAAATACAGCTAAACCTCCTCAAATTTTCGTTCCGATTCCATGACTGTGTCACTAGCTTCGCGTATCATGCGTTCCAACATCTCAATGCGATCATCGTCTACATTCTTCTGCACATCCAGTGACCTCCTCACCCTGGTCCACAAGCAAAATATCTTCGAAGTGTTACATCATCAACAGTCTGTTTCTGACTAGTATGTTACAACTATATTCTGGCATTCATATTCCACATACGCCTAACTATTAAATATTGATTGTAAGAGTTTAGCATCACGCTGATTATGTGAAAAAGTCTAAATAGCCTGCATTTCTCAAAACAGGAAAAATAGGAGACAGTTACTAGTGCGTTGCAAGCAGACGCCAATATGTCGTGTGAAATCGTTAAAAACATATATATGCAGGTCGTGTACTTGCCCATCCCCTTTACATCCCCACCTATCCTCCCCTGCCATCATGAAGTAGCTTCCTTACAACACAGTAGCTGTTCAGTATATCACACCTTTCACTCTCTTCTGCTGCCTTTGTAGCTTCCTCAAACTTTTCACTCATGGCAGCCAGTGCTCGGATCTGTTGTTCCAACTCCTTCCCTTGGTCATTAAATTTTGAATACACTTCTTTCACCTGCTTTTCAGCCTACATAACACATGCAGACAAAACTGGAAATGAATGGCACTGATTAACAGACATTAAGCATATATCTAGACTGTTAGACTGTAAGTAATGTGACAAAAATGATGCCAGTCACATGGTTAGCACTGTCACAAAATACAAGGGGTGACAAAATAAATAAAAAAAACAACAGTCACTTCCAGGTATGTATAAGTTCAGATACTGCACAAAAAATTTAGACTGAACTCCAGCTGATCAATTCACAAATGTCCAGTAATCCTATTAACATCATAACACACCACAGTAATGAAAATATGCAAACTTCTGTTCATACTGACACACTGATGCTGGAAAGATATGTTGACTGCCATCTGTATACATTTTCTTTGCTTGTTTCACATTTATATGTCATTTTACCACTGTCAACATTGTATAATCTCTACTAGAGGTGCACAGACCCCTCCCAAGGTGACCACCATCACAGGGGTCCTTAGTGCTCCACAGTTTGGCTGCCGACTTAGATGTACATAGACACGAGTTTTCTAGTCAACAGACGAGTGTAATTAACATATGTAGGTCCGTGATGTCATGCTACTAATTATAGCTCACTGTGCGCTATTGCTGCTGACCTCTGGTGATTAAAATGAAATCAAGTGAATAGCACAAAAGCAGTGTGTTTCTTTGTTAATCTTTCCTTATAGGAAGAATTTATCGGAAAACAAGAAGTTCGGACAGCATCCTCACACCATGTTTGTGCCAATTTCCACATTTGTGGTGTTCTTGGTTTTTGAGGTAGCGCATGAAGAATAATTTGCTCACTTTAGGCCTATTTCTGGCAGTTTTTACCAATTTTAACACGATTAAAAACTTTCTCCAAAAATTTAAGTGCGCACATCATCCTCGTACTAGACGCCACCTTTGTGCTAAATTTGATGTTCTTAGGCCTCCTCAGTCCGGAGATATCTTTTGGAGAAGAAACAGCCACCCAGACACCCGCTCAGCATATTTCGGCATCCATGAACCTCAGTGCTCCACACCAAGGAATGATAAAAATTAAGAAAAGTAAAAAACAAACCTTTTTGTAAACAAACCAAATAACTGCTGACCATAGCACCAGCACTGTAGTTGTCCGGGTTAGACTAGTTTAGTATACACTGTGTCTCAAAAAACCGGACCCCTACGATTTTTGGCAAAACTTCATTAAAACAAGCCATAGACGCATAATTTTTGGCAGAGAACATGAAGCTACTGCTTATTAGTCATGCCTAGAATGTTTGCTATTGGTCAAGAACCACCTGCGTGCATCAATGCAGAACAGCACACTGGTCTGCCGCAAATTCGACAATGGAGTTTCTTACAGTCTTCACTGATAATTAAAGTTGTTCAAAACATTTCAGCTGTTCACACAATGCAAGATATCATTTAGCAAGTGTTCAAAGTGTTGTCCTTTAGCTTTAACAAAGGCCTGCTTGCTCCATTGGTCAATCGACTTATTAACAATGGTCTGTTCAAAGTCAACCCAGACTTCCACCAGTCGCTGCTTCAGGGCCTTGTAATGCAATGGCTTCTTGTATGCTCCTACAATCTGCATGCAGTCCCAAGTCTTGTACTCAACTGTGTTAAGGTGTGGACTGATTTGTCGGACACAAAACTAGTGAAATGAAGTGGAGTGTTTCTTGATGCGGGGACATGACTGTCAAACATGCACGGTACCGGCACAACACTGGTGCACTGGCCTGCTGGTAACCTGTTTAAACACAACCTGCGTGAAATGCTGTTTTAATTAAAACTATGTACATCAAATAGTATTGATGTTGGAACATTCTGGCAAAGTTATGCTGAAAAGTGCCACATTTCCTGAGAAAACTGACTGTAGAACTTGCATGGTAGATGGCGCACTGTTTTGCAATGATGCTACAGTTGCTATAGCAACTACACAGGTGATTCTCGACCTATACCAAACTTTTTATGCACAACTTGTAGGCAATACCTTCACGATCTTCTCTACTTAAAATTATCCATAACCGGCTTGTTTTGGAAAACTTATGCCAAAAAATTGTATGGGCCCATTTTTTAAACACGATGTAGTTATAAACCAAAGCCAGTGGATGGTAAATGACAGGCACCCTAAATTAATCCTAACCATAACCTAACTGTAACCCTATTGCTTTATGCGTACACATAGGGGGAAGTATCACTGGCAGACTGTATCTCTATGCACATGACTGCATGTTTCTTGAAATTTTGATTTCTGTTTTTAATATTTTTACTAACAAAGAAATCCCCAGCAGGGGGCTAGTCCCCTTCTTAGATCCCTCTCCCATTACGTCGTGCAAAATTTAATGAGAAATTAACTAAAACAATGTGTACGTAAAGAAAAGAGTGCTCCTATATTGTACAAACAGGCACGCCCCGTAAAGTATTTTGTAGCCCGGCTCTCATAGTGAACGGGAACTGGGGAATGGTCCACCTTAATGATTAGGGGGCGGCAGCAGTTGTAAGTGTGACATTACTGCGGCAGCGGAAGTTTAAGGGCCGCAGTGATTACGCCGGTTACAGCGTGGTTACTGGCGAACGTTGTCGAGACTTGAGTCTTTGTCTCAAGACCCAGATCTTCAAAGTCTTGGTCTTGGACCTCAGAGTCTCAGTCTTCGTCTTTAAGCTCCATACAGGTCTGCTAAATACCGCAGACTATCGCGTTGACAACAAGAGCAACTTTACAGCAAATGCCAAGGCCTGTGTAGTCTACATAACCGACTACTACATATGTCGAATTTACCTCAGTTCTCTTTTCCTTTTCCACTTTTAACTCTTCTTGGCATTGTTCCAGATTTAATCGCAGCTGTTGCAGCTCTCTCTGTTCTTCCAGTAACTTCACTTTCAGTGAGTTTAGCACCGAACCTCCTTCCGACATGTTGACTTGATAATGTTGTCGTTGACTTTTCAGTAAGTAAATAAATTTGTCTTAACTCGTCGTCATCGCTCGAAGCACGGTGTATATTTTACTTACAACGTGCTCGGAGGTTGCAACTTGCAATAAACTAGAAAATGACATATTTTGTTCACTAATTTCACTGGCATACCACTGCTACAGCGAGAAGGATCTGGGGGTGGTAGTTACGAGTGACCTGAAGACAGCAGCCAATCCAATCCAATACGAATAAACGGGCGCAGGTATTCCTCTTTGCCCGTATGTTTTACAACATCACATACAAATTGTAAAGAGGCATACACCAAGGCTAATAGAATGCTAGGACTTATCAGCCGGACAATAAAGTACATAAATCCAACAATATTAATACATTTACATAAGTCACTGGTCAGACCACATCTGGATTATTGTTCAATTGCACAGAGCCACTATTACAAGGAAAATCACTGCTGGATAGAGTGCAGCATCGATTCACTAGGCTATTTCCCCACTTCCGAAAGTTGCCATATGAAGAACGACTTAATCACCTAGGACTGTGGACCTTCCACATAGCAGCAGACAGTTCGACTAGAAGTCAAAGCTGGAAATTGGTAAAGAAGTCTTGCCGTAGTGATACAAGATTGTACTTCTTTTCTCAGAGAGTTGTGAATAGATGGAATAGTTTATGCACCGTCAATAAACTAATCAAGAATCACCTCGATTGATTGAGCAGAGGTTTAACGTCCCACTCGACACTTTATAGGTCATTTCGGGGACGATTTTTACAGGCCAGATGACCTAACCAACAGAGTCAAAGCACTGAAGGAAGCCAGTTGGCCACTGAGATAGGCTTCAGTCCCACCAGAACCACTCCACTGTGTTACAATATGAACTAGGCTAACTGTAGGCAACCGCCTCTAGGC
>Ga0126335_1003277_pt1 | contig 10007 bp, 8 predicted proteins | sample OlaspJWI45metaG_FD_108409 | JGI IMG/M metagenome (GOLD analysis project Ga0126335, IMG submission 108409) | Marine gutless worms symbiont microbial communities from Oahu, Hawaii - Olavius sp. 1 OAHU.JWI-45 metaG | ecosystem: Host-associated > Annelida > Digestive system > Unclassified | place... | reverse complement strand
GGCTAGGGCATAGGGGGGCAGGGTAAAATTTGTAAAACAAATGCAGTGAGTGCATAAATGGTAAATTTAGCACTGCCGTCTGGACGGTACTTTAATTTCGCTACTATAGTACCGTCTTGACGGCACTTTAGCCAGTGGCTAAAGCGCCGTCTTGACGGCACTTTAGCCAGTGCGATTTATTATTCGTGTACAGAATAAGGTTCACCATACCGGCAAAAGGTAAAATGCTGTGCTGCGGGTGTAACAACGGGCCAAATGCGGGGCAAAGTACAAACATCGCCGTGCGGGGGCAGGTAAACTGCATGCGGCAAAAATGCGGGCGGGCCTATGCTGAAGTGTTGCGAAATCTTACTGAATGGATGTGATCGCTAAGCCTATGTCACCATATTTTATTTTTATTAATGTCAAACTTTTTTTCTGCTGTGCTGTGCTGGTAGGCTGGCAGCCTATCGGCAGACGTTGTAGTTGGTGCCAACTGGCGCCGCTCCAGCATCGCTAATACCTGTGGTTGCCGTTGTATTCATTTGCAGTTTGTCGGATGTCTTAATAAAAGAATATTTTTCCTCACATCATGGGCTATGTAATGTGCCTATTTCCACATCTTTACTATGTTTGGTTTCTGAGGTATCAAATGGAGAAGAATTTGTTCATTTTTTGCTTATTTTAGGCCCATTTTTGCAAATTTTGCCACAATTAGAAAACTTTTCATAAATTTAAGTGTGCATATCATCTTTGTACTGGATGCCACCTTTGTGCCAAATTTGATGTTCTTATTTTTCTTTAGGACTTCTCAGTCCTGAGATATGAATTGGAGAAAAACCAGTCACCCAGACAGACGGCCACCCACCTAGCTTGTATTCACACTGCTCTGCACTGAGGTTTATGGTGTGAAAATAAGCTCGGCATCTAATAATTACCAAAGTTTTCACCCTTGAGATTGAAGTCGTGTTCCTGGTTCTTGTGACTAAAGTCCTTGTTAACATAACTGTCTCAGACTACCTGTGAGCTGATTCAAGAATATTCAAATGCACCAGCAAGCTGCTATGGCTGGTACTGGTAGGTTGTCGCTGAGCGATGTTGTGTCGTGCTGATTGTTGGTATTTAAAAGTCAGTTTTGTGTAATTTCACTCTGTGCAGATTTTCTTTTCTAATCTATAAACGCTGTGGCTGATAATTTCTTACCGATAACATCTTTTATGGTATGCTTAATTTCAACGCTTTTCTTGACTAGCCTGGTGTCAGGCTGTGTACAAGTGAAGCACTGCCGTAGCTGTACGCTGGCCTGAGACTAGGCTATCATAACCCCAAATCCAAATCTAGCGCTAATCCTACCCATCACTTCTGCTATTGGCAGCCTGGAGAGTATACATGATGTTAGGGTCAAGGTTAGGATTAGGTTAGTGTTGCAACATCTGCACACTACCCTTTGAACATCCGCATCCACTATTTACTCGTGGTCCAGATTAGAAACAAGAGAATGCCGTAGTTTAGATAATAAATTAAATGCCTAACCTGAAACCACACTCCTTATTGCAACGATTATGCAATCACGTGTTTACAGCTGCAAACCAATCTCAAGGGCCAGCAGATTGCCGGGATTATGATTTGGATATCTGCTACCGGCAGCCGGTGAGTATGCATGACATTAGGGTTAAGGTTAGGATTGGGATTAGGATTAGTGTTGGGATATCCGCATCAACATCTGCACTTTACCATTTGTACATCCGCATCCACATTTTACTCGCGGCCCAGGTTAGAAACAGGATAATGCTGTAGTCTAGAATACCTATCGTGTGGTGCAAACTAGCACTCATATAGATGTGCAGATGGACGGATAAGATTAAAGAGACGGAGCCAGACACACTTTAAGATGATAGGCCCCTATACTGCACTCCGTTCATACTGCTGGTTTATCTTTCTGGTATCTATACACACCTCTTTTCATGTGTGCAGCAGTGGCAAATGGCTATTCTCTCGACGGCCTTCTTGCTTCATTAGGTCTCATTAGTGAATTGCTATAAATTACTGATGTTGTTTTGTAGACATATCATTTGATGTGAATTGGATGTGGAGAGTGCTGACATAAGATGGAGCTTAATTCTGCCGATTTACAGGCAGTAGCTGCATCAAATCAAGATATTGTTGTGACAAGTGAGTTATCAGCAAACTTGGCACAATCATTCCAGGCATTGTTTGCATCATCTGATGCTGCATCACAGCTGCAGCTACTGCAGGCAATGGGTGCAGTTCCACCGAGCACAACACCACAGATGGTTCTACTTCCAGCTTCTGTGGGAAACAGTTCTGTGGTGACTGGGTCATGGCCTCAGCAGTATGTTGTTGTGCCTGGACTGAATCAGTTCATGTTTTCTGCATCTGATGCGAGTAGTTCATCAGCACAGGCTGTCTTACTTGCATCACTCAGTGCACAGACAGCAGCAGGTCAAGGTTCAGATGTAAATGCATCATTATCTCCACAAATGTCTCTCAGTTCACCAGCACACATGTTGAATGGTGTCACGCCAGCTCAACAGCCAGCAGTCTCAACAGCTGCTGACAGTCAGCTGTCACAGCAACCAAACTTACCCAAGCCACCTGTTAAACCTCTCTCAGCTTACATGAGTTTCAGTAAAGCGGTAAGTCACAATTGCAACATATCATTGTTTTTTGTTGGACGTGTGATTCTGTGACAGTTAACAGCACTACTGGTTATCCTGCCACAGTTGTTGTGGTACGTTTTGTGTGTGGTGATTTTCAACACATTCACACCACTTATGAGACGTCGTGTATGGCACATACCATACACAAGTTCGAAAGTTGCACTGATACATGATGCTATGAACGTTAAACTATCATTGTACTGCAGCGTGCATGTGAGCAGCTGATAGCTGACAGACGTGATCATGTCAATGTGCAGATTTGGCCGCAGGTCAAGTTGTCACACACAAATGCATCAGTGTGTGAGATTGGCGCTATCATTGGACACATGTGGAATGACCTTGATGAAGCCAAGAAGAAGCGATACAATGACAACTATGCTGTAGAGAAGGTACATTGCAAGTCTTGTCTTCTTTTCAGACGTTTGAACTGTGAATCATTCAGCACTTTTGTGTATAATGTTTATAACCGCTGATTTTGTGCTAATCTTGTGGTTATATTTTGTCTGTGCCAAGTAAATTAGTTTTTATGAAAATAGACTGTGTTTTGTTTGCAAAAATTGATGATGTCATTGTAATTGTTATTGTAACTTAGATGGATTTTGTCAAACATGACTTCGCGCTATAAATTTTTGCCGTTTGCAAGCTTTCGGATTGTAAGAATAAATCCATTGCATCTTTGGCCAGATATCATAAAAGCATGGCTACATTATGTTTTGTATAAGTCTTATACAAAACAATGTAGTCACCCCTATAAGTATAACTGTAAGTACAGAGTGGTCCAAAAAATTTTGGTCTTCTTTGAAGTGCCACAACTGTCTTAAAATATTCCAGTTTCTACAGCCATTTCTCTCGGACTTTTACTGCTTCCCAGTTGGTCTTCTTGGCTGCAAACAAGTCCTTCAACTACGTGAATGTTTTCTTGCATTCACACATAGTGAAGACGATCACAACTGAAGCTAGGTCTACCCCTTTTCTACCTTTAGACATTTACTCAAACATCTCTTATGTGCTGCTGAATGCACCATGATGAAATTTAGGATGCTGTAAACTTGTTTACATTTAGCATGGAATATTTAATCATGGCAGATTAACTAAAAGCAACTTGATTCTCGAGAAGATGCTCTTTAATATCATATTTTTGCTTCTTTTATTCATCCAAAAGTAAGGAAGTTATGGCATTTCACAGTAGACTGGGATTTTTGGACCACTCTGTAGATTAGTAAGTACGAATATTTATAATGCATGCATAAACCAGAATAGTCATAATATGCTGCGCAGTTTGTTAATACCTGTAGAGTGAAGAGAAATGTTTTCAATTGTCTTTTGAATATCGGTAGCTGATTTTCTGTGTATGTCTATGTGCTTGTGCTAGGACCAGTTTTTATGTTCATTTTTTGTTTTGAATGTGTGTTTTATTTGCTTGTTCATACTAGTGTCGGCCGTCAAATCAACTGACTTGTTGTGTGTTGAATGGAGTTCTAGTGTTTTTTCTTTACAACTCATTTAGTATCTAGTACGGTCCTGTTGTAAAGGATTACACAGTTTTACCTACCACTCGCAAATAAGTGTTTCACAACCAAAGCTGGTCCTCATTTACCAACCCCAGAGGGATGGAAGGCTGAGTAGGCATAGGCACCACAATGGTGAGTAAACAGTCTGCCCAGAACCACTGTCTGCTGCATGACGACTATCACAGTTGTTAACTATTATGCCTCACTACGCAAGTCTGTGTCAGCAGCTAGTCTGCAGCTGCTACCCCATAGTGCAGTGGTAGGCATCAAAACCATGACTTCTTGGGTTGCGAGCTACGACATTAACCAGGGTTGCAAGCTACGACATTAACCGCTGTGTTACCCAAGTGGATAAGTATGTTGTATTGTTATGTGAGGGTAACGTTGCACTTTGCTACCAGGTCACTGGATGGTTGCAGACTTGTCGCAAACATGTGGGATGAGATAAGAAACTTGTCTGCATAGCATAGTGAAAGTTTTCTTGGTTTGCAGGCAAAGTACACAAAGGAGTTGCAGGCATACTTGCAGGCAACAGGACTGAAGGCATCAGACCTTGTTAAGCCACGCAGTCGTAAAGGTCGAGTACAGAGTGGCAAGACGTCTGTGTCGGCCACAGCCCATGTATCTCAGTCTGGCGTAGATGCCCTGCCGCACTTTTCACAAGTCTGGGCGAGTGGCTCACAGCCAGCTTCTGTAGGCCAGACAACGTTCTCTACTGCTAACACTTTACAACTCACAACGGCTTATGGGTAGGTAAACACCGTGCAGTTGCTGATTACAAGTCTCTCTTTTTGTGATGTAAAGTTATTTATAGCTTTGTATGCTGGGGGAGATTTCTAAGAAGTTGACCGTCTGGTTATGTTGAGTTGTGTCACTTGCTATTTGTTCTTTGTAATTCATTTGTCATCCGTTAGCCAGAATCACATTGTCCAAATGACTCGTGTGGTACATTCAATGGATGGTGATTGAAACTGTAACAACTTTTCTTGTTAAATAGTTGCCAGTGACAAAACACGTCAGCCATCTAACAACTGTGAGTTAATAGTTGATGCACATTTGTGTTTGTCAGTGAGTCTGTACAACCAGTGAAGCCGGAGACGGCAGCGTCGTCGTCACACAGTGGAGTTGTTGGTGTCGAGAGTGAAGTTCGTGACTTACGTGAAGCCGTGTCTAACGTCACTCGCGAGGCGGAGTTTCTCAAGCGTCAACTGGATGAGGCGTTTGCATACATACGACAGTTAGAGGAACAGCAAGCATCAGTGCTTAGTGATCTTGCAACTGCAAACTCTGCTGCAGCAGCTGCAGTACACGCTACATCTGTTGGAGCTCTATGAGTACACAATGTGAACACACAGTCCATCAGTTGCAGCTCTGTGAGTATTTGTGTCATGACAGTAGATTGCCGTTCGTTTGTGTTATGAGTCTTGTCAGTGCCGCCAAGTTTCTGTGTGCCAGAAATGTTACGTTTGTGCTGATTGCTGTGGAGTACAGTGTTTAATATATGATAAAATCAACATGGAATCTTTCAAGTTTACAACACAGTATAAGGGTGACATAAGTCATGCTGCTAGAACAGAAAAAAATCCTGTTTGACCGCATGATGTGCAACAGTGCAGACATGGTCTTACAAGTGGGGGCTGCTGTGATGAACATTTGTAACATGCTGCTGTGGATAATTTAGTTGTGCGTTGTAGACCTGAGTATCAGTAGCACGTTGAAAATGGGTGCTCTTAGCACAAAAATGTGAAAAGAGGGAATGGTCGCCTGTTGTATCTAATATTATACGTTTAATAGAGTAATTGACAAACCGCAGTTACAGACATTAGATGGTACATGTGTATCTACAAGTGGAAGAAAACATGAGCATCAGTCAGTATATGTCAGAAAACAGCATCCTTGTTATAACATTGCAGTCAGTAAAATATGAATGGTGGTTTGGAATCGGTATATTATGAGGCTGAACGGGTGACCTGGAGACTCTAAAATCTTGTTGAAGAGCGGATGATTGGCTTCATTGTTCAGAGTCATAATTCAGATGTGGTATGCAGCAGAACTGACAAATTACTGTTCTCATCCATGCAACTGTTAAAGATTGATTGACAGTTTGGTGTTTGCTACACTTTAGCTATTGTCTGCAGGACCTTGCAATAAATTTAATCTCTTCTATCTGTTGAGGATAGCCAATGAAAAATGCTTTCTGAGCTGATACACCAATATGATCTGTTGAACAGTTATACTGAAAGATCATTGTCTGCACCCTTGTGGCTATAGTGTTTGGTTATGTTATTTGTTTATACGTCTAAAAGAAATGAGAGCAGAAATGTCTTTCCATTTTTAGGAAGCAATATTTACAAACCATATGTTATGAATATTTAGCCGAGCAGCTTGTCTTGTAGGGGCACGTCTGGACTTTTGTAGGTCACGAGGTCAAACATTGTGATTTTGCTGTTTTAGAGGCATGACTTTATGTCACCTGTACACCATGTTATAAATGTAGATGCTTTTTTTTAGAAAGTCAAGTTCATATGCTGTATGAAATTGGTTCGTGGATTTCGGCTCCACGATGGGTCAAAATCTGCCTTTTTCCTATACTTAGCACTATGGCTTATATAACAGGTAAGAGGGCTACCGCCCAACCTGTGATCACTGTCATGGGGTCAGTGTCAAAGACACAGCAGCAAAATGCAATGTACAACAATTTGAGCATGCACATTGCACAGAGTTACATATGCATCTACTTGCAAATGTGTTCTGCTGTTATATGTAAGACATAAATGTAGAAACAGCGTTTAAAATGGACACAACACAATGGCACATCGAAAACAGCAAAAATTTGATGTTTAGATATATTTCTATGCACTGTTTTACTGATGAGTACAGTGCAGCAGGATTCTACTGACATGGCAAGCACTTTGCAATGTGCATTGCTTGCATGTGTTGTGTTGCTTAATGAAATGGTAGGAACTAGGCTTTATCGTGAAATGGTGGATGTCGGTAGCATTTGACCTAGGGGAAATATCCAGGTGGCGAAGGTCCGAGACTTGGTTTGAGTTCTGCCTACAAGATATGAAAATTTTGAATTGCTTATCGTGTAGAACTTTTCTTTAGTGTGCTTGTGCAGAAACAGCCATTTTCTACTTCAGCGTTTGAATTGAGTTCGCTGAGCCTGATTTTTTTGAATGTGAAATTTGCTTAAACTGCATTTTTACCACTTTTGGTCAGCTTTTACTGCTCATGTGCAGAAACAGCTGTCTGTCAATGTCAACTTCCAGTTTATAACGTGACTCTAAATTTGAGTTTGCCATGCTTTTTCCTTATACGACATAAGATCTTTCCAATTTGACATACGTGTAGGGCTTTTTTGGCTATCTTTTTACTGTGCATGCACAGTAACAGCTGTCTGTCAACGTCTGGTTTAAACGTTTACTCCAGAGTTGAGCTTCCCATGTCTGATTTTCTGTAGCATGTGAAAGTTTTGCAATTACGTGATATTTAGAGCCATTTTTGCTCAATTGCTTACTGTGCATGCCACAATGTGGCCATTTTTCTATTTCCAGTCAAGCTTTTAACCCAAAATTTGAAATTCCGAAGGAACATTTACTATCTGACTTTCTATTTGGTAGCACAGGTCTGTGACAAGATTTATACGGGTTTGGAGCGAAAAACGGCTTTCATATTGCAAAATGTTCATAATTTTGGAATTCAGATTCCACGCATTTTGAACCCTTGATTGTCTTGATCTATCTGTGGGTTTCACTGCTAGATGATAGTATGAAAAAGGTAATACTGTAAAAGTTTACAGGGAGGTTATAATTCACCTATTTCAGGGGAATTCCTCAGCAGACGAAATTTGGCATGCTGGCATCGGTCCCGGGCGTAATCATTCATACCAACTTACCAAGTTTGGTAATATTGGTTGAGGGGGTACAAAGTTACTCAGGGTCGAATTTTCAATTGCTCCATATGAATGAATTGTTGCTTAAAATACTGCAGCATGTGATTTAATGTAATCTTGTTTGTCACTGATTATCTTCTAGTCTAACTGAATTGTCTGTTACGCTATGTCATGATGTGTATGACTTCAACAGTCAGCATTGAATCAATTAAATTTACTTGCTTTGCCTAGAGGCGGTTGCCTAAAGTTAGCCTAGTTCATATTGTAACACAGTGGAGTGGTTCTGGTGGGACTGAAGCCTATCTCAGTGGCCAACTGGCTTCCTTCAGTGCTTTGACGCTGTTTGTTGGGTCATTCATCTGGCCTGTAAAAATCGTCCCCGAAATGATCTATAAAGTGTCGAGTGGGACATTAAACCTCTGCTCATTCACGCTGTTTCGAAGAATATTTAACAGGAATCAAAAACTGAAGTAGTAAGTAAGTTTTGTGATAAGTAAGTTAGTGAAGGACAATAAAATGGGTGCATATAAAAATCAATGCTTTTTGTTTGCATTTTGCTCAGTATTTGCAGCAAATTTGACTTCCTTTGACTTCCTGTGGTAGTGAGTGCAGCAACATAGTGAAGGTGTATTGGGAAGTATTACACGTCTTTTTACACTTGTATCAAATTTCTTACCTTTTTAGTAGTGAAAGAATGTTTTGAAATGGTGAGGGTTTGACAGTTAGAGCCAGTTACAAAGTGGGAAGTTTTTTGGTACACAGTGTTGATTGATAAATGTAGATTGTATGATGTGTAACAGAACTGGTGCTTGGTTCTAGTAGATCTACCGCTACATCAGATTTGTCTGTTTTGGCTGCTATTCAGTTTTGTTTAATTAAGGCCTGATTCATTGGATGTACAATAAAAACTGAACCCATAGCCGAGGTTGTGAGATGAGAATGCTATTTTTGTCTACACACAGTTGCTCAGAATGTGAACGTGACTCAGTTTGCTACGACTGTGGTCGTACCATGATGGTACTGTAGAGTAATCGCGTATAAAAAAAATGTTTATACTAAGATACCTTGATGGTTGTAGCATGGTTCATATACCATTACCATGAGACAGTTACCACAGTACAATTACAATGGTACAACGATGGTAGTTGTACTATGAGCACACCGTGTGTCAGCTGTCATAGTACAACCATGGTTACCATGGTGTGTTAGTTGTAACATGCTTGCAGCTAAGTCAGTTACCATGGTACGACTGTGGTAGTACCATGGTAGGTTGGGATCCAGAAAATGTCATGTAGTCCAATTTCTACTACTTTATTATTACTACACAGTGGGCCACAAAAAATGCACTGTTTTATTTTTGCAATATCTTTGTCAAACCAAGCTCTTTTTTGATCATTTTGGCGTATGTGTACCTCGGTAAATTTTCTATCAAAAACCAGTTACCTCCTTCAGGTTTGTTTTGGTTTACTTGTTAGCAGAAAAACGTATATAGCAAACAGTCATATGCACGGTTTCAAGTAAAACAATAAAAATTTATTTTAAAAAGTGTACATATTATAAACCTCTTAAAGTAAGGACTGGTGGCAGCCACTCTCGGGTCCGTGAACTTGGGTCCATCGGTATTTTTAGTATTTTTCTTTAAAACTTTGTCAAAAGTGGTCCGTTTGTTACAAAAGTTTGCACACTATTTGCCACATACAATAGACCTTTAAGAGGTCTATGGTATCAATATCGAGTCTAGGCCTACGTGCATTGACAATGGTCGCAGCGACGCCTATACCTGTGTATGCTGCTTACTGCAGTTCTGCTGTTGCTTCTGCTGCTTCACGAGTGTTTATTTTTATAAATCCGGAGCTGTAGTATTATACTGGTGTTACTGGTGCAGTGTCTGCGAACTTGAGTTCATTGGTATTTTTTTAGTAATTTTACAGTAATTTTGTC
>Ga0126335_1003276_pt1 | contig 10007 bp, 4 predicted proteins | sample OlaspJWI45metaG_FD_108409 | JGI IMG/M metagenome (GOLD analysis project Ga0126335, IMG submission 108409) | Marine gutless worms symbiont microbial communities from Oahu, Hawaii - Olavius sp. 1 OAHU.JWI-45 metaG | ecosystem: Host-associated > Annelida > Digestive system > Unclassified | place... | reverse complement strand
TTTTGGGTACATATGTTTAACTTCTAATTACTGTTGACTTAGTAAAGATAAAATTGCAACTAAGGTGTGGTTTTACTGCAAATGAATAGCAGTTTAAGATTTTATACTGATTTGTTAAAAAAAACTACATTTGATATCGAGTAAGGTTTTAATGTTTAGGGGGGGGGCGTTTTTTTGGCCCACCCTGTATATGAACATGCAGAAACAGTTTATTGATATTAACAAAAACAGAAAAGAACATTAAATACAAAAAACTGAGCAGATTTGGCAACAAAAGCATCAAGTAAAAACAAATATTAACTTAATCTCACAATATTCAACAACTAAGTCATTTCTTTTTGCCCTTGTGTGGCAACATTGTGAGGTTTAGAGCAACATCTGGTGGCGGCGACGGTTGTGTGACGACAACACCATTAAAACATGACTTTGAAGCCTTCATCAGTGTTGACACCTTCGGTCCACGACAGCGTGCACGGATTTCTTGACGCACAAGTGATAAAGGTCGATGAACCTAAAGACATCATGCATACAGTGAAGTAAAGTAGTATTAGTAGTAGTAGCTGTAAAGATGTTACGATGCCCGTTCATATTTTCACCTTTATATATGTTAAAACTTAACCGTAGTATTGCTGACACCAGTAGACAGTCCTACTTGCGCATGATAGCTTGTGGAATTAGACGCCACCAAAACTGTAGAATAGGCCCATCACTATTCAGACGGAAAGAGAACGGTTAGAGCTTTGAATTGTAAAGAGAGGAAATTGTTGAGATTTTAAAGATATTTGTAATTATTGGTGTATTTATCCACAATTAGTGGAATTTGTGTTAGTACAAATAGTTGGTGAACATTAGTGTTTATGGAGAAACAAGTTATTTGAAGAAAGATTGACATTATTCTGAGGAACTTTGGGAGAAGTAACATTCAGTTATCGACAATGATTGAATTTGTATTTGGTCACTGAATTCGTCATATATATCTGGTTGAATTGATACCACGACTCCGTCTTCATATATATCATCGTCGGGGAATGATATAGGAGTCATATTTATGGACGTTCACCGTATATTCGATATAATTCATGTACCAGAAGGAGAATTCAATCGGCTGTGAAGCAAATTTGATTACTACTACCAACTACACCAGGCCTACCAGACTATTGTGATGTGTTAGTAGGTTGCCAGAAGTTGTATTGTTATATTATACTATTGTATGGTTTGACTTGTTTGAAGTTCACAACAAGAAGTGCAATTTTCTAGAATCTATGGTGTTTGTTCTGCTATAACTCGGATATCGCCAACGTAAAAACTCCACCTCCAACATTCAAACTACATCCATATCATTTGATAGTTTCGTCGATAGATAGATAAATCTATCATATTGCAAGCGGTTTTGCAGTTGCAGCATGGTATACTGTCCCACATATACTAGGCCACATTGGAGCCCATTTTCCCAGCCAATCCAGATGCAACAGCAGTTCACACAGAGAACTGGTCTTGTTACGTGTATTTACATGTTTATTACTGCTTGAAAGGCCTTGTTATACTACAAGTATTATGAGAATGAGGACCTTATGCAGCTTGAAGTAGCAGCCGCAGGCATTGCAGAGAATCTCTCTGTTTTCAAGACGTCGCCAAACTGTCGTGCGTGTTACTCCACAGTTGGCACAAACATTCAGCTCCGGAGACAGGAATGGGCTCTAAAACAGACCAAGACAACAAACGCATATTTGTACAGACTCGTGAGGTTTATTATATATACTTTATTTCACACAAAGTGCAGCCATCGAAAAACACAAAAACTATACAAAAGACACAGCAAAAATATGAGAAGACTAAGAAAAAATAAAGAAACATACAGTACTACAGAGTGTGAATGAGTGTGCATAGGCTTAACATCCCACTCGACACTTTAGTTCATGTCGGCGACTTTTTACAGGCCAGATGAGATGACCCAATCAACAGACAGTGGCTACAATAAAAACCTAGCTAGTGCCATGGTCCCCACAAAGGAACAGAATAGAACAGACCCACCCAACAGCGTCAAAGCACTGAAGGAAAACAGTTGGCCACTGACATAAGCTTCAATCCCACCAGAACCACTCCACTGTGTTACAATATGAACTGCAGGCAACCACCTCTAGGCTAAGTACAGTGTATTGGTTGCAGTGTGACAAAACCCAGTCTGCTTATTGCATGTAGCTCATTCCAATGGTGCTTTGAGCCAGCAAGAACAATAGCCAGGACAGTTATGAAGTTATGATCTTAGGGCAGTACTAATTTTTGCCTATCTATGGAATGATGACCCAAGTTAATTCAACCTAGATTGCTGGTAAGGTATACCTGCAAACAATCATCAATCGAACAGGTCCTATGTATAGCAATTGTGATCAACAATCAATGTTCTACCATTAAACCACGCCAGACACGGACATTGGACAATGAGATAAAATGTCCAGTAATGCTTTCTATCAGTTCAGCTAGCCATAGTTCAACTCTAGTTCATCTACCACAGTACAACCACAATACTGTGAGAAAAGCCACGGTCGAACCATGGTTTTGCCATAAATGAACCATGGTTCCACCATGGTGGTTGAACCATGGTTCAACTATGGTTGGTTCTGTCATGAAAATCTGGTGATTTAGACAGAGAAAAGGTCACTGTAAATACATGAAAACCAGAGTAAAAGTGGATCTTTATTTCATTTGTTTACATTTATGGTTTATAAAGGAGTGACATATGACACATTCTCACACTTCCTTACGCTACAAGTACAAATGTATCAGTAAGTATTTACACTTTACAGTTATGATCACTGTGAAAATACAGAAATCAAATCACATTAATCCAAATTAATCAAAATGACAAAACAATTGCACTGTCAATCTAACAAGTACAATTACAACCTGCATAAAATATCTGAACATCAAACAGAAACCTACACTTTTGATGCCATTAAGTCGTCGATAGCTGTTAATTGTTGGAACATTCAATGGAGTCTTTTGATAGTGACAACCCTTGCCACTAGCTTTCGCTGTCACAGGGCTGGATGGTGTGAGAAACTAGCAAAGAGCACAAATAGTTAATTCAAGTTAGTAATGCATCCATAAAGCTAATAAAACAGAACTCCAGTTACTCTCAAACTGACTTAGGACACTTCCAGGTGAATAACACCAGATGCTTCCTACTCACTACTTTTTTATCAGACAACATTTAGTTTGGCTAGCCTATGTGTTTTCTGCCTTGACTCTTCTATATCCATATGGATCATTCTCAACAATTATTCACTTCCAATCTACAGTATATATTATCATTTTCACGACATTCAGATGCAGCAGCATATCTCATTTAAAATAAATCAGAAGTACTATTATTATAGTGGTAATTGGGTGTAGCGGTAACGTGTTGGTCTCGATCAACGTGGTTATCCTACGTCGGGCCCGGTTAGTACTGGAATGGGTAACGTTCACGAGTTCGAATCGCGTTTGCACCCTCTCGGTATTTAATCAGCCACCCAGGCCAACTCAGCCTGGTCATCCCTCTGGGGCAGGCAAAATGAGTACTGGTGTAAAAACTGGGTAGGTAACAGCAGGTTACGGAAGAGGTGTGGTCTACTGTCCATAACACTGAGTGTTTGCTCACTGCCGGCTCAAGACCATGGAAACTGAGATGAGAACCGCACCATAGTCTGTGAGAAGGCAATGCCGACTGATGGTCAATTTACCTTTACTATTATTATATTTGTTTATTACTAAAAGCTGACATGAGTTGACACAGCTTATAACTAGAGCTGTTGAGACGTTAAATATTTTAATCACATTTATAATCACGCATGTTAATTTACGGCACTGAGTAAACATTGCACCGCTATATGGCAGCGTATATATTACTGTGCTAAACTGGTATGTTATGTTATGTTCATATGATGATTTCTGTAAGGTATTATATGCACTGTCCTGCGTGGCAGATATTGTGTAATCCAGCATTCGTGCTGCAATTAAAATAAAACCATTATTAGGATTAACACACTTTTAATGCACGCCGTATTTGCATAGATTTGTGTTGTTCCTGTTGCAGCAAGCGCATGAAACCTACAGCTGTTATGTAAATGTAAGCAGCTATTCTATGGCAGTGAGTATTGATCTCATTAGTATGTGATAGGCCTTCTACCAGTTTGATTGCAACTGTATAGATCTGTTATTAGGCATACTTTCTGGTTACTGGCTGGCACATGACAGTTAGCTGGCCCTCCTCACCTGTTGGCTCTAAGCCGTACCTCGTTGTACCAGGTGCTATGGCATGTGTTTCACCTGTTTGATGTTGCACGAATGCACTGCACATGCCGCACCAGTCGTTCTGGGAGTACTGATTTGACTCACCTGTTCTGTTTATTGGTTGTATGATCAGAAGTCACGTGGTCAACTGTGTTGCTTTGAATGACAGTACGAAATCTTCACTTTCACGCCAGATGTTGTTGAGTGAAGTTCTACACAGTGCTGTGTCTTCTGGAGTGACATATAGCTCAGAGATTGTGCTGTGATGAGACGGAGACTTGGAGGCTGGAGAGAGCTATGCACCGAGCGACACTTGACAAACAGTGGTGACATACTGCCAAGTTGAGCGACTCCTTTCACTGGACAGCTCAGAAACACTGCCGAGTGTTGTCTGATGAACGTTTTCACTGAACACTTCTGTCCCCAGCAGTGGGCGCTGCATGACTACCGATGCCAGGCTTCGACTATTCACCGCCGTCCTACGATGCCAGTAGTCTGTGTTGTCACTGCCATCAGCAACGCCATTTCCATGTGTTTGCCGCTCTGTGCTGGCTGCATACCGCCGCTACGTATTTTCTGTTTTATAGTGTTACGAAATCCCTGCTTTCTGTTAGGACCTGCTAGTATTTTCCATAGACACTGTATTGAGCCTTATTCACCATATCCTGTCATCTGTTTACCGTCTATAGTTGAACATTACCGTTTGCACCTGTCATACCAACAATAGTCCATAGTTTTGTATCTGTTATTAAAGTTATATTCTTGTTTCAAAGTTGTCTGTTGGTAATTCTAAGAATTCTACATAACTTAACAGCTAAGTAGGCCGTAAGGGAGAGGGTGCATGTGGCTGGCGCGTGGATGGCTCACACTAACAGATGATACTGACAGTTTCACTTAGTTTGTCGGTTCCCTTAGTACAGCAACTAACTGCCCGGCGTCTGTCCCTGTGTCCTGGCGTCCCGGGATATTTTAGTTAGACTGGTGCCCGGTGTGTGCTGATTTAGCAAAGTTTGCAGTAATGATGTAGTTTCTTTGTCAGTGTGTTAATTTCTTAATGGCATTCATTATTTTTAATTGTGGTATGTGTTCGACTGTCCTACTAACATCATGTTCATGTAGCACAAAATGATAGACGACAGTTAATGAAAAACGCCTCAACAGCAAAAGTTAACAAAGCAAAAAAACACCCTCTGAACTTTTGATATTAAGAAAAACTATAAATTAATGTAGTCACATCTTAAACATCAAATCTGAACTATGAATGCCATGACTGTTACAATACTGACCACTCCACAATGTGATGAAGATAACGATGGCAATGAAAGTGAAGGAAGTGTATTAACAGACCACGGAAATGGTCTTGGCAGCAAAGCAAGCTGAGACTGCATACTGTTCACAACATCCGACAAATCAAACTGTGACATCATCGGCAACTGTTGCTGGGGGTGAGACGACAATGGCTGAGTGCCGTGATCTACTGATGTTAACTGTGAAACAGTGTCTGTGTTGGACGAACATGGTTCAGAAATCTCAGCTTTAACGTTGGTCAAGGTATGACAACTTGTAGGCACTGACAAGTCTTGACAGTCTGTCTCATTATTGTCTGACGACTCCATCTTACACTGACCATTACTGACTGCATCTAGTATCGGTGCTTCTTTAGCTGCACTTGCATTGTTAACCACTCTGAAAGATGCTGCATTTTGCTTGAATCCAAGAGCATAGTTGAGGAAGATGTTGTTGGGCAAGTACTGCTGTTCAAATATCGTTGTACTGTATGTCTACGTTTGTGATGGCTTCGTTTAGAAGCATGCTCAGACTTAATAGAAAACTCCTTATTTGACAATGGTGTGCTGACTGGCATTTCACTCTTGCATCGCCTCTGTTTATCCAGTGGTAATCCCAAACTGCTTACTGCTTTGCGTGTCTGGTCACTACTGTCAGAGAATGTTTGGTCATCAGAGTTAACTGAAGTTACTGCAACAGCAGCAAACTCCTGCACCTCTGACACACCAGAAAGTGACTCACACTTGCAATATTCATCTTCACTTTTACTACAAACTGGAGCTTCACAGTTTTCACTGCTACTCCAGATTAAAGCATGTTCAGACTGACTTGATAATGACAGTGCAGAAGGAGATGCTCTTTGGCATGATACATCGAGGAATCTACGAACAGTACGTTGCTGTTTGCGTTGGCGTCGTCTGCGCATCTGATCAGTCTTAGTAGCTAGTTGCACGGTATCATTTGCACAGTCGGTGGGCATTTCTGTAGTCAATTTTAAATCAGCAACATTTTGAGTATATAACTGTTCATTTGACAAAATCTGGTCACCAGTAGTGGCTGTAGATAAGCTCTTTGATGAAAAATTCAGCACTGCCTCGTTATCACTTGTGGGATGCTTGCAGTTTGAATCTTTGCTAGCAACACTGGCCTGTAAAGTTTCATTGATGCTAACAAGAAATACATGCTTTTTATCAACAGTCACTGCAAGCAAGCCGTCAACCGACAGTTCGGTGTTAAATTTCAAGCCCGTCTGACACAGCAGCAAAATAGCTTCTCGAACACTGGTGCGAATATGCTGCTCAGATTCACTCAAAATGTACATGATCAATATCACACATACAGAACTGTAACACACATCATCATCATAATCATTCAATGTTTCCGTTACAATGAAGCACATAAATTCACATATCAAGGCTGAGACTGGCAATTTAACAGATCGTCCTCACAATAACATTATATGCTTTTTTTGCCAATTATTGTAGCGTGTGGGAGTTTAACATAGCGGAACTACATCTGTCACCAATTATTGTGAATGAAAAAAACAAGGCTGGTGTTATACACAGGATGGTCCTGCGACTGTTCGCAGGAATGGCTATATGCAAGACCGTCCTGCGCATAGCCTAAAACAGTGCTGTCCAACCTTACTGGGGCTGTGGGCCACTTTTGTATCTGCCACAAGGTGGCGGGCCACAACCATTGTGCAGCATGTTCTATGCTATACACTGGGGAATGAAAAATTGCAATTTTATGCCAATTTTCTGCGAAGTCACATGGTCTACCATATGTAAATGCAAGTTACAAAGAGAAACATTATTTGTGATGAGTGACGACTAATACGGTACGTCATCTGGGCCTAGTTTTAGTGGTGAATGCTGATCAACCATAATTACCCCCATTTCAACTAGGGCTATCGAATTAATGCATTAGCAAATGTGTTAAAAAGAAAAGTGATTTTTCCCAGTAGCTTTCAACAGTTTTGGAATTTGGAAAGTGTGAAATCAGACTTCTTCTGTGGCAGATAAAGAAATCCAGCTCAGCTGCAAAAATATGAACTTCAAGTGAGTAACATCTGATCATGTCTCACAGGTCTTACAAGAAAACCATCATCATCATCTGCAGCAAGCTCCACTATGAGAGCATCTCACATTGATGTATTCTCATCGATTGCTTGCTCGCAGTCAAGGACCTCAATGAAGAAGAGGTTTAGAACTTTAGATGTAAGAGATCAGTCAGGATGTTTGATAGCCATGTTTGTTGGTCTACAGTACTAGAGGGGTGTCGCCAGGCATCCGAACAGGAGCAGTCAACAAACATAGTGTCAATATGCACATTGCACATTATGCAGACAACATGCCCAAAGAGTGTCAGGCATCACTGACAAATGATGTCTGACAGAACATGACATGCACTCACTGATGGTTTTGATGGAAATGAAGTCATGCCATGGAATTTATAGAATTTAGCGAAGACAGCAGTGGTCTATAGCTAATAAATGGAGTGTAACGACATCTTACATAGCGACCAGCATTCAGAGGCATCAGTATGAAGTCTCACTGTTCTGCATCGGAATTTTCTGAAAAGTTGCATGGTCTACCATACGTAACAGACGCAGAGTGGCAAGAATGCGTACATCAACAGACAAGAGTTTCGTGCCTGCGGAGCTTCAATTGATAACAGAAAAATGCAGAAATTTAAGTTTAAGCCGAAATTTACACCAAGAGAAGTGAGTAAAGTATGATACTTCTCTTGGCCTTGGCGGACCACACAGAGTACCCCAGCACTGGCCTAAAACCACCTTATAGGCTATTTGCAGGACTGTGTTGTAACTTATGCAAAAACGTATGGCTAAGTGTAGGACTGTACAATCTGTACTGTATATAGCCTTCAACCTGCTTTTTGCAGTACATTGATTGTTCTCACAGGACTGTATTATGATACATGGGTGTGTTACAAAACTGGAAGCAGTAAACCTCTTTGTGCAGTAAGTTATATTTTCCAATTGTAAGAATTAAAGATGCAGTGTATCTGGGAAAAAGTACAACAGTGATTTTGATAACTCATGTAAACAACGTCGGATTCTAACCAAATTCTGCACCAACAATATGACATCTAATCACAAACGAATCACCAAATTTCGTAGAAATCTCTCCACATCTGCAAACGTTACAGCAAGTTTAGTGAGCTCACCTGAAAACATAGTGTCCACTATTGGCAACCTTTAACATGTGACTGTGAAGTGCAAAAGTCAAACGTGTTCTCCGCATGCGCAAATGGAAGTTAGACGTGAATGTAACTGCCTAACTGCTTCATCGATGATCAGTTGATGATCATCTGGTTGAAATGTTCCCACTGTTCGATAAAAAGCGACTTTAGATAGGTGACGTCATGAATACGGCATTCTGGCTGTGTTACGCATGCTCATGCAGCTTCCCTCAGATCCGGTAGTCCACAGGGTTGAGGTCAAGACTGTTGGCTGGCCAGGGAGTTAGAGCACTGAAGATAAAGTCCAGTGTTTCAGGGATTAAGTTGCATGTTCTCACGTGCTCTATGGGAAGGAGTGTTGTCCTGTCAGCAAACATCACTTCCAGCGCAGTGACAGCCTTAATTAACGTGACGGAAACTAGTATATTTTGTTGTCTATATTTCAAGATTAATAACTCCACTGTTAATGAATATTTTCTAACGTAATTTTACAGTTCTTTCAAGGATATATTCAGAATCAAGTGCACATAATTTTGTTAGAATGCGTTGAGATTTGACATTTCTATCAAACATTGTCTGTGGTGTACTTTTTCCCAGACACAGTGTAGTCATAACACACATTGTCGCAATGTCATGTCCAAAGCTTATACAAATACATATTAAAACATACCAGCCCAGGGGTAGTCAGAAACGTAGCAATAATGCAGTATAATATAGCCTAATAAAATGACTGTTCTTTTTGTACACGTAGGCCTTTAAACACATGTAGCTACTAGCTCTCAGTCAGGCTGCATTGAAATAAGTGGCAGAATTAACATTTCACAACACACTGTCCAGCCACTGTACTGCAGAAAACTAGTTTTACTGGATGTATACAGTACAGCATGGTTCTGTACAGAATGGAAGGTTTTGGCTATTTTCAGGACGATCCTGCATATGGCCACTTTGGCAATTAGTTGTAGGACTGTGTGTGCACCCACTTCAGTCCTGCACCACTTTGGTCTATGGTCACCTTGGTCTAAAACCGATGTGCACATTCACTTTGGTCCTAGTCACTTTGACCTTAAGGACCGAAGTGACTAAGCCAAGTCGGTCCACGACTAAGCCATTTCGGTCCTTGGGTGGGTTGATGGAATTTGCGGGAGTGGACAAATCGGCACGGTCAAAACGGGGCGGGTGGAAAATGCAGGAGTGGACATATCGGCACGATGTGGCAAGGGTGGACAATGCAGGAGTGGAAATAT
>Ga0126335_1003275_pt1 | contig 10010 bp, 8 predicted proteins | sample OlaspJWI45metaG_FD_108409 | JGI IMG/M metagenome (GOLD analysis project Ga0126335, IMG submission 108409) | Marine gutless worms symbiont microbial communities from Oahu, Hawaii - Olavius sp. 1 OAHU.JWI-45 metaG | ecosystem: Host-associated > Annelida > Digestive system > Unclassified | place... | reverse complement strand
TATCAAGGCGGGATACAGTCAGTCGACACAACGTGAAGATCTTGTCGAGGAATCCAACGACTTACTGTCCAGTGCACAAGTATGATGACCGATGCATCACATCGCTATCACAGACTGCCAACAACTCGCCACCCACCGCATCGATGTAACAAAACTGGCTGTCTGCTGTCCAGTTTCGTCGTCCATTAGGCCTACAACCTACTCGTATGTTCTAACTTCCAACGTTGCATGCAGTCGAGTCATCACAAATTACAACATGCTGTGTTATAGCACTCTGAATGGCAAGATTGCGCGAGCATGTTGATCCAAGAATTGGCAAGAAATGATAACTATATCAGCTAGGGAATGCCAGTTCCCTATTTACCTGCTGATTTTGGCCATTAGTTATATTACTGTGTTCTTGTGTGTTAGTATTTGGTGTCCGGACCCTTAATACTGTAATAAACTTGACTTATCACACCTGCAACTGATAACCAAGCAGTAGGCCTAGGCACTGTCCGGGCCCCTCGTCGACCTCTGCAGCCTTATCCGATCGGTGACGATTAGTCTGGAATACATGTACACGCGCGAACCGCCACGCGCTTGGCATAAGCTTCCTGAGCGTTTGTGAAAAATGTTTGGTTCAGTTTTATTATTGTACAGTTTTGTATACGTCCGGCAAAATGTGGGCTAAAAAGTGATACGCCAGTTCCATTATACTGGCGTATCACTTTTAAAACTGCTATGCCGGTGGCCAAATGGCGTACTGGCTCCGCCGCCCATAACCACATTAAATTTACACATTACCATTGTGCAAACCAAAAAATATCCAGTTTTTCACACAATCATTGTCCTGCTGAGCCAAAGTACTACAGCAATAACCACCTCTTTCCACCACATAGGCCTGACTTATCGGATTTCATCTTTAAAAGTTTAGATAGTTTAGCAGCTAGTTTTGATGAATCAGATCAGCCAAAATGTTCTAAAACCAGGAATTAACTTTTCCCAAGGTAGTGTAGCAGCAATATGCATGTGAGGTGGCCATGGCAATAACTGTTGTACTGCAAATTTCTTCAGTATACTGTGTGCCAAATATTATTGAAATCGATCAGCGTTTGTAGAAACTACAGTGACATAAACATGTGGACGTTTTTTGGTACACCGTGTACTTAACTCGGTTAATACTTAAATCAGTGGGCAATTAATTGTATCTTTAGTCAATTAATCATGGGGACAAAATTGATGGATTAATTGTCGATTAATCGATTAATAGGTTAGAGCTGTAAATATAAACATTTCTAGTTTCCTTTAAGCACCAAATGATATCACAGATGATGTCAGCAAGTGTTCACTTAATGCACTTACACAAGTCATGTCAGAAACTGAAATTTATGACACCATTTTGTAAAAAAATGAAAATCTCTAGAATGCAACAAGGAACTTCTACAAAATTTAACATAAATGACGAAAATAAACGTCACTTTATATGTGTAAAGTTTTATTTAATTCTGTGCAGGTTTTTGTAATTGCAAAATGCTTAGGGGAGGGGTCGCTTTTTGTGGACACAGTGTATATGTGTGGTTCCTTGTGACATGGTTTACAGGTTTGCCAAAATAATTTCAGCAAAATTTCAGAGAAAGAAACTGGAAAGCAGTTTATATAGTGGTGCACCAAAACAGATGAAGCATGATGGCAACGTGTGACATCCCTCAGTTCAGCCTCACCCTTTGCCCTTGTGTGACATTTCAACTTTGGGACATATATGCATTAGCATGTCATACTGGCCATCAGTAATGCATCATTTGTATACTGACTGCAGTAATAACTGTTTGTATCAACGCAGCTGAACAAACATATGCATCGTGTAAGACTAATATCTGTGACTATGCACAGCGTCAACGTCAACATCAATGTAACATAACAGTGTCCAACGAGTGGTAATGACACACAGTGCTGCCGACACACGGCTGTACGTCACTTAGCAGTGACAGCACTGCCGCTATAGGTAGTCGTGGTGGTGGTGGTCAGCATGGTACTGTCACTACTACTAATGACAACAACTTTGTTGATCTCGTCAGTAAGTGACGTGAGGGTTGTGGCAGCATGTGACAACACACCCCACTGCTGACGACTGGTCTGCTGGACAGTGTTCAGTTGATGCTCAATGCTACTCAACTGTGTCTTGGTCGCAGTCAACTCACGAGTCAATGACCGTCGTGTCTCCTCACTCACAGACAAGTCAGTGCGCAGAGACACTAGACACAGACCACACACACACACACTACATTCAACTACGACAGATGCAGAGGCTCGTAGTAATTGCATTCAATAGGTGGCGCCACTCAAATTTTGTAGCAATAGCCGCTTTGTGGCACACAATAGCAGGCCAGACAGCCACTGGCTCACCTGCTCACAGCGCTGCTCTCTAAGTATAAATAGTGTTGACAGACGTACAGCAGACAGACGGACACGTGAATTAATACTCTACATTACCATGACATAAAATCAGATTAAACACAGCCACGTCACTACATGCACAATAAGAGCACACAGCAACAACTACAAAACAGTTCAGTAGACTTTCTACTGTCACGGGTACTACAGTAAACCAAACAACGAAACACTTGACGTTCACAGTACTGCCAGAAATATCCAAAATTGTCAATGTGTCAATGTCGATCAAAAAATTTTAGAGCGCAGTAGTCACAGAGCTATGTTGGGGAAGAATTGTGAAGAAAGAAATGTTTTTAAATGTTGGTGGAAGATGGGCAGAGACGGGGATGATTGGATATCAGATGGCAGCGAGTTCCAGAGGAGAGATGCAGCAACTGGAAATGTGCGTCGACCGGCGGTTGTGAGCCGGAATGATGGAACAAGCAATTGATGGGATGAGAACAAGCGAAGCCGGCAATGACCAGGCAGGTCGGTGACACGAACAAGATCATTCAGGTATGGTGGCGCACATGCAGCACACGAAACGCCATGACAGCCACCTTGAAGTCAACATGTGGTAGATGCAGCCAATGTAGAGTTGCAAGAGCATCCGAGACATGATCGTAGCGACCTATTCGGAACACCAGACAAGCTGCAGCATTAACAACGGACTGGAGGCGCCGCTGTAGATATGCTGGAAGCCCGACCAGGACGAAGTTGCACACCGATCTGTCCTCCTGGTACACATCCTCTTGCGGTGTCCCCCAAAGCTCTGTCCTTCGTCCAATACTCTTCGTCCTGTACACCACTCCTCTCAGTACCCTCATGTTCCCTAAACCACCACCTCTACGCAGATGACACTCAGCTCTTTCTTTCCTTCCTTCCTACTCACTTAGACTCCAGCACTGATCACTTTCACAATGTTTAGATCGAATCTCTTCCTGGATGACTGCAAATCTTCTAACACTGAACTCCTCCAAGACTGAATTTCTGCTCATTGGTCTCAGTAAACAACTCGCCAAAATCAACAACCCCTCACTCACTCTGCTCGAAAACTCGGCATCATATTTGATGAACACCTCACTTTTTCTGACCAGATCTCATCTGTCTCCAAATCTTCCTATTAACATATCCGTCAGCTTCGCTTCGTCAGCTTAAAACAGAATCCACCATCGCCACTCCCACTGTTCACTCCAAGCTCGGCTACTGTAACTCTCTTTATCACAACCTCCCCAAATCTCAGATCAGCCGGCTCCAACAGATCCAGAACTCTCTTGCACGTGCTGTTGTCATAGCTCCCAAATCTAGTCACATCACTCCCATCCTCCGGTCTCTACATTGGCTAAAGTTAACTGAGCGCATTGAATACAAGCTCCTCTCACTTATAAAGTTCTCACAACCACATAACCATCATATCTGCATAACCTCATCACAGTTAAGCCTCCTCGCAGCACTCGCTCTTCATTTTTGGTCACATTCGCTCGCCCATCCACATCATCTTCTTTACGAATAACAGATCGTTATTCGTTCCTTGCAGTAAGCTTCCCCTCGTCTCTGGAATCAACTCCCAGCTGCTCTCCGTCAACCCGCACTAATCTCTCCAACTCTGCCTCACCCAGTTCTTTTTGTGGCACTTCCTCCATCAATTCTATCGACTCACCACTCTCATCAACCATCACCCCTTCACTCTTTCACTCCTCGCTTAAAACTTTCATTTTCCACAAATCTTTCCCACCATAGCCTACCTTTTCTTCTCCCGGACTGACACCATGGATTCCCCGGACTGTTTACCGATACTTCTGAGCATATCCGTTTTTACTCTTTCTCTTCCTGTTCTCCACTGTTATTCTTCCTGGTTTACATTTATCTTACGTAGGCTTTTTGATCGCATGTCAAATAACATCTCTTTTTCATATCGTATAGGCTTCTTTAGTTGAATGCTATATAAATCACATAGTAACTCAAATTAATTATCCAGACCACTGGATTGGCGTTTCGGCGGCACCAGTCTGTTTTCTTGTTGTGTTGGTGTGTTGATGGCTGTTGTGCAGAGCATTCAACTGTAGAATCCTATGCGGTCATTATCTGCCAACAGTCATACTTATTCTTATTGCTATTCCATCACCCACTTACTCTTTCATTCTAGGCTTAATACCTTCCTTTTCTGCAAATACTTTCCCACCAACATTTCCTTTTCTTTCTTCAGGTTTCACTACATTATTCCCCCAGACTGCTTACTGTTTACTTCTAGTATATCCGCCTTTACTTTTTAATTTTTTCTGTCTATACATTTTTTTAGTTGTCATTTCCGTGCGGTAGATTAAGCTGACTCATGTCGGCTTTTGAGCGCATGTTAAAATAGCATCTCGTAAAACTGGACCCCTATGGTTTTTGGCATAACTTCACCAAAACAAGCCATTTAAGCATTTATGGATAATTTTTGGCAAATATGATCGTGAAGTTATTGCCTACATGTCTTTCCAAGAACCACCCACATAGTTACTATAACAACCGTATATAGCATCATTGCAAAACAGAGTGCTGGTCTAGTGCACAAGTTTGACAGTCAATTTTCTTAAGAAACATGTGCCACTTTTTAACATAACATTACAAAAAGCTCTAATATTAATATCATTTCACATACACAATTTTAATTAAAACAGCATTTCGCCGATGTTGTACCAGTCCACCATGCACGTTCAACAGTCATTCCTGTATCAAGAAACACCTGACTACATTTCACTGAATCTGTGGCTGCCAACCTTGCTTTTCCCAGTCTTGCTTCTCCATCCTAGTCAGTGCCTCCAGTAGTACCTACTACACTTCCCAGGTATGTAAACTCTTCCACTTCCTCCACTGGCCCTTTAGGCTTTTGTCAACATAACTCTCTGTGGGCTGTCTTCACTAAGTTCACCTTCATAACTGTGGTCTTGTCCTTGTTAATTCTTAAGCCAACTGTAGCTGCCACTTCTTCCAAACATTGAGTTTTCCTTGTACGTGGTCGAAAAAGTGAGACAGCAATGCCAGATCATCTGCATACTCCAACTCTTCTAAACTTCTTCCCGAAATCTAATGAATTCCTGTTCCTTTGCCATCCATACTTTGTCTTGTAACCCAGTCAATAACCAGTAGAAACAAAAAGGGTGATAGCATGCATCCCTGCCATGTGCCAGTTTCACTCTGAATGGCTTGGTCAGCCCACCTCCATGGATCACTCTGCATATTGAATCTTTGTACTGACATATGATGATGTTGATCAGTTTCTCTGGTATGCCATGGTGTCTGACGATTTTCCATAAAGTCTCTCAGTTGAGACTATTGAAAGCCTTTTCGAAGTCGATAAAGTTAATGTGCAGTGATGAATTACACTCTATCGACTGTTCGATGGTGATTTGGGCAGGATAACTGAAACAAGTGCATTTTCAGTCTATGGTGAAAAGTTTGAGAAATGGTGGCATGGTGCTAAGACGACGTCTTCAGTTAGACCATTCCATTGCACAGCAGTTAAGTCAGTCATTGTAACCTGACATTCCAACACTCAGACTGTGCAAAGCTGTCGTTCAGCCAAAGCCACACACAAACTGTCAGCTGGCATGCATATCTGTGTGTGCTGCATGCTGCTGTAGTCGTTATTGTGAACTTTTTGATACTCAGGTATTATCAAGGCACTGATATAGGGTACTCATTCATCGCCCATTTTCACTACCGACTTATTACACAAGTCATTACTGTCAAATGAATTTTAAAATAACAAATTCAGTAGCTGTTGATTGTCAACATTTTCAAGTAAGCCTTAAAAAAACAGCAAAGTAACAGTGTCCAAAGTCATCTGGCATATGCTTGACTGCAAGACACATGACCACACAGTGAAGACTGCTAATGACTACTAGTAGACTCTGACAACATACACATATTGTAATATCAGTTAACTGAAAAAAATGATACATACCGCATTCTTCCTCCAAGTTTTTCAACTCTTTCTCCGTCTGAGCACGTTCATCTGCACTCCTAGTCAAGTTGTCGAGTATGCTGCTGACGTTGACAAGTGCTCCATTCACCAGCACAATTGTATCACTGCTAGCAGCTGCAGCAGCATCACTGTCTCGTGACAAAGATGTCTTGAGCCACGACAAGTTACCTACACATCAGACACACACACACAGTGATCTCAACATTCATAAGCAAAAGTGCAGCACCGGTAGTAGCTGCTGCAATTGCAATGGAGAAAATAAATAATACATGGCAAGAAGTGTTCTAATTACCAAAATGTATGCCTGTACAGTGCAGTGCAATGAATGCAGACAAAGTCACTTACCAGCAGACAGTCTGTCAACATCAGTCACAGTCTTCAGCTGCTGTTGCTTCATGTCAGTGCCTGCAGTCAGAGGCTTGTCAGTCAACCTGCGGTAGATGAACTGGTCACGATGTAGCGATCGCGACACCAGCTTCTTCACCTTCAAGACAGACACATGACAGCCACCAATCAACTGCTTGATAGTGCACAGAAGACATACAGGACGGCACTGAACACAAACATATGATTCAAATCACTAACTGTTACTGTAGCAATCCACAGACTGCAATTCACGACAAGAACCAAGAAGTTTTTTGACAGCAGATGACCACCTAACAGGCCACTCAGTGTAATACAGATGTTAAAATAAAGTGCAGAGCACCAACACCGGTGCAGCTGTGAATTCTGTTGGTTTTTCTGAATGGGGTGTGCCCCCACCCCGCCTGTGATCTCCCAACAGTATGAGCAAGCTGACAGTAGAGCAAGTAGATCCATCAACATGTAGCCACGACATGCAAGACCTGTGCACGTGACAGTTGAAGTCCCGTGATATGTAGGATGTCCTCAACATCTCTCTCCAGCAAGTAGCCGGCATGTGACTGATCAAAGTACACACATGCCAGCAGCAGCTCTCTGTCAGCAGTCCACATCTGCTCCTTCTCTGAGCTCTTCTTTTCAGATGAACGCTTCTCCACATCTGCAATAAGGTATCACTGTCAGACTGTCACAGGATGCAACGATAACTGGCCGCCCACAGGAAACAAAAACAGCATAACTGTACTAACGGTCACCAAATGTAAATCAGAAACCAAATATCCTAGCCACATCCACAGCTCTATCTCACTTAGTTTAAGATATTTGGTGACACACTGAGGGATAGACAGACAAGGCACAATAAGTCACCCATTCTGGCAGTCTAGCTAATAACACATGATCACTGCAGCCCAACTACACACAAAACACTCCAACATGCACACACACAAACACTCATACCAAACTCTTCAAACGTCACTTAACATCAAACATTTCTTTTATGACTGATGCCTCCCACGTTAGATATACTGTAAATATTAAATAACGAAGAACTGACAGAAGCCAGAGATAACAATTGTCCAGAACCACAGACATTTGGAGACACAGTCACATCACCTGCCAGGAACTGGTTGCCTATAGCAATACAGGCAGATGACATTCTCAAATCTACAACATGAAAAGAAATGAAATAGCCAATGACCACGAATATTGATAAGAGACTTTGTAAGACACAGCAAGAACTCTTAAGTATAGTATAACTAATACACTACATTAAGAACTGGAAGCTCATCGGATCTCTGAAGCAAAGTTCAATATGCAACAATGACACAAAAAGATGAGGATGCAAGGATGCTGCTGGTACCTTTGTCTGGCTTTGTTGCAACATCATCACTGCTGGTCTACAACAATAGACCGACAGCTGCAACTTCACCAGTGCTCTACTACACTGAAATGTCAGAATGTCAAGCCAACATTTGTGTTCAAAGGCCCAGCCGTCATTAGTTAAGTTCAAAAGTGTGACATGCCAGGCGACTTACGTATTTCAGCTTGTCGCCTGGTAGTTGCACATTAATCACTTTATGTTTAGCATTCTCATGACTTTTGGTAAATAATAAATGTAAAAACTTAACAGCCAGCTACAACCCTTTTTAACGACAATGCTTGCCAACTCACACAATTAAAACAGCAAATATCACAAAAAATGATATTACATGTGCAGCACACTGCTGTTTTAATTGTGTGACTTTGCAAGCATTGTCGTTAAAAAGCACTGTAAACTGCTAAGTGTTATACTGTTTTTCTGTGTGTACACAAGTGTACACAAAACTGCGAAGAAAATACCTCAATACATGGCACATATACTAATACTTCTAGTTTTTGAAAACAAAAGGGCACTCTATGCATTTTTCAAAATGGCATCTACGACGCTGCAAGTTAATTTCCAGTTTCGAGTTTGGTGACATAACACATTAGTATAGGTTGAAAGGTATGCGCATACCAAATTTGGACAAAATCCGTCTATACGGTTGAGAAAAAATACATCTGGTTTCGGAAAATAAACAGATGCTATGATGAATTTTTACTTCCAGTTTCAATTTTGACCATTCATTCCACATCGGAATGTCATTCTGCATCTGTGTATCAAATTTTATCCAAATCAGACCATAGCTGGCCGAGTTGTAACCCTATATGCATTTTTCAAGATGGCAGCCGTCTGCCCTTTTGGATTTGGTATACAAAATGATTGACCACCCACAGTGTCTGTGGTGGTATCAACTTGACATTCAAGTTTTGTCTTGACTGGATTTGTGGTTTCGGGAATATTGCTGTTGATATACTGTGGCTTTTTGGCCTGAATGTGCCTATTCAAGTCCACACATGTGCATTATCAGAAGGAAATCTACTTCTGGGTGAGAAACCACCCACATATTTGGATAACGGGGAATCAATTTACCTATTCAACTTCCAAAAACATAGCTTTATGAATAAGGGACATTCTCTCTTGAAACCCCAGATGTTAAGGTTGTTTTTGAGGCGAAAATTTCTAAGTTCCATTAAAATGCCCCTAAAACCACATTTGTCAGGGGGGGGGAATGGGGTCAAAATGTAACCATTTATTTTCGTAACACCTAAAAGGCACATCCTTGTGTGAAACGACGTCGTTTGACATACTGAGCGTCAAAATCAGTGCAGGCGTCAAAGCAGTAGAGTTGTCAGAACCCCCCCCCCCGTCAAAAAAAATAAAAAAGAAACCGAGTCACTTTCATCTGCAACCTTGCATATATGGAAGGCAAAAACCCATAACTCGATTGGTATGAAATTCTGAACTGGAGTCATCGTATATATATATATATTTACGAGGGACTTTCTCTCTCGAAACCCAAATGTTTGAACTGAAAATTTGTCCCGTCAAAAATGCCCCAAAAATTGACGCCTTGGGGGAAAATGGGGGTCAAAATGTAACAATTTGTTTTTCGCATCCAAAGAGGCACATCTTTGTGCAAAATAATGTCGTTTGAGCATCCAATTGGTGCAGGCGTCTAGGCAGTGTAGAGTTGTCAGCACCAAAAAATTAAAAAGTAGCAGTCACTTTCGTGGGCAACTTTGCATATATGGAGGGGCAAAAACCCACAACCAAACTGCGATGAAATTTTGCACAGGGGTAGATGTCCCAAACATAATCACCCACATCAATTTCGGTTCTGGGGTTTTTGGGCCATGGGGAGTCAATACGTCAAACGTGTGAGTGAGTGAGCAGAGGTTTAACGTC
>Ga0126335_1003274_pt1 | contig 10011 bp, 5 predicted proteins | sample OlaspJWI45metaG_FD_108409 | JGI IMG/M metagenome (GOLD analysis project Ga0126335, IMG submission 108409) | Marine gutless worms symbiont microbial communities from Oahu, Hawaii - Olavius sp. 1 OAHU.JWI-45 metaG | ecosystem: Host-associated > Annelida > Digestive system > Unclassified | place... | reverse complement strand
GTGATATCTGCTTGATTGTCAACGGTCACCCGCTGGAGATGGCCCAGAAAGGCGTATAGATTCGGATGCGCAACCTTCATCCGCTCCTGCATTGTCCACTCCCGCATTGTCCACCCTTGCCATGCCGTGCTGATAAGTCCACTCCTGCATTGTCCACTCCCGCAAATTCAGCGTTCCCCATCATGCTTGTCTTTGGAATAGATAAAATGATACAAAACCGGAAACTGATTGGCACAAATAACATAGCAGTGAACAACAAACACAATGTACAACATGGTGAGGCCCACCAAACATAATATGTTCATTTGTAATTCAATCCTGACCAACAGACTTGCGGGGCTTTAGACTGTCAATAATTTCCTGCACTGTACTAAAAGTGGGCCCTAATAGGTGAGCAGTCTACAGATTCTTCACTCCTTAGTCGACTTTCCAAGTAATCTGATATCAAAGTCTTGTATTTTTCATCAGCTCCCTTGGTATTACATTCACTAACTTTACTAAAGTGGCTGCTGAACTCATCACCAGACCGTTTGTTAAGTCTACATGTAGGTTTCTGGTTTCTAGAACAACATCTTTTACGCCATGATTTCCAGAAACTCTGGAAGTCCTTATTACATAATGGTCAGCTAAATTTTCGTTGAAATGTTTGTCAGCGGAGGTAATAGCTTCCTTAATGGCGTATTTATATCTCAATTTTATTTTAACCTTTTGTCATTTATTTCCCCTGATTGTGGGCACCTATGCTGTCTCCAAATGCTGATTATATCAGTACATTCCTGCTTTAACTCCTCCAGTTCACACGACTACCAGTATTTCTCATTTCCCACTTTAATTTTAGGAACACATGTGGGAAGCAGCTGACTGTAATCAATCAACAATATTACAGTAGTACATCTCCAGATCTGCCTTATGTACTGTGCAGTTATTATTTGAACACAACAGAGCTCCTGTCGGTGACTGATACTGAGGTAGGTTAGCTGGGGTTACCGACGAATAATGCCAACATGACCGCAGTCCAGTCACTCCGGTGTGTATCCATCTACAGACCACAGTGAAACTTCAATCTCTTGGGGTCAAGATAGATAGATAGATAGATAGATTTTTATTAAAACAATTGACAGAATGCAATTGTAACAGATGGAATGAATACAGTACAGTAAAATGCAAATCGGCATGAAAATAAAATGTTAAATCAGTACATGCGTGTAGAATGAATGAATGAATGTTCGTGTATTATGGAAGAAAAAACCTAATATGTGTTCTTATATAACATGCGTGTAAGAAAATTACAATCGGATAATTGTGTTGAGTGTTCGGGCAACAGTCGGGCGTGAGCTCGGTGTCTGAGGTTGTAGCGTTGTGACGGTTAGGGTGGCGGCAGCATGATGTGGGTGGTCAGTCTTCGATTGAAAGGTAACGGAAGATCGCCGTGTTCAAAATAAATAATATAGTCAGATGTAGCCAATTGAATAGCATTGAATTGAGGAAAGAAGAGTGCGCAATGCATCAGCAAAATCTCAGACATTTTTATTCTGCATTTAGCGACCATAGAACTAAGTCAACTGCTGAATTACACCTGCATGTGCACGATTCTCGGCTCTTATGAATAATAAATCACGTCTACGTAGATCTCAAAGCAGGCGATAAAACTATATTAGGTTCTTCCGCACTGACTTTTAGATGTCGTGCTACCGGGATGCACATGTGGCAAATTTGCCGCATTTTACGTCATAAGCTATTCACTCCTCAATTATTTCTCTCGACAGCATTTTTCTTCTTGTTGACAGTTGCAGTCCAAATCCAGTTTTACTCCTTCAAGTTCAATTGTCGCACTTTCTTGCCCGCAGTGGTTTGTTAGCACTCATTTCTGCATTAATTTTTGACGCGAACATTTATCGGCATTATCATGTTATTTACTGTGAACATGAACATGAACAGACTTTCAGCTTCGTTAACGAATTGAAAAGTTAAAAGGTTTACATTGTACTATGTATAGAGTAGACTACATTATAAATCATTAAGCCAGGCGTTTAGTCAACTCTTCTGCCTGCAGCATCCATAATACAATACTGTCTATACGAAGGCAATAGGCCTAAGCCTAATCAGATTTTGCGACATCCACGGCTTAATCGCTAGACAAATTAATTCCAAGCAAATTACTAGGCGTTAAAACGTTGTAATCTTATTTTCTTGGATGAAGTATATTAGGTTTATAAAGCCCACACCATGAACTAAATTGTGTGGCATAATGTCTTTAATAGTTCCCTTATTGTATACAGCTTTTCGTTACAAAATATTATGACAGAATTTCTGTTACATCAGGGGCTAAACTAATTGCCGTATTTGTTATACCTGGTGTTGTCTACGATTACAGATAGTGAATATTTAGTCTGTCTATGAAACACTACCAGGGTCTATCAAACATTATCTAAAAATTTTGCTTGTATTTATTATACTATGGATCATTGCAGGTAGTGCAAATTTATCTACAGTACATCATACATGTCATGGACGCACACATTAACAAACTTATACTGAATTTTCGTCGTTGATCAATATCCAGTTATTTTTTTAACTGCTTCTTACAAATGCGCCGAATGAAAGTTATATATGTAGAGCTGTATACGCGAGTGCGCACAAAAGTGGCCGACTGTTTCTATTAAACGTCAATTATATTATCTAACTTTACGTAGGCCTAGCTTAGTTTTTACAGTTCACTCTAGTTCAGCTTTCTCAAGACACTTTAAGTAAGGAATACCGTAGAGTGTGAAAACAGTGTTGTAGGCCTATACACTCACGACGATGCTTGGTTTGTTTTAATTTGCTTAGTTTTTAAGCAAAAAGCATGAATGTAGACCCTAGCACACGCGGTATCTTTGTTTAAAATAGCAAGTTTTCATTTTTTTCACGCACATCGAATTGATGCGGCCCATTGAGACCAATGACCCTTTAGCGTGGTGTGTCAGTCAGTCATTCTTTTGTCTATCGCTTTTTCTGTCACGCAGCATGCGCTCTGCAAAATCGGCTGAACGGATTGAGGTTTTGTTAGGGGTGCAGACTCTTAAAGACACAACACCCACTGAGGCACATTGTTTTAGATGAAAATTCCGATGTAATCCTACGGTGCAGGAGAGGGTGAAGGGAAATAAAAAATTTTGCCCACTGTAAAGTATACAACATTGCAGACATTCGATGCGGCCTTCGCCAAATTACTGTGGCGGCCTCTTGCTTTTATTTGTGACCTGCAGTGAAGAAATAAACAAGTTCTACTGTTGACTGCCTTGAATGGAAACTTGGTTAATTGCTCACTATAGGCCATAGATAGAAAATATAAATAATATTAAAAATTGCTGTACCAACAAAGTCACAGCGTGACGCTGACGTTACTGGCGTTATAAACGTCAAAATCAAAATCTAAGAGCCTACCGCCAGAAATGCATGAACAATTTTGTTATAGTTTCATATGTAGGTTTCCAACAAAGCGAATGACTAAGAACGTAAAGTCATGTTTTGCTAACTTCTAGCTGATAAGATGGTATGAATTATGTGCAGGTGTTTGGGCTCTACTTGTCGACGTACATCGTCGTGATCATCAGCATTGATCGTTGCGTTGCAATCCTGGACCCGATCAGCAAGAATCGTGGACCACACAGAGTGAAGATCATGATCGTCGTCGCATGGATACTCAGCGCCATCTTCAGTCTGCCGCAGGTGCGTGCATGAGCTATACACAAGGTGTTCTCGGTCTCTCGGAAACTGTACGGTGACACATCAAGACGGTTAGACTTAGTCATACATGCAGTCATGGATTTCGGAGCGGAGATCCTCGAAAATTCGTTTGCACAACATGTGACAACAAATACTTTCCACAATTTTATTTAACATTTGCCGCAAAAGTTATGTCTTTTTGCACATGCAGGTATACTTCACCTTTTGCGGGCATTTTGTGAATCAGGAAATCAGCCTGAAGATGATTGTAGTAATTAAGATAGCCCTATACTTTCAACTCTAATGTCATACCAGAAAGCAAGCTATGTATTCAGCAGCTCCGCCACAGCTAGAATGTATAATTATTTAAACTAGATAGACAGTTCGTGACTCTGTGCCGGGTCAGAAACAGTGGATGACTATTGATGTCACATGTTCATTTTCTGGCTTAAAGCTGTTTTGGCTCAGCAAGCTTCATGCATATCAGGCTAAAAGCTGGATACATCGGAATGTAACTCGATGTCGTGTTTCCACATTGTTTAAGTTACTACTTACTACCAGTGACGCATGACTGTAGGCTTTTTGTGAACGTCAACACGAGACAACATAGCTACACATAGCAAGCGAAGCAATTGATAGCGTGGAATACGTTCACATGAATGGGGGAGGGGCTTGCTGGAGTTATCTGGATGTAAGGCCGAATGGCTCCGTGGGGTCGAATAATACTTTGCTCAATCGGCCGTTAAGCCAATGATCGCGATTGTCAGCGTCAAAAAGTTTACATTACAAACACCCGTCTACGCGTGCAATAATCAGCGCTAGAAAAATAGTTTTTCTAGAAAAAGGTTTTTAGGCTTTTGTGTTTCAAGGTACGAAGTGGCGCCCGTGCAATGACACTATAGACCATTCTACATTCATCCATCTGAAGACTGTATCATACTACAGACAGTCCCTGCGAGAGAGGAATAATATTGTCACAAATTAGACTGCAGATTTGAATATTACATTTATTAAAGTACATAATCAATAACAAAAATTAGAAAACTAACATTAGACTTTTTAAACAAAGGTTTATATAACCCAGTTCTACAGCCCTGAAAGTGTTGGGAGTTCTTCACCAAGAACTCGGTTAAGACCTTGCTGATCGGTTGCTGGATATTGTGCTGGTGGTTCGAGGCTGCGAATGTTGGCTGGCTGCTTTACGAATGCTGAAGCGCACTTCTGCCATTTATCCTAGTCGGACACCGCTTCGTAATTCTTGATCTCCTGGTCGTGCAGTAAGCCCATCAGAATGCGACGCCGTCAGTGCTACACATAGACCTACTTGTGTCTCAAAAACGGCTTACTTTCTGTCGAACTACTTTGTTGTTCGTTCGCATAGGGAGGGAAAGTGTGCCGTTTACTACGTCGAATTACACAATGAAAATTTTTTTTCAAGGCACTGCAATCAGCAGTTAGGTAAGGAAAAAATAACCATTTCCGAGTGCTGTTTGACAAAATTAGTTTCTCAGATTTTTCTTTAAAAATAATGTAAACATTTACACTGGAAGTGGCCAGTTCTATTAACCAGCACTGTGTCGAAAGAGTCGACTCACTTTCTCACCCTTATACCTCCCACGTAGCGGCGTGGTTATGCGTTCAGTCACATTGGTCTGTTTGTTTGTATGAATGTATGCCATAAAAAATAAGATAACTGTCCATAATTTTGATTAGAAAGTTTATTTTTGGAACGCAGATACGTAATCAGAAATTACAGGTCGAGTTCGTGTGTCTAAGCCATTGGGTCACGGTCAACGTAACGGCAGCAAAGCCAAAAATGCCAATACCAGCCAGTGCTTCCATCGATTTTTCGTCAGTTGTGTTTCTAAATAAATTTGATTGATGTATAAAATGGTGATACTTGAAGCTGTTGAGTGAGTATGTACCGACTACTGAAGTACAGTAATTTGTCTGATATTAAACTTGTGCGTCAAGAAAAAACGAAACAAATTTTAGCATTTAGCTTCTATATATAAGGCGGTTCGTGTGTCTGTCTGTTTGTCTACTTGCTTGTTTGTTTGTCCGCTTATAACTTTGGAACGGGTAGGGCGATTGTCTCCAAAGTCTCATGGACGCCCTGGGGACGGTTTATGGTGCAAAAAGTTGGGGTAGGGGCTTTGGATAGACGGCCATAATTAATAATTTTATGGCCCGTAGGCCTATAGGCTATACGCATCAACGTGGTTATTGGTGCGGGATTTCCGTGGACGTATTTTCCAGTCTTGTGCACTAAACGAGTTTCTCTATGAGTCTGTCTTTATGTGGGCCTATGTGTGCATATTTTTCGCTTATAACTCGGAACAGGAGAAGTGATTATCTCCAAATTTCAGGGTAGCTCCAAAGTGCCCCAGGGATGGTTTTAGGTGCAAAAGTGAGGGGGCATATGAATAGAGACCACAAAATTGGCGTTTTCCGTTATTCGCGGGACCGGCCGGCAAAACGCCATTGTAGACAGATTGAGCACTTGACACTAGACACACAGGCGGAGACGCAATGGAGGTAGACGTTGGTGCTGACGCGCCCGCACGCATACTATACACGGGTATGGGAAGCCGGGGCTTTGGGCGGGCAACAAACGGGACGGAGCTGCCTACGTAATGCCAGACTGGGCGGGCAGAATGGCTAGTTTTAAATGATGTCATATTTATAAACACTACAGTGATGCCTTCAGTCTTCACAGATGTATTCCTGATGCTGCGAGATGATTGTGAAATTAAATAATTAGAATAAAAGTCATGTGAAATTTTTATGTGCAGGTATGTTGCGCAATTATTAAACTTAATTACAGTTAATATATGCTATTAACAAAATAAACAAATATTTTTGCGACATTTCTGTAACACAGTGTAGTGTACGTACCTCACTCTGTATGCTCGGCAACGTATGCGGCAGTATTAATTGATCACAGGCAAAGTCCCAATGTTTCTTCGTTCATGTCTTTATGCAGTCGTCAGTCATGAGCCTATATAAGCCGCGGTAGCCGCTTGTAACGTGAAATAGCTTGCAGTTTCATACCAGACTGCACGCTACGTTCTTCAGCGGTAATAAAACTTGCCACACGAATAAGACTGATAATTAAAGCAGAGGTGTAGGATTCACACGCCTTCCAAATATCTTGGTCTTTTTCGATGCCTGTTGAGCGTCGACTGCTAAAATAAACTAGATGCCGGTCACGGGGAAGCTTTGCGTCCGCTTGGCCCGAGCTAATAATAGTTTATAACCAAGAGGTGTGGCTTATTACAGACAGACAGACATAAGAACAGAAGGACAGACATCACACAACCGGGTTACATATTGCATCTTTCGCCCAGGGCTTTATCCAGCCCCTCAGTGGTGGCCTACTCCCCCTCTGGGAAACTGTCTCTCCCCCTCTGAATTTTGTAGTCTACGCCCCCTTAAGGAAGTAATAGTTTACGAATATTCTTGCTGGGTGTGCATAATTTTATTGTAATGCATAGTACCAGTTTTACTTTTGTCAAATTTATGGCCACTGATGTTGAAATAGTCGACTCACCTATTAACTACAATGTATCTGACGCCAGAGAGCGTCCCCCGTGGAGTTGGTAGAGTGCAGGTAGGCGTAGAGCTGCAAGTCGCTGCTGGTGCCGCTCGCTCGTCTGCTAGCAGTTCGCTGTTGTTCTCTCCTCCCTCCTCCCCTCATCACTGATGTGACGACAAGTTCCAGATGGCCATGTCGCAGTTAGCCACACAGAGATACACGTATTGGGGCCATAATAATATTATGTTTTCGTTTACGTTAAATAATGCTCTATATAATTTGTCTATAGCGATAGTTTTCCAGGTTAAAAACTACTACATTAAATGCACCGAAACGCAACATTTCTACCTAAAAAATCTATAAAAAAAACTCTGGGAAGGGGAGGGACTGTGCCCCCAGACCCCACCCAACTTGGAGCTCCCAAGACGTAGGTGGATGTAAACTTACCTATGACGAGACGCAAGGGAGAGGCCCGAAAGACGGCGAGATGGTAAAAAGAGAAAGAAAAGGGAGGGAAGGGTAGGACCCCCTGAGAGTTGCACACTTTCCCTCTGGATAAAGCCCTGCTGTCGCCTTTACAGGCGGCGAACGCAGAAAAGATATTGAAATAGCAAAATCTATTACGCGCCATGAGTAGCAAAATGCTATTCGTAGCCGTCGTATCATAATACAAATACCGACAGGACAAGTGAATTAGGCAACGTGGCCCATAACAACAGAAAAACAGTAAATCCATTCAAACAGACATAAACCACAAAGTCTAAATGCTAAATATACGACTATACAAAACGTAATTATAAGCGCTGAAGTATTACGACACTGGCATCAGTTAACTCAACGACAATTATGACATCCACACCATATTAAGAGACCATGCAAGTGTAGAGCAATGCGACAGCGACAGCAAAATTGCCAGAAGCCTTGCATGATCTAACTACTGCGTCATGAGAATGTCGACCCCACAGACATGCAATGACTGAATTTCATTCCAAGAACTTGAACTCGGTCGATGACCGCAGCTGAAAACTACGTCACTGCCAACGTCACCTAATTTCATTACGTAATTGTAACTGTCAACTATCGGCCGACGCCTGTTTTAATGCTATGCACGCAATCTTCAGTTGCGTTGGGCAACGTTGTTCGTCTATTTAGCAAGCAAGTCACGCTCGAACCATCAACGTTCGTTGCTGATCTGCATCAGTCAACAAGGTTCAACGTTGCCTAATAGTTTGTATTTTCATTAGCATTGGTAATCAGTCACTCAGCTGCTGTGTCCGACTTTCTTCGTCACCATGTGTGGCCGTCTGTCACGGATCTATACCTGCTTGCCTCGCGACCTGTTTTCGCACATTCTCATCCATGCTCATCCATGTTTAGATGCACTCGGACTCAGAGCAGCCAGATATTGCACTTGGCTCTGTTCTTCGGGTTGTTTTAATTTCGAGAACGGTGTAGATGAGTGGGGTCTGGAAGAGCAGCAAAATAAGTTTAAGGGCGAAGATTCGATTATATGAATCAGTCATCATATCGACTCTCCTTGTAGTGCAGAATTGTGGCCGCTAACAACAGCATTATTGAAACGATTGGATGATGCCCATCACAGATGGCGAAGGAGCATATTAAGTGTCTCCTGGAGAGACAAGATAAAAAACGAAAAAGTTAGGGCGAGAACCAAACAATACAGCATTGCAAGCAATCTCAGTGAAAGAAGACTACGTTGGCTTGGTCACAGATTGCGAATGGACCCCAGCGCATTCCGCAGCAAGCACTAAACTTGGAGGTTCCAGGCTTCAAGGGGGACCTGGTAGGCCAAGGACAAACTGGAGAGGCGTAGTCAAGAAGGATCTGCGAAGAATTGGACTCACCTGGAAAGAGGCTGAGGTGGCAATTCTCGACAGGTTAGAATGGCGTCAATATGTGGCCCAATACATCACATGGACGTACGTGGGATGAACCAAGGCCTTACTTGGTATAAAATTGACGAAAATTCAAACGTCGAAAAGTTAGCTATGTGCAGTTTTTGAATCCAACGGCCAGGCGTGAAAAATGTCCATCATGCAGAATATCAGACGACTCATGGAACTATGGAATACCAATTGCCATGAACTTTCACAGTCATAATGCCAAGTGCTGCCCAGTGCAAAATGTATTAGCTAAATAAATTTTAATAGATAGCTTAATGTTTTTAGTTTTAAATGATAAATAGTAATAAAGAATACTTCAGGCTAGGTTTGTATAGTGAAAAATAAGCGAGGAAAGTATTATGCGTGGTGATCACAACAACAAGTCGCTAATCGCCTCAGTCTTTGTTTATTTTCTTCTTGGTAGTGGTAATGGCCGCAACTTCAGTAATGTGAAGACTTCGGAGCATGGATATTGAATTATAGTACAAACAGTTGCAGCGACAATAGGCTCAGTGGAATTCAGGCAGGAAGCAAGTGAAAACCTAACTTGCTATAAAACAACATAATATGAAACAACGGTGCAGGTGCAGATCCAGATTAAATGCAGACTATTATATTATAATGGATAACATCAAATATGTGCTGTTCCGGCGCGTTGGCACATCCTGTTGTAATTTGTGGAATTGTGCACCATCGTCCTTACAGACACTGACATGGCTGATCTTCAATTCAGATGTTTTGGCCGAACTGTGCTTGAAATGACCGACTATTTGTCTACATTTGGCCACAAGAGGTGATACATCAGCTGCCTTCAAACCATCTAATATGCTCAGCTGAAGACAATGTGCAATACACGGCATG
>Ga0126335_1003273_pt1 | contig 10013 bp, 6 predicted proteins | sample OlaspJWI45metaG_FD_108409 | JGI IMG/M metagenome (GOLD analysis project Ga0126335, IMG submission 108409) | Marine gutless worms symbiont microbial communities from Oahu, Hawaii - Olavius sp. 1 OAHU.JWI-45 metaG | ecosystem: Host-associated > Annelida > Digestive system > Unclassified | place... | reverse complement strand
TCCCTGCAGAAAACTTGCCGGACGGACGGATGGACGGACGACATTCAGCGTGGTGGTCCCCGGCGATGATGTGACGGAATAAACCGGCGTTCTGTTAGTCCGCCACTCACTAGTGATGTGCTCATTGCTTGTTTTTTTATAAACATTTAACGATACTGCTATCGGTGACAGAAAGTGTAAACTGCTGAAATTCAGTAGACTGCGCCGTGCAGTGAAGACCGTTCATATTTAATTCATTTTGTTTTGATGCTGATGCTGAATTTTGCGTGCAAATTGTATCCTGCTACTAATTATTAGACCAACTCAGAGACTCCAGTTGCAAACTGAATTTACATTCAGACTGCAGTCACTGGTGACATTTTTCTCCAGCCAGTATAGTGTTTCTACCGCATTGCCCATATATTTAACGATTGTCTATATATATTCACCAACATGCATAGTGAGCATAAAATATTTTTAAATTTATGCGAATCCATATTTTACATTTTCATTCACATTTACATTGTGCAATGTTATTATATATATAATTTAGGAAATAATTTTTTGTCTCTTCATGTACATAGGCCTACATGCGTAAATTGCGTATTCAATGCAGATAGATGCTACAAAGATTATCGGAGCTCAGATGCTTTGATATATGTTTGATATATGCTTTGATGACGTTGCTTTGTGACTCAATATTCGGCTATTCTTCGTCATAACACGTGCTTGTATTTTAATATTTACCTGTCGCTAAAATTTCCCACGAATTTCTCATAACTTCATTCCCAATTGCGGACGCAATTTCGCTTGACATTTTATATTCTGAAAGTAAAACAGTTTCGTTCATGTAAGCTTCACAGTGTGCTTCATCATTGGTGCAAAAGCTTTCACTGCTGCTGCTGCTGCTGAAGGCGTGGTATTAGTATCAGCCGAACGTCACAGAATGCCATCAAATATTAACGCTCGTTTTATTGCTGTCTCTCCAGACAATGTGATTGGGGACACGGTGACCGGGCACTGATGAAATTAGCTACAGACTGCTTGCCATACTTCCCAAATGTAGCCAGTACTTATGCGCGGTGTTTTAACGCGACTCATTTATTATGAAGTTACTGACACACAATTTATAGTCGGTAGTGTTTAAAAGCATAGAACAGCTGCCATTTTTACGTTTAATTATTTTTTAAACTAGTCAATTCAGTTTCTTTAAATAAACCAAAAAACTCCAGTAACATAAATTTTTATTGTAATAATTTTCACACAAATTTGCTGTAGTTATATAATGTTCATTTTAAAAATATAACAAGAACCAAAACGTAAAAGATATTTACAAAGTCTTAATTTATATAGCCTAACAACGTCTATAAAAATTATCACACATATACCTATATATATGTTAACATATTAAACTGTAAAAGTATGTAGAAAAAATGAAAACAACTAACTAAACTAGTAAAAGTTTATTTTGTAGGCCCATGTTATACAATATATAGGAAATAGACTTACACTTTTAACGTGTACAAAATCTTCTCGATTTCTGAATAATTTGCAGAAGAAAGTTGTCTGCATAATGACTGCATGGGCCTATATATGTTTTGTGGAAAGTATTGAACCCTGCTAACTCAACTTAAAAAATTTGTTGCATGTAAATTGTAAATGCTAAGTTTATTATACACTTATTATTACTGTCATCGTCTTTGTAGTTAATAAATACACATTTTTAATCAAAGTATAAAAGACTCATATTTTCATTTAAATGTTAATTTAAAAAGTCACGCGTTTTCTATTAAATATACATTTCCGTGTTATCATTTTCGACTGCAGCGCTGAGCTGAATGCATGCGGCTACAGCATCTGTATAATTGTGACACAGAGAAGATTGATTGATGGATGGATGAGACGGATATACTTCGAACGAACGTGACGACTTCACACTCGCCTCATTTAATGCATCATTTTCATACGGGACTCTTTCGTTGCACTTAGTTAAACCTTTTCGACATTCATCATTCGGTGTTATATCAAAGTGACATCTATGAAAATTCTTTTCTGTTCTCAATCAAGCGGGGTTCTTGTGTTTTTTCATGAACTCAATTTTCTCTGCGTGAGTATTGCATTACATACGAACTGTTTGATTTTTCTCAAGTTAGTTGGCTTTATGCAGATATAATATTCAGATTGACTAATAATTTGCCGATCTTTGTTTCTCGTCACAAGGGTAATGATACTTCGGTACCTGTGTTTTGTGTCTGTGTTTTTTCTACCATGAAACGATGAGATAAAGTTGTTACTATAGCTGCTACCATTACGTGGTGAAATAAACTTTCATATTATGCATTTGTTTGCATAAACAGCAGAACGTGTTACAATGTTTATCACTACAGCAATGATCAGCAGCATCAGCCTCTAGAGCAGCCGCATCACTGGCATTGTGATGATGTAGCTGATGTGTGGGAGGGAGGGAAGGCAAGGAGGGACGGAGTATAGAGGGTGACACGGTAATAACATGTCGACGCTCCGCGGCGGCGACAGCGTAATGAGACGCCAAATAACACGCAGCCAGACACGCAGACTGACAGACAGACACTGCGAACGGCGCAACTACCATAGCAACCAAGACCGGACGACGGATATGTAGAAACCCGGAAAAGTATCTGTCCATTATATCCGACAGAGCACTCGGCCGGCGTGCGCCGCGCCAGTATCAAGTCATAATCTGCGCCGCGGCGGTCTCGCCCGACGGCACGCAACCCGGCTGTCGCCGTACAGCCCTCTCCCGAGCGAGACAAGACCGAGGAGAGGCGGTGGTGGCCGCGGTGTCGACGTCAAATCCTATTGAGTCCTTCCCGAGAGATCGGCCTTGGCGAAATTGGATCGGGCGTTGCACGTTCCGGCTGATTGACTAATCCCGACCGCGCGTCGGGTGCGGCCAGCTTTCAAACACGGCCGGCCGGCATCGGCGTCGGCTTGAGTTCTCTCTTGGTCTCAATGCAATATCTGTTACTCGCTCCGACCACACACATCGGCCCAGCTTACTGCCGAGTGCTGTGCATTATCGTATTCGCTTTACATTGACGCACTTGCTCTTATGCTAGTGGAGATCGAGGCTGATCACCTTACAGTGCCGAAATGTTGAGAGCTGCCAGCATCATCGGCTAATACGTGTTTTTACTTCGCAAACAAATTCACCAACAATTTCAGAGGTATCAAAATACAATTGTAGTTATCATCAATGACCCCGGATACTTATTCTGGCGTAAATGATGACGTACAACCGTTGTTGTCAGAGATGAATGAAATTGCATAACGGCAAGTCAGCTTTTGCTGTGTTATACAGTATGTAGGCAGCTATTGTGTGCTAATGCATCGTCAATTAAGCCTGCACTATATCGTTAGCAACAACAAAATGAATAAAATGTGCTCTGTGATGTCGCATATGGCGTAGCTATACTGCTTTACGGAGTTTGACAAATTCCATATATTAGAATAGTGCGAGCTTTTTTAACGTTTTTCTTTTTTTTTACTGTAACCATTTATGTCGATTCAATTTCCGAGTCTCTACTTAGCAGTCTAAATTTGTGCGAAGATTTCTTCGAATGCAGCCTTACAAACCCATCAAACCAGCCAATGACCTAAACAACTCTAGTTTTGTAGCATCGCTTTTTTCGCCAATGACATGATGTGACAGACGATAATTGGTCTGTCTGTATGTGTCTGGATGGTTTATCGTTAATGCCGGGTATACGCTCATACCCCTCCCAGCTCTCTCAGCACATAATGACTCTTGGTGGATACAGACAACCAGAAGATGGACAGAGTTATATGAGAGACGCAAGCGAGCGAGCCTTGGGGCGGCGTCTGGGGCATGCAGCGAGTAGGATGAGTCGTGGACCCCACACGTCGACACAGAGGCAATCAGCGACGGAAATAAATCATGCAGTAATTTGGTTCCGAGAGCGGCGCTGTGCTGTGGTGGACACTGGACGTAGGCTGGTGGTGCTGAACTGGAGTGCAGCTTGCCTGATGGTCCGGGGAGCTATAGGGAAGAGTGAAACGGAGCGGACAGAACCTATCACGTGTCCGCAGCAACCTGCCACCGCAATCCTATACTCTACTCGTCCTCCACCGCTGCACAACCTATAGTGATGGGACGAAGTCACAATTTAGAAGTGATTTCGATATCGATATACTTGACGACGCGCTTGAAAATGTATACTGCTGTAAAATGGCAGACTGGCTTAAAAATTCGACATCGCGAAAATTTGAGCTATAAAATGTGTCGTTGCTGGTTGCTAAGCCCGTAGTTTCTGCGACTTCGATATATGTCACTGTAATCGGTAAAGATCTTGCAGTAGCCTATTGCGTTGTATTGTGCATTCGTATAAAACAAGCGACGACTAGTCAACATTACAAGAATTTAACAACAAAACAGAAGTCAATGACAACAGTCAACATGAGATCAAGTATAAAGTACATAATAGACCTAATACTTTCTATCTTCCGAGCTGTGAGTTCTGTGCACGCAAGACGTTGGCACGAGTAACCGATTTATTGTACGAAATTCATGACAGCGTCATGAAAGAAATATCGAAAGTGCCCATCACTATAAACTTCAGTTGCTGCCATGGCTTGGGATGATGACCGCTTTGTATGACTGCAAAATCGATACTTGCCAATCATCGGGTCTTGTAAAGAAGAAGAAATACCTGCTTATTATTTTCCTGTATACGTTCCATCATTTCATGCAACATTTTTGTTGTATCAGTCAACAATGAGAGTAATTTTATTGTAACGAGATATGCCTGCGTAATTTTACGATGATCAATAGGCTTAATCTATAACTGCTGCTCGATTACTGAAAGAGTCACGGCGCAAATGTATTGTCATTAATCAGATATATTCAATTCATTTACTGTTAGGCAATATGTATAAGAATGTTTATCTGCATTAACGCTTTGGTCAATTAAATTGAGAACTGTGTGTTGTGCCTACTACTGCAAGGGCAAAACTAGGCAAATCTTAACTAAAATAACCGCACACTGCAAAGATTTCTGCGGTTTAGCCATGGTTGCTCTCACCTGGGAAACTTTTGCCCGTCAGACTTTCCCTCGACGCCATTGCATGTATGCATGGCGTCCCTGTATGGTATACGTGGGGGATAAGCCAGATCTCTAATATTTGCTGCTTTTGCAGGCTATTTGATAGACTTGTGTGCTATTTCTTTGTACTGTTATTTTATTTTCTCTCCTTTTACTCATGTCAACAAAACATGATTGATTGAATTTCGAACAACAACGGTATATAGATGCAGTGTAGTTTATTTAGGCCGGATGGGGTAGACTATACCTCGTTCTCCCATCTGCAGCCAGTCTGTCAGCTGTCATATAATAGAAGCACATCGTCAACTGACGCTGCTGATGTCAGTGACACCTTGATATGTAAACTAAACAGTTTGCAGCTGCAGCAGCAGTGATGCGGCGGAGCGTCTTGTCAAACCATCATCAGCCCACTGCAGCGTCTTGTCAGTAAGGGGCAGCCTGGAAAGGCTCCCAAGGCAACATGATCCGTACACGAATGAGTGTCGTATGTTACTGTATGAGCCTTGCGATGACAGCTCCTGTCTGGTCCACTTCAGGTCATCACTCGGCTGAACTCCTAGAGCAGATTACGCGGCCCGCGCGGCGTTTTAGTTGGTGCATAGAAACAAAAACGAAAATTGTTTGCAGGGCTGGACGAGCCTTGGTTCTGTTTTGTGTCAAGATGAGCGTGCTTTTAGCCTCAGGTCTTCTTGAGACACGCAAGAGTATTGTATGTCGACATGGACTATACAGTCAAAACGGAAAGCATACGTAGAGGCCTACAATGCAACACGAAATTAGAAACTTGCAAAATAAGGAGGGGTTAGGCGGTTTTCCGGTGTTTGTTCTTTGTTGCAATCAGACTGTTGTCCGTGAGTGACGTTCAAAAAGACGTAATTTAGCCATAGACTGAACTTCGTCGTTAGTTATAACTTATACTGCCTTTTGCTGAGTTGGGTTGGGTTGCAAAGAGACAAATACGGTTGCAATATAGGTCACAGAAGCAAGTGGACAAACACTTAACATCGGTCAGTGATCATAAAACTACGTGAAACGAAACGCAAGGCACTATGACAAGACAGCAGGTATGTTATACTGCCTAGCTCATGCAGCCCGGCCTCTTTAAGTTGTAAACATTGCCGACTGTCTCTCATCATTAACTCTTTCGTAACAGCTACAGTATACGCGGCTAACATCCAAGCTGGAAACTCTCCACGTTATCTGGCCGACATCGTGCAGCCTGCCTGCGCCAGAGTGACACGTACAGAGTGACACGTCTCTCAGAAACGGCACTGCGGCCGCTACATCATACCGTGGCTGAGGACCAAGTACGGAGAGCACGCCTTAGCTTTCTCTGGCACAACTGTATGGAATTCTCTTCCTGCTGATTCACGCATTGTGTCTGACAAAGCAGATTTCAAGAACAAGCTGAAGACTAGTCTTTTCAAGTCGGCGTTTGACATTTTGTACAAAGTCTTTATTGATTTGCTTTTGTTGTTTTTATGTAACTTACGCATATTTTTTCTGTTTCAGCGTTTCTCATTTTACAGTTTTTTTGACATTGTGCTTCAGCTATGCTCTGAAGTATAGTTTGTAACATTTTGTAATTAGTGCACTGTAAATGTTCGACGACGACGATGATGATGCCATCTAAAGGGTTACAGTCAACAGAAACAGAGCTGGTCTGGTCAGTTGTCGTTTACAGGTCAATAGTCAGAGCTGTCCGACAGTCTGCAGACGATTATGCTCTAATGCATTTTACAACGGGTTATGTAGACACACGATGACGCATGCTTTGGCGCTATGGGAAGTGTATAGGAGAGTTCAAGAGGTGATGTGTTCGACTCCAGCTTTGGCACATGCTGCGCGGGTGTAGGACTTCCCCCTGGACATATTCGCACGAAGAATCCTCAGACATTAGGGTATCGTGTGGTTCAAACTTTATTTCGATGTCTTGAACCGTTTTGGCGTGGATTACGAATGTGACAGACAGACGGACACTACGGAATTGCGATGGCAATAGCGGGCGTCCGACGACGCGCGCTAAAAGCGGGAAGGTAACGGCCGTTTATGGAAGAGGTGCATAGATGTGGGCTATACAATTCCACGCTGAGTGTTTGTACAATGCTGCATGGCTCAACGTTGATAACAAAGATGAGCACCGCAGACTGCGCCCCTATATATCACAGAGCTACTGACTGACGGGTCACCTTAGGCCTATATTATACTTTCTATACGTATGGACACACAGGCCTACGGCCATCATCATCAGCATATCATCGTCTCTTTGCTACTGTTGCTGTTCGTGATTTTTACTCTGTCCGTTGTCACTTTGAGTCTTCAGCTATTAGGTTACTATCACGATTTCACGGCTACATCCCAACTTTGTGCGGCCTGTGTGCGTGAATTTGTGCAGTAAAATGAACGCGATTATTATCTAAAAATAAGATTCGCTAAAATGGCAAATTTTATAAGAAAGTTGTGCAAATGCCGAATGAAGTTGCATGACGCCGTGGACTGCTTGACACGAAGCGTCTAGATGACAACTGGCAAGTATGAACGATTGATGGACGCTGCAGTGAGATGTATACATGCGTGTTTGTGGAGTCATGTGATCGTGGGTGTTCTCGTGTCGCTATCTGTGTAGTATTTCACACGGACAATCTAGTCTCCCGTCATCATTTTGCTCCACGCTGATTAGACTCGACTTTTTGATTTCGTCTCGCGACCCGCGAAGCTGCCTTATCTAGCCTCGTTTCTTGCCTTGCCACGGCGGCAGACTGGCTGGGCACTGTGAGCAGTTGTCAAGCGGTGGCATCTGTAATCACGCTATAAAGCACGCCTGTATGAAGGGGAAAGCTGCGGCGTTGCAAGACAATGGGGTGACAAGTAGGAGGGGCATTGAACTTGGTAGCACGTAATGGTAGATATCTGTGATAGCTATAGTGGGATGACAACGGGAATCCTTATTCATACCAGTGCATGTACAGATGCAAAGTATATTAATAAAACCTAGCTGACTTATAATCTTATAGCGCCTTAAATTTTGTTACACGTACACGCAGTACCCCACCCACTCTGTAGTCTGACATTCTGACACAAAGAGAATCACAGTTTAAATTCATATAGGCTACACAATGGACTTGTTCAATAATTTAAAATGATTAACAGCCCGAAAAAAATTCGATAGCTGTTGTAAACGAAAAATAAACGCCGAACACAATAGGTCTAAGGGAAAGATAGTTTTAGGCACCATATGAAGTTTCTTTCGTTAGCATCATATAGACCAACTGATCGTCTAGCCTGCACGTATCAGGGCGCTGTGCAGCGCATTAGAAGTTTAGCGCCAATGCGCTCTGGCCTGTACATGTAAATTAACTTCGTTATAAGCTAAAGTCATTTTCTGTGATTGTGACAAAGCCGTATAGTCACATTCAGGCAGTGTGTCGGGGTGCCATATCGTGTGAGTTGTACAGTCGACAGCTGCCTTAGTTCTTTCTCTATATACGGTGCGCCGAAAAACATTCCAACACGACGAGACCACGCACACAGACACAGAGACATAAAAACAGACTGACAAGCAGAAACCAGGGACCAAAGACTCCTTTCTGGCGGACTACTGGCCATGCAGCTATGGTTCAGGGGCTGTCACGTGACCATCCCTATACCCTGGATCCTCCCCTTCACTTCGGCTGTTACCACCGTCGGAAACCCTCCCTCCTTGGGCTTTCTGTCTCCTCCCTCTCCTCGCTTGGCCTGGAAGCAATTTATCCTCGGCTGACCGGCAAGAAATTGGTTTTTATCGATCGCTTATTGACCGCTAACTCGGCGATCAGCATCTCGGTCTTCGTCAGCCTGTCAGTCCGTGTCCTTATGTCCGGTTGTCCGTTTGCGTGTGGCCGTATAACAACGCCGGAGTGACAACGTATGTAATGACATCCCGCACCACCCAGACGTGCTGCCTGAGATAGCATCTCGCTAGATTAACCTTCACTCAGGACCTATAACTGAGCGGTGGCCACTGGGATGAATGCCGTGAATTGCCGCAGCACATCTGTAAACAAAAACAACTTCGTATGTCACGCGTTCAGTGTGGCACATGATCTGTATAGACTGCATTTTTAATACCTCGCTGCATTTTAGATTATAAATGTTGTCAGTATTTTATCAAGTAGTCAGAATAACTTGGCGAAGGCCGCATCGAAGAAAAAATCTGTACTCCCCAATCTGTAGTACATACAATGTTTCTCAGGCTCCCAAGAGTCTAAACCCCAAGCTTCGATCCGTTCAACCGCGTCTATACAGAGAAGCTGCGTGTATGAGTCGTAGTGCGCCCTGCGCCATGTCAACATTGGTATGTACCCTGTGCTCAGTTAATACCACCCCATCAGTCACATCAATCCAATATAATAACGCCGTTATGAAGCCGACAGACTGACAGACGCTGGGAACATCGATCTCAATAGTCCGCATCGCATGCATTCGACAATGCAGTCTAATAATGAGAGGAGTAGGCTACTTTGCTTCCCACAATATAGACACAATTCGGGTACAAGTCGCTGATTTGCATCAACACATCGTTAACACCAATATATGCGAAACAAACACGTCTGCTGATCGTCACACTGCAGACAATGTTGTAGGTGTGTGAGTGTATCTGTGCGACGCTGGCAGTCCTGTACGGTGATTGGTCAGCACGGCAGGTGCGCGGTGGTCAAGGTGTAATTAATGTAGCGATGAATGGCGTGACGCCGGACCTCACACGTCGTGACCACTGGCCATAACTCACAGCCACCGTCACCAGCTGTGTCCCCTACAGCGGAAGACCTTGATGAAGAAACTGACGATATAGCTCTAACATTCACCGTAGTAATTACTCAATTGCTTATCTCCATCAGATTGCCAAATACCCGGATGGTTTCTGTGTCTGTTGAAATAATCTTGAAGTATTCT
>Ga0126335_1003272_pt1 | contig 10013 bp, 1 predicted proteins | sample OlaspJWI45metaG_FD_108409 | JGI IMG/M metagenome (GOLD analysis project Ga0126335, IMG submission 108409) | Marine gutless worms symbiont microbial communities from Oahu, Hawaii - Olavius sp. 1 OAHU.JWI-45 metaG | ecosystem: Host-associated > Annelida > Digestive system > Unclassified | place... | reverse complement strand
ACTACGGGGGGAAAGAGTTGGAGAAGAGGTAAGTTTTGAGGCGTGAGTGGAAGGAACTGTGAGAGAGGTGAAGAGGAGGGTGCGAGTTGTTGCCAGCAGTTACCGCGCTATTGACTGGAGTGTAACAAGGTGGATCGTGGTGACCATGGTGGAATGGAGTTCGGAGGTAAGATGGGAGAAAAAAGTAATATAAAAGTAGGTCAATTAAAAGGGGACATAATATAGGTCACGAGAACTACTTTTAAATTTCACAAATTTCTCAGTATCTCTGCAACGGCCCGAAGCTAAAGACTTCAAGTTTAGCATGCGTACTTTCCAGGAAAGTACTTTTTACAAATTCAAAACTAGGTCAGAGGGGTGTAACCTAAGTTACGCTGAAGACGTTCGGGAAGATCAGTTGAATCGTTACTGACGCTGTGTTTCTGTGATTCGTACTATCGTTATATTGCATACTGCCTGGTGTCCATGTTTTGTGTATTATATTGTCTTATAGTTCTTTCAGGCTTGATAATTTTTCTAAGCAGGATAAGTTTTTTTATTCAGCTGCTACGGCACAGCGACCTCATCATACCCTAGACAAAACAACTAGAAAGTCTTGGCTGTTTTGGTAAGGTCTCGGTCTTCGTCTCGTCTCGGACTGAAAACCATGTCTCGGTCACGTACCCTGAAGGTCTTGTTTACATCCTGGGATTTTGCTGGAATTTAGTACCTCGTGCACGGTCTATGACAACTACACGCGCCAAAACCGGAACCGAAAGTAGAAATAACTTGCTGTTTCGTTGTCATTGTGAATTTCGTTCACCACATCTTGGCCACAGACGAGGAAATAACCAAATTTGGTATGCCTGCAGGAAAATCTGGTCCACGGGGACGGGAAATAATTGCTATGCTTATTTACTTATTTGATTACTTGTACATTTTCGCTAAAAAGTAACCTCCCTGGCAATGTAAATCATATTATATGAGCATAACGTAGGCCTCAAATGGCAATCTAGCGTTAATTGCCACAGTTCTAGTTTTATATAGGGCCTATCGTCTCCGCGAGACCACCAGAGATACGCATGGAGACTAGGCTATATAAGCACCAGCGATAGGCCTACACGGCCGAGAGATGCACTCGGTCGAGCATAGAACTCAGTTCACTATTCGCCATCGACACTGACAGTAAGTTTTAAACTGACTACTACAAATACAATGTCGAATATCTGTTTACGTTCTTATACGTTTTAAGTAAGGCGGTTAAGCAGTAGGCTAGTTAGTAGTCATAGCATAATTTCGAAAGCCTTCTCGGCTTACCTATTTGCGTCAAGTCTACCAAGAGAGGCAGGTTTCAGTTCATCAAAATAATAACCTATAAGCTTACAAATAAAATTATAAAAGCGACAACACGTGTAGTATAAAAAACCTTACTATGTTTGATGTACTACGTGGAACACACAGAACGATGACCGAGAAAACGAGCGTCGAGCACTTGTCTGTCGTCATGACAACCGAGACAGTCGCTGACTTCGCTGGCACTACAGCCAATCACGTGTCACCGTCATCATCAGCACGTGGTATAGAGTTCTATTTCCAGTGCGCTGTCGTAGTCATCGGGCTTGTAGGAACGGCAGCCAACGCTCTTATTCTTTACGCAATGTTCGCCTCGAAACAGCACAAAAAGCAGCTGTTGATATTCCACCAGAATGTGCTCGATTTTGCCAGCAGTCTCCTTCTGGTAATTACCTACTCGCTGAAGCTTTGCAATATCTATCTTACAGGTTTGGGCGGATATTGGTTCTGCCAGCTGATTCTGAGTGAAAATTTTATTTGGTGTACAATTCTTGCTTCTAAAGCCAACCTGCTCTTTGTCACTGTCGAGCGCTATCTCAAGGTTGTTTATCCTGTCTTGAGTAAGAAAATTCTGCGCAACTGGGTGATCTACTCGGCAATAGCAGTCACCTGGATTAGCGGCATTGTCCACACATTTTCTGTAACTTTTCCGACCACCGCAGTGGTAGACGGCGTCTGCTATGCTTATGTGTTCTGGAAAAGTCGTGAGTCACAGAGGGGCTATGGGATCTTTTATTTCCTATCCTTCTACGTCATTCTACTGATAGTCTTTATCATTTGCTATTGGCGTATTCTGATTGCCATTCGTCGCCAAGCAAGCGTTATGGCAGGCCACGCTGTCGCTGGGCCAAGCACCGCTCAGGGAGCCATATTACAGCAGATTCAGTCCAACGTCATTAAGACGATGATTATGGTGAGCGCGTTCTTTGCAGTCAGCGATTTGCCGATGCATATCTATTACCTGCTAATGAATATTAATGCAAATCTTAATCTCCTGGATAGCGGCTACTACGCTACATTCTTTTTCTCTTTTGTCTATTTTTGCTCCAACCCGATCATTTACGCAACCAAGTTTGACCCCGTCAAGCGTGTTCTGCTAAGCCTGATTCCCCGCAAGGAGAACGCCGTGCAACCAACGCAACCTGTTGAAAGCATTGCGGTTGCTAGCATTCGCGTTCCTCGACCACGCGACTAATGTAGCGCTAACACCTGTCTGTGTAGAACGTGTTGTCCGTATTCCCTTTGGATGATTTGTGACATTTTCTCTGAACGCTTCAACTGTGACATTTAGATATGGTGTGTTTGTGACGCCACCGGTAGGCCATAGGCCTAAGTAAAGTGAATTTTGAGTTATCATTACTCCGTACTTTGCACAATTGTACATGAAGGCGCAATCGCTATTGGTTTCTCTGGTGCGATATTAGCTCAAACTTTTACTATAGGCTTAAATTCAAAATCCAATAAAGCTGTAATAACTGTTCGGCCGTTTTAAGTAACTCTGATTTATGCAAGGTAGGCCTGGTACGTTAGAACAGACAGCAATACAAGCTATTATTTCTTGTGTGTATCCGTCTACTGTCCGCTTCTGTCTGTCACACTTTTGAGTCTGGTCGTTGTATAGCTCGCTGCACAGAGGCACTACCTAGTGTTTTGGTACCAGCCTAAGCAGCAGTGGTCTTTAGTATCAAACGCAGATCTGCAATTCGTCGGCATATAAGCCGATAATGTTTAGTTTTTTGAAAGTGCCTGTGGTATAAAATTATATCACGTAGTCGCATAGTAATAATAATAACCCATTAGGAAACCTAAACTCCGGGCGCATCCCCTGAGCAAAGCTCATTAGAAGCGCGTCATTGCAGCTCATATTCGATGCGGCTATCTCTAAATTACTTTGGCGTCTTGTTTCTCGTTGCTTATATATGGCGATTTGTGTTTTTTTCTACGATAAGGTTGAAGTGACTCGTACAATTCGAAAGCGTTGTAATGTGACAAAACGTTTATCGACAGTCCCCAACTCAGTACGCGCACACGGGTGATTTTACTATGGGCTACGCCCGTAGGCCTGCGGCCTAACCGGCTGCGCCCGGTATAATAGTAGTCTATGTTGTGTCGCGTGTTGCGAGTTTTCGGCAGTGATATACGCAATTTGGCTACATAATGTAAACATGTGCATTTGCATGATACAAACTGATTACTGAAAAGTCAATTTTTAGACATCTTCAGCTGCGACGAGCGAAATTAAGTTGACGATTTCACCACCAAGACAACTGCAACATGCCTTCAGACGCCGACCGCCTTGGATGTTTTGCACACAATTATGATCGGTTCACACAACTTGTGTTCACGGCCCAGTCGATGTGACCGTGAACCAGATGCATATTTATCGAAAAAAGGGGACATTGTTCAAAACTTTGGCTGAAATTTTAAAGAAAATTTAAAGTTTTTTTCTTTAGACCGTCATTCGCCAGGTGGTTTTACGTGCTTCACTCTTTGACGGGCGGAATGTGCAAAACCTGCGGTCTACCTTGTGTATTTTGTATTTGTTAATGACATATAGTTTGGCAGAAAAAATGTGTTGGATAGTTGTGTGTGTAAAACACTTTCTCTGTATCATTCGATGTGACATTTATCTCTTTTGATGTGTTTGTGACAGTGGCTTTGCTCTATACATAAAGTGAATCGTGATCGTGAGTTATTGTTCAAATAACTTCATATCGCATCGCGAACGCTTGAACGTCTAGTGGAGATTAACATGTTTATGTCACGATCAGGTTTAGAATAACTTTTGGAGCAAATGACGCCGTTCCTGTTTAATATCGTGTGTCTCGTGTTAATTGTTGATAACTGTTGAGAAGAAAAAAATGTTGGTGTGATGATATTTTCAATAACAAGATGATAGCATGTCGCTTTTTGAAACAGCCACATAAAATGTGATGCAGACGACTGCAAGGAGCAATGAATTGTTTACCTTGAGGGAGAAAATAACACCAATAACAGTAGTGAGGTATTCAAACGCGCCATATTCAAAAACTTCCGCTTGGGCTCATAATGATGTATTTAAGCAAGTATCTCGGAACTGCAGAAAAGCATAAAATCCATTTATTGGACTTTTTAGCTGTGTTACAATGAGCGCTGTAAGGCGTTCATGCAAACACAACACAGTGCGACATTATTAGTCAAGCTACCGAGACTAGACGATGAAGTGACTCCACAAAGACTTATTCAGTAACACAACCAAGTCATTATTTTGTGACCAGGGGCCACGAAGAAATACCGAATGACGTAAAGAATATGACGCTGTAAGGTCATAAAGGAACATCGAATAATATGACAGTATCTGTTAGGCTTTATGTGTTAGCCTTAATGACGAATGACGAGTTTCAGCGACGTCAACTTAAGCTTATTATTTCAAACTTGTTATTTCGACACAATTCAGTAAGCCTCTAGTCTTGCGGTCATTTTCCCGAAGCCAATACACGGGACCGGTCTCAATAATGACTATGAGTGAAAAAGTTGCCATTCTTACGCTGCATCGGATGCAAGAGTCGCCGACTATTGTTACCGATGTTCGCGCGCGGTGTCTGTCCCTCAGTCTGTCAGTCTCTCTGTCACGCAACTCAACTGTGTGTGGTGCATTGATGCAGTTTTTGCCAAATTACCTTGGCCTCTTGATATTGATCTGCTGACTCGCTAATCCACTAATCCATTTTTACAGCTATGTACATCATTGCGATTTGTGAATTGTGACTACAAGCGTTGAATTATAAGCATGTTTGCAAATAACCAGGCGATAACGGCAGCAAGCACATCCGCATTTGCTAAAGTCTCAAATCTAATAGGATTGAGTAGTTGGAAAGTCGTCTCTACTGTAGCCTACCACTTGGTCAATTTAAGTGTAAATTTAAGCTATAATTTAACCAGTGGCCAAAGTAACTTGGCAAAAGCCGCATTAAATCCCCTTCCCCTCTCCTTCTCCAGGTGGTCGGGACCCGCACCAGCAAATGACTGAGCAAATGACTAAAACAACAAAAGTTCAGAGTAATTTGACGAAGGCTGCATCGAATGCACCGCACACACTGCACGTTCCTAAGATATGAGGGACTCCCAAAATTAAAAAAGTAGGTCACGTGACCCCGCCCCCAACACCGTGTGACCTACATTTGCATTGTTTTCGTTGGGGTCCCCAGCCCTGTACACGCCTACAAAATTTCGAGTCTCTAGCTTCAGCCGTCCCGGAGATACGAGGGGTCCCAAAATTTAAAAGTAGGTCTCTTGACCCCGTCCCTGACCCCCTATAGCACAGTTTTGCATAAATTTTTGCTAGGGCCCCACCCCTCTATATGCCCACAAAATTTTAAGTTTTTAGCTTAAGCCGTTTCTGAGATAAAAGGGGTGTCCCAAAATTTAAATTTAGATTACATGGCCCCCACCTTCGACCCCGTATGACCTACTTTTGCATAGTTTTCGTTACGGCCCCTATACCCTCTATATGCACACAAATTTGAAGTCTCTAGCTAACTGACTGGCCCAGTAACTTAGAAGTTTCACGCTGCATAGGCTAACTCAATTGTCTGAGTGCTGGATTGGAGACAGATTTATAACAATGAACTAGTAGGCCTACTGCAACAAAATAAATACAAATCAATTGTTAGAATACACAGTTAGCCTATTCTCTGTATAACGAAACTAAAAAGAAGGCAAAGTGGTTTCGCAAAAGCCACATCGAACCCCCACGACGAGGGAGTGGGGAGAGATTGGGAACCCCATCTAAGACAATGTTTCCTACGCGCAGGTCCCCAGGATATTACACCCCAAGCAATACGTCTGCGATATAACCTAAACCATAAACCAGTTTCTACTTGAGCGATGTAACTGTCCGCATGATTTACGAGAACTCCTTCACGATAGGAAGTTACTCAAAAAGAGACTGGACTAGAGAACGAACTTATCTCAGGAATGGAGATGCTTACTGACTGCATGATTTTTTGAGTGACTGAGTGAATGATTGTAAACAATTAATAGTGTATGACACAATGCAATGATTATCGCAATAATAGTTTAATTCATTCATTAGAATCAGGCTCATGGCCCATAGAAGCATGAAACACAACATAAAATCACAAAAGGAAAGACAGAGAACAGACACAGTTATGAAGGATGTGAAGCACTGGATACAACTAGTTGACAGACAATACAGCACTGAAATGCTTCACAGTATCATCTTTCCCATCACACCAGCTACGGTTAAAAATGACTGCAGAGTTAAACAAGGAAGTACAAAAGCTCGGCAGACCCGTGTCCGGTAAAATTTTAGTAACACTGTCTCGACGCTTATACTTAAAACTATTTAAGACACCACACCCCCCGTCTTGTATTTAGTTCATAAACCAGCATAGGTAAATAACATAGACTTTAAACAGTTTAACGTTCATTGCAACAGAACATATAGCAAATCTACGAGCAATTAGGTCTATAGGCCTATATAGGCCTATTGGTTCGTGTAAACATATTTTGAATCTCTTGTTCAATATCGTCATCGTCAGAGAGTGTATTTGTTATCATATGCCCTAAATGTTTGAATGATTGTACATATTCTAATAAATTACCATCTAGTCTAAATTGCGGAAATGCAACTGACATAATTTCGGAGCGATATCGCGAGGTTAAAAAAATCAACAAACCGTTTTCTTTACATTACAGATCATATCAATGTTAGCAATATGCTGTGGAAAGACTGTTAATAACTGCTGTAAGGCTTTCCAGGATGATGTCAACAGGACCAAGTCATCTGCATAGGCCAATACGTTTACAAATAAACCACCAGTATTACAACCAATTTGCGAGGCAGCCATGCTAGCCGGCATGCACGCAAAAGACAAAATGTTGAGTTACATGATTGTAGCGTTGTTTTAGACTATTTTTTGTATATATACAAAGAGTGAGATGTAGCATATATAGGCGTTGTATGATTGTAAGTTTTGTTTTGTCAACTATACATAATAAACGAATGCAATACAAGCTAGACCACGCGTGGGTGACGTGGAATACTGCACTGTAGTATGGTCGACACATTACAAAAAATAAACAGCTGATCGAAAAAGTACAACGAAGATTTATTAAAATGTTACGTGAATTTAAAGGTATAACGTACGAGGAAGCACTTAAGAAGCTGAAGCTTGTACTCTAAAAGAAAAAAAGGAAACCGGCCTGATAACATCTTTCTGTACAAGATGTCGGATAAAGGACTACCGAACCTCGATTTAAATCGGAGTTCCAATTGACACGTTTCGGACAGACCAGAAGACAAAGCTAAAAAATTTGCTACGAAAAGGTGTAATATTTCTCATCACACTTTAAGTATGTAGCTATATACCTTGGGAAGTCAAAAGTTTAATTTGCTGCAAATAAAGATAACAGGAGGCCATGTTTGACAGCGCCCTGCACACTGGGCGCGAAACTGTACGATTTTTCGCCTAGGCATCACCGCTTCCGCAGGGTGCTCCAAAAATCTGTGGCAACCGAGCAGACCCGACCGCCTTGGTCTACTTCAATATATGGTGGCATCATCCAGCAGCGAGTTTGTCATTTAACGTTAACGAATTGAAGTAGCGTAATATCACTAACGTGGCATTGACCACAACATTACTGACAATACATCTGACAAGTAGCGGTCATCTTAATTAGATCATATTATTATGTATGGGCGAATTATGGACACATACAGGGTGGATGAAAAACAAGCCCTTACTGCATTATAAATAAATCGTATTAAAACCCGCCAACAAATCTAATTTTTCGTTAAATTTGAGGCTAAACAAGCACTATAGTATTACAAGTTGATACTAAGTATTCTGTCGATTAAATATCTTATGTATGACGTAAATGTACGAGTGCGACAACAGGTAATGTAGTGACGCTGCAATCGGTGTTAATTCAGTAAACTGCAATAGAAACTGATTAACGCGAATCAGTTAATAACTGAAAAATATGTAGAACTGAAAAGTCATGCGTAGCGTAATGATTAGATGAGCTGGTACCTCCAGTTGTCTACTTCCCATAAGTAGCACCACTGGCACAAGATTTACTGGCCGCACCGGCATCACAGGCCTATGCGGAACGTATGTTCTGTGTCTGTGGTCATCTCACTTCAGGAAAGAGAAATCGTCTCTGTAAGAAACTATAGCCAACAGAGCTTTTCTGAAATTGAACAATAACTTTTACGATTGACTGTATTTGACTGTCAAACATTGCGTTACGTACATATACAAATGAAACTGGAACTGAAACTGAAAAACAACAACTGAGATATCACTGGCTGCAATGTGTGTAAAGTAAGTGTAAATGATAACATCTTAATTAAAAAAGTTTAAAAAAATGTGGTTCGAAGGAACTTCCATCTAATGATTTATTTATTAAGAGTGGACTTCACAGCATTTTAAGACGAACTGATGCAGCTGGGAGCGTTGACCGAAAAGTTGGCAACGGGCGTCCCAGGTCAGCAAGAACTTCAATAACTCAACATCAGAAAGGTAGAAGAGCTCATTTGCAGTCAAGAAAATGCTCCCGGCACCCACAAAAGTCCACAGGAAATTAATCAAATCATGGGGATTTTAAGAAGGTCCGTTGCGAAGTTGACTGATGTTCTCGCCTACCATACCACAGCGTCACTACATTAACTGACGTCGCACTCGCACACATAGAATATTGAATTAACAGCATACTTATTTTTAACTTGCAATATTATAGTGCATATTTGGCCTAAAATTTAACGAAAAACTGGCTTTGTTAGCAAGTTTTAATACGATTTATTGATAATGCAGTAGGGGCTTACTTTTTTGTCCCACTCTGTATATATGAGCATTGGTGAGACTATTAATATCCATTTAGCTATATGACATGTAATGTCTCATTTTTAGGCTGCATCGAATGCAGGATGCAGACTATTGTTACCGATGAGCGCGGTGTCTGTCCGTAAGTCTGTCTGTCATGCGGGGTTATTCGATGCAGCCTTTGTCAAATCACTTTTGCCTCTTGTTTCCTTGATTCAAATAAGCTGGGTGTCTACTGTCTTGGTGTCTGGTTGGGTGGCAGTTTTTTCTCCAAACGATGTCCCAAGACTGATAAAGCCTAAGAAAGTCAAATTTGGTACAGGTGGCGTGTATAGCATGAGGATGGCGCTGGCACTTAGATTTTTGGAAAAAGTTTTTAATTGTGGAAAAATGGCGTTTTTGGCCTAAAACACCAGTTTTTATTTTATTCGCACGGTGGCGCCACGTATACGCATAAACAGCGTATACGTGGCGCCACCGTGCGAGTGTGGATTTTACACACGCTATCTCAGATAGTGCGGAGCACTGAGGACCGCGTGACGTTAGTCACCTTACTTGTATCACATAGGCACATACTGTAGGCTACAACTTTTTAAGATGTATGATGTCGTTGCTAATTTGTAACAAAGCTGGGCTTCTGACTTCCCGAAGTAGTGTAGTCAGCAACATATTCAAGGTGTAGTGAGAAAACTTTGTAAGTATGTTGTATAAAATTTTATACGCTTTCTGGCACTGAAAAGATTTTGAAAATCGTTTAAGGATTGATAGAATTACGTGCACTGGCGTAGACAAGGGGGGCCAGGGGGACCAGCCCCCCTCCCCAATGGCCGGACAAAAACAGAATTTTTTGTT
>Ga0126335_1003271_pt1 | contig 10014 bp, 6 predicted proteins | sample OlaspJWI45metaG_FD_108409 | JGI IMG/M metagenome (GOLD analysis project Ga0126335, IMG submission 108409) | Marine gutless worms symbiont microbial communities from Oahu, Hawaii - Olavius sp. 1 OAHU.JWI-45 metaG | ecosystem: Host-associated > Annelida > Digestive system > Unclassified | place... | reverse complement strand
TTGATAGTATCGGATATACGTGATACGCGACAGCCCGAGATGCAGCGTTCGCAAGTGTGTGGGACGGCAATGACAATGCGCGCTTTCGTAGAACGACGGTTTGCGCTTTCGAAACTGCTGCAACGTGCGCATTCGTAAGAAAAATTCGTGCGCTTTGGAGTGTGAAAAAACGTGCGGTTTGCGCTTTCGTAGATCTCCCTTCTGTGCTGCCGCTGCATCCAGCAATCATTTGCCGTAATTACGTCACAGACTAATGACAATTACCGCGAGCGAGCTTTTCGTACAAACTACAGAGCTGTGTCCTACGACAGAATGACAGTCATGCACTCTCTCTGAAACGTTTACATATCACCAGGCCCGTGACCAAGTGTCTGTGTGGGTGGTCTGGGATTAAACCGCTAAAACAACCATGAATTGTTCGCGATGGCTGAACAGCTTCTCCGTTAACCATTACGTCTGCATTGATGCATTGTTATTTGAGTGAACACGTCTTGAAACATCGTGTTGAGCTCTAATGACATTAGTTGTTGCTGTGCAGTGAAACAACTTCACTTTGGTAAACCCATTGCGGTACATTTCTGGCTACGTACCTGCCTCTCATGAATTTAATGTCCTACAGCAAGCCGAAATGAAACTGTACACAACACTGCAAGAAAAGGATGATGATCATTATCGCCATAAAATTTAACTTTTAAAGCTGTGTACATTTGTTATTTAATGTATATTGTACAGTTTAAATGCGTTTTAATTGGTTAAAAATGCGTTTACTTTTGCGATAAACAAGGCCCATTATTTTACCTTACACTTTGTTAAGTATTGTAAAAACGCAATTTACTCGTTTTCTAACAAGAATCAGTCCGCAACAAGTAGTGTATTTCTCTACAGTTACTGTCAGCGTCGGTTCCACATGCGCGCCGTCTGGCGAGTGCCACCGAGTCCCGACGAGTCACAAATATAGTTCCAGCGAGTACTTTCACTCGTCACGCAACGCAACGCATCGCGCAGCACGGCGCAACGCATGTGGAGACGACGTTTGCAACCGGCTGCAGCTGATCACGCTAAACTGATGACGAGTGTTTTCGCCGTGTAGTTGCGAACAGGATAAAAATACGGGTACGGTAACCACTGAAATATTAACTGAAACGTGTAGACTAAAGCTCGGTTCACACCAAACGGTTCTGACTGGTCGTAAAAACAACGTGAAGTCGGGCAAGCTTTAAGGTTAGGGTTGTATAGGTATAGACAATATTTGTAAACATATCTGTACCCGTGGTAACTGGACGATAGGGAACACTAGCCAGGTTACCCGTCCCTGCCGGGTATTATGTCGGACAGTGGTTTGAAGCCCCGTACTTAGCTTTCGTTTGCCACATGCCGAGGCTGTAGTGTAGGCTAGGCTTGCCGAGTACCGCCCACAAATCGCCGGCCGCGAAAAATGCCAATTTTCTGCCACCGCTACCCGTTTTCGAGTTATAAGCGAATCTGTGTTAAGATCTGCAGTCTGAGGAAGCCTACAGTACAATATTTCACAGACACGCACCGCAGAGCTACTGATAGCTGCAAGTATAATAAACAGTTAAAACCACTATCTATAGTTCTATCTATTGTGGCGCGTGTGTGAATTTGTTAGGTCGCAGAAAGCGTGATCTTTGACCAGCTGGGCAACGCGCATACAGCCTATAGCTGCACTTCTGCGGGACCGGCCAGTCGTCACGCATCAATGACCATAATCGGCTGGCTACATGTTAAAGCCAGCAAGGCACACCAAGTCTTTCTCTACACCCGCCAATATGCACCCATGCTTCCCAAATTGCTTTGCGCGTGAAACATCCCTGGGGCGCCTTGGAACTACCCTGAAAATTTGGAGTCGATAGACCCACCCGTTCACGAGTTATAAGCGAACATACAAGCAGACATACATGCACACACGAACAGAATTATATATGTAGATATCATTTGCTACCGGTTCGGACCATGTGTTTCAGACAAAATGTATATTATGTACGGATACACACGATTTTCTGGCACCAATCTTATTAATTTGACAAGAAGTCAAAGTAATATGGCGAAGGCCACATCGAATCCCCTTCGCTTCGCCGTAAGGGGATTAGGACCCCCGTCTAATACAATGCGCCTTGGGTCGCCAAGAGTCTTTACCCCCAAACAAGGCGTTTCGTTCAGCTGGTTTTGCACAGACCGCCCGAGTAACAGACAAACAGACTGACAGACGTCGTGATCGTCGATCGCAATAGCTGGCATCCCATACACTCGACGCGATGTACAAACTAATACGCTATCCACACGCATTGCACCAGAACATAAAGTGACAAATATCAAAAACAGTAACTGCAAGAAAGCTTTTCGGCCGCTTCTGTCCCTCTGAAAGCACTTGGGGAGTTGGGCTTAGTCAGCTGTTAGCGCCAGATTTCAATCTCGTAGCAAACATGTCCATAATGCTACTCGCAGACGTACGTACAGACGCAGGTCTGGTGTGGCGGAATAAAGTGGGGTTATGCCTGCTCACCGGCGATCAGCAAACAGCTGCGAATCACTAAGTGAGTGAAAAAAATCTCAACCAGACACATTGCAGCTTCTTGGTCACATTGGAATCAGTCTGTTGCCACCTTTGATAAAACGACCGGCAAATGACGACGTACATCGTCGCAGAATAAAGCGTCGTTTACACACGAGCTGCGTTGCGCGGCGCGGCGCTGCGCTGCGCGTTACGTCCCGTTGTGTGGCGAGCGACATTAAAATAAAAACAATATCTGCCGATCATTTCAATGATAAACATGTGCACCTATGAGCGAGTCCTAGCTAGTTCCAGCGAGTCCTGGCGAGTGCAGCGATTACTGTGTCTTGCCATGCAATGCAGCGCAGCACACGTGGAAACAGCGCTTAAAAGTAAGGCTGTAGCAGATTTGCATTTTCCAGATTCGGCCGGAGCCGAACCACATTTGTAACTTTGTTAAATCATTAAAGATGGAAGACAATCAAAAAGTTGTGAGACACTAACTAGCACACTCAAAAACTGTGTTTAGCAATTAACACAATGCTCACCTCAGTTACAACATAAAACAGCTGAACTAATAGGCTTACTCAATTAAGGCATCTCTTTTAATTATCCTTAATCGGGTTTGAATTGTATTTCACAAAATGACAGAAATATCATCTGTAGCGCTTTGTCAGGCAACATAGCACATTTTCAAATCCGGCAAAATTCATAAAAGCGGAGGATTTCCGAAATTCGGTACAACCCTACTTAACAGCGTGTTTCAGTATTACATCGTTTGTCGTCCGAGATTAGACAGCAGCCGTTTTCCTGTCAAAAGACTTTCTCATCGATAGACTGTTTCATCGTCAGCATCATTAGCTACAGCAGCAGACCGACTGTTGCGTGTATTCGATTATCACGTCGTGATGATTGGGTATTTGCAAGCCGGCGGCTATCTTTTCTGTCGTACTGTTGCCTCGAACGAGACCGATCAAAGACGTTCAAACGCCGTCTTTAATCGCACTTTCGTCGATTTTAGGCTGCATCGAATGCATCAGATGCAGACCATTGTTTCCGATAATCGCGACGTCTGTCCGTAAAGTAAAGTAAGTAAAAGTAAACAGGATGTAGCAGTTTGTGAACTTCACCTCACCGCTACGGGAAATCACATACCATATGGGATCACACAGTGTTACCTGCCACCCGGCAGAGGTGACTTTCCCGCCTTTACCCCAGCCGAAGCTGGTAGTCGATTTAGCGACCCCTAAGGGATGCAAGGCTGAGTTGACCTAGGTGGTGGTTACATCCCGAGATAGTTTACCCGAAAGAAACAGTCACTTACCTCGGAAAAAACCGGCAATGCCGTGACCGGGATTCGAACCCACGACTGCGAGTCGAGAGTCCGACATACTAGCCACTACACCACGCAGCCACCAGACACCACGCAGCCACCGTAGGTCTGTCAGTCTGTCCGTCCGTCTGTCTCTCTGTCACGCGACTCTCGGCGGCGCTGCAGTGTGTGCGGGGTCACTAGGTACAGCCTTTGCCAAATGACGTTGGCCTCTTGTTATATTTCCGTTGACTTGCTAATCATATGTTAATTTCTGTAACGTGAAGCTGGTCCGATTCGTCAAAGACCAAACAGGCAAGTACCAAATTTTATGCGTGTTTACGCCTATGGGCGGAAGACGTAATATGCATTTGAGTCGTGTTGTCTGTCTGCTTGTCTGTGCGTGATCGGCCTGCGTGGCAAACGCATAATGGCTTGCCATAACTTTTCTAGTTTATTGATTGATTGGTCGAAAACATCGGTTTTTACTGTGTGAAGCTTCTGAGTTGCTGTTTTATGCTGAAACCAAACTGCTAAAAACTGTTTACGTAAACACATTAATTCATGTAAGCTTACACTATTTTAAACTGTTAACGATCTCTTGGATACGGCAGAAGCAGAACTTTCGATGACGCGCGTCGGCAGCTTATCTGCTATGCAGGCAAATTATGTGGGATATCGGGATAACGTTTCAGCAATAGAAACTTGGCCGCCGATAAACATCACCGTTGCGAGAACATTTTTCTCCGTGTTTCTGTGGCTGTGAAAGTTGCCATCAAGCCACGTTTCTGTCGGTTGTCGCCGTCTAAAACACGTCATTTCCCGTCCTGTTATCATCAAGGAGTTGTAAGTCCGCCGCGGCAGTAACGGTCCTTAGCTCGCCGATGCGTTAACAACTGGCTTTGGGCTATATTCAGTCTCAACAGGCAAACGTTTACTACACTTTCGAATTACCACACAAAGCTGACCCTATTGTATACATAAAATCGCAACATATTTCTGGGCCGCATCAAATGCATCAGATGCAGACTATTGCGATTAATGACCCGTAGCGTGGGCGTCTGGCATTATGTCAGTTTGTCAGTCTGTCTGTCAGTCGGTCAGACTTTCTCTCTCCCTATTCCTCTCTCTGTCCCTCTGTCACGCGGACGACTGTTCTTAATAATTGTTCGCAATAGGTCGAATCTCCCGCATTCGGTGCGGCTTTGAAAATTAAATAATTGTTAAATTTTAACGCAATAAACTATAGAAATATTTAAAACATCGAAGAAAATAATTTAATTCATTCATGTTGGTAAAAGCTAGAAATTATTGCTCATAGAGGCATTTTTAAACGTCCGCGTAAATGCTTTTCCAGAAATTTGGGGACTCCCGAACTCACCCATAGGGGGTAGGGTTGGTGCGCAGTTGATGGGTTTGTCTGACACGCGTCCTGCAACGAAATTAAACAAACACGACACAACGAGCAAACGGCGTCCGGAAACGACCGGTGACCGTGTTAATGGCTGCAGGCACAATGCATCGCTGCACGCCGCATGACATATGATGCCGGGATGCAGCTGCTGATGCCGCACATCCATCCGATAATGTTTGATGTCAACCCCGGCTTAGTGTTTGCTTTCGATTCACGCCGCCGCCGTTAATTTCGACGCCCGGCCCGGCATGGTCCGGTTATGATGCACGGTGTAGGGTCCTGTGATTCCGACAACAATCCGGTACAATCAGGCCGTCCGTCCGTCCGGGATCCGGAGTGCTGTTGTACTGCGAATCCGGCCAGTTCCGGACGTCGCTCCGCGCCACCCGGGTCCGAGTTATAGCCACGTCCAGTTGCTGAATGCTAATCGGATCCCTTCGGTTTATTTCGTGCCTAAATCACTTCCAATGACCGCGCGACCACGTTCTGCCGTCGTCGCTAAAAATTAATAGTGCATGTCGTCCGCCATGTTCTCAGTATGTATGCATTAGACTTCTTATACCCGCTCATGGACACATTCATGCGCATGACGCCGGAGATATTGTTTTCGGGTGGGCGCGTCCAACGGCGTAGCCAGGAATGTAAATCGGGGGAGGGGCTCCCCTCCCTTGCCGCCTCTCTCCCTTTCCCTTCCCTTCTCCCCTCCCCTCCCCTTTTAACGGGCGTCCGGGGTATAACCCCCGGAAAAAAATTGAAGTTAAAGGTGCTCGTAGGTGAGTTTTAGAGCATTTTGGGCCTCAAAATTAACTTGAAAGTCCATATATTTTAACAAAAAAAATTCTTTTTGCCCGACCATTAGGGGGCCTAGGCCCCCTGGCCCCCCTTGTCTACGCCAGTGGGAGTGTCTGTCTGTCCGCGCTTTGTCCGTTCTTCTGCCGCGACGTCCCACAACTGCAGAAATGTTGACAAGAAACTCGAACCGTGGTGTAAACTTCTGGCACAGGCCGGCGGAGGCATACACGGCGCTTAAATGTACTTTAGTTGCTTTAAACTGACAAATTGTCTGCGCTAAAATGTCGCGTTTTATGTTTTTTCGTCGGATTTAGACAGTTATGCCAACAGAATTATACCAAAGTTACCGAATGATAATTTTTTTATAACTTTTCCTGCAAAGAAATGGTTAGATTTTGAGAATATTTGTTTTACGTTTTCAGCATAGTATGGTGCCTAGCATTTGCAACGGCTTAAGTGCAGCTGTTACGTGGAGCAGCAAGAAAACCATTCCGGAAATCCAGATATGGGACAATCACTTCTTCATCATCATCATCATCATCATCATTTATTTTGCTCAAATCAACTGAACAAGAAGACACTTACAAGCATGCGTGCAGATGGGCAGCACTCGCGAAAATTCTAAGTAGGCTACTTTTCGTGTGATTTGTTTTCTATTTCCCGCTTTTACTACTCCATCCTTTTAAGTTTGTCTAGTATTTGGAACTCGTGTCGCATTCTTTGCATTTTTGCACACGTTAAAACGTCTGTAGCCAATCAGCTACGTCTGTGAAGGTAATTTGTACTAAGCCATAGCTGAGACATACAGTGATCGATTTACATTAGCGGTCACATCGTCACAGTGCAAGCAAACCGCAACAGCAGTAGCAGCAATAGAACATTTGCCGTGCCAGATGCGCGCCGAATATCGCCCAGTAGCATCGTGCGAAGTTTGACGACGACTACGATTGTCTTTTCGTATAGATTTTCTGCTCAACACGAAGTGAACAATGCTAGCCGTGCTAGCATTTACCGTCAGATTATCGTATCATATCGATGCAGTTCGTTAGCAGTAGTTTAGTGAGCTATAGTATTCATACATCAGTGTCGGTTAGATGTTCATGTTCTTATATCATCCAACAGCGCTAGATACAGGTAACACTATGGTCGTTTGGTTTTTGATTTATATACCTGAACTTTACACTGCATTGCCAGACTTTTACTCCATATTTCGCATCCAAACACTGGCGTCGCTGCCAATAAGGCATGTGGAATACGAACGCGAGTTTCCCTTTGTAACTTACTGACTTCCAGGCTGATTGAAAACGTTTCTGTTTTGCGCAGAATGTCACAAGGAGCGCTTTTTGGATTGTAATTGTTATATTCATGTACAAAAACTGTCGTTTTATAATCACTGTTTAATGACACATCTAAAACAGCCAAAGTTTATTTCATTACCTCACTTGCCATGGACAAAATACACAGCTCTTGTCATGTTCATGGCCCTAAAGGTGATGAAATTATTTTTTGCTGCATTAGATGTGTCATTTAACAGTGGTCATTACACAATAATTATAAAACGACAGTTTTTGTACATTAATATTTGCAGTTTTTCTACCATATTTATCTACATGCTTGCATCAGTAAGCTTACATCATTTAGTTAGAACTAAATGCTAGCGTCACTCGGACAGGAAGGTCAAAATTTAACGGCAAAGCAAAAAGGCTTTTAGTTTGGTGACATAACTCATTAATAAAGGTTGAAATCTATGTGTATGTCAAATATCGAAGTGATCGGTCAATCTATGGCTAAGATACAACTACTGCCGGTTTTTGAAAACGCCCCTTGACCCCATTTGACCTAATTTGCATATTTTTTGTTAGGTCCCATAGCCCTCAGTATGCTCAAAATGGCGTCACGATTGGCTTTAATTCGACTGAGATATTGCGATCGTTAAATTTCGGCGTTTATTCTAAAAATTGCCTATTTACACACCCAGTTTAAGAAGGGTTTTGGGGCATATTCCGCCAAATGGCGTCACCTGTCATTCTAATTCTCAAAAGGCACTTCCTTGCACGGAAACACGTCGTTTGAGTCATTAAGCGTATGCGCCAGTGCCGCGGTTTGACCTGTGGAGAGAATTGAGTAAAAATAAGGACAGTCAAAAAGTCACAAGTGTTATATTTTACGTACTTGGGGAAAACTCCAGCCGAACCGATCTGCCCCAAAATTTGCATGTTGGGTGCCCCGGACGTAGGCCCAATTACGTGCGCCAAATTTCAGAATGAAATTTCGAGGGGTTGCGATTCTACAGGGAATCAAAATTTCCATCTTCCTATTGATTTTTTGAATGGCCATTACAACAGTGTAGCGCTACTGCGCTGTCTTTGATAAGTTATATAAGTTTGTTTGTATACTTACGTTATTACTTACTGAATGTCGACATTGATTTTCAGTGCTACTTAGCGCCAAAAAGAGATGAGAGAGAATTGAAAGTTGACAGTACGCGAGGTCAAGCTTTGTTGTTAACGGCGACGTTATAAAACTGTAGGCTATTAAATATACTATAGTGTTCTGTTTAATACTATTTTAATTAAATATTTCTATGTGTGTGATTGTTATCATTAATCACACACATAGAAATATTTAATTAAAATAGTATGAATGACCTAATTTGCATATTTTTGTTAGGGCCCATAGCCATTGTTCATGGCCATAGGTCATTGTTATCATTAAGTTTTAGCCTAGGAGACAGTGCCAAAATTATTTTAAACGAGTACGGTTGCATTTTATAGACGGCTGCTGCATGGGCTGTTATTACTTTTTAACTGCATTTACTAGATGGCGCCACTCTGCAGCGCGCCAGGGCGGCGGTTGGTATAATAATAAAATTGGGCGTTGGGGTGGCATTTGAATTGCTTTCATGAAGTCTGGATGGATATACTATTTAAATTTTAGGTAAATGTTATCTGAGAATGATCGAGGCAAAAAAAACAATTTGGCACGGTGATCAGATCCGATACACTACGTATTTCCGAGAGGCACTCGAAACTGCTTGAAAATATTTAAGTGTGTGTACACACCAACAGTCTCACGGTGGCGCTATGTTAATGTTTGATAAGCTTCGCATAATAGCACAGTCTTTAAGAGCACACAGGACAGTCAGTGTCAGTGATGACAGTAGCAGTGAGTTACATAGGGTCATTGGACCAGATATGACAAAACGCTTGGGTTATCCACGAAGCCATGATATCTATTCATTCAGTTTTGCGACAGAAAGAAACGGAGCAGCTTTGTCACCGCCATGATAGACAGGATGCCACCTTGCACCGACATTTGTTTGTTGTGCTTGCAGTGAACTATGTCGGCGAGCTTACGTCACATCCGCCTGTTCAATATTCTGCTACTATAGACCACCAGTGACGAGGTTACGCCGCTGATTGCATACTTCATGCTGTACAGCAGCGAAACTCTACGCCAGAACACCATACATTTACGACATTCAGATACGGTAACAGTAAACCTATGTTTTACGACACCAGATGTCAATAGCATCGACTTATGCGCATGTAGACTATATGAACTATATGCCCATGGGCAATGACGCTCAGCTGGCTTAAAACACAAAGTTGCGAATTTCAATAAAGCGAAGTGGTTTAGCAGCCTTCATGGATGCAAATATATGATGATGTACACAAACGGCAAAGCAGGTCACCACGACCCAGTTTTTTTGTCTGTGGCAAGGTTTCGTCTGTAGGTCTCTGTGTGTAAGACTACAAGTTTTCATGTTCTGCGCTGACTCTGCGGCGGCCTACCAAATTTTATCCAAATCAGACTATCTATACCCACCCGAGTCATGACGTCACAGCGATTTTCAAGATGGCCGCCGTCCGCCATGTTGAATTGGGTGTAGGGAAATTATAAACCACCCAAAAGGCGCTATGGGTGGTTTTCGATTTGTGTGTTTTGGCTTGCAATTCACGCCCGTCTTGCCATCTTGAGGGA
>Ga0126335_1003270_pt1 | contig 10019 bp, 11 predicted proteins | sample OlaspJWI45metaG_FD_108409 | JGI IMG/M metagenome (GOLD analysis project Ga0126335, IMG submission 108409) | Marine gutless worms symbiont microbial communities from Oahu, Hawaii - Olavius sp. 1 OAHU.JWI-45 metaG | ecosystem: Host-associated > Annelida > Digestive system > Unclassified | place... | reverse complement strand
TAAACGTCATTTGAAAACATTCCTACTGCAGCAATCCTTCCGCCTAGCACTCTAGTGGACCTCGCAGTGATTTAGATTACTTAGGCCACTATAAAAAAACTTTGATTGATTGATTGATTGAAAGTTGACAGTGGTGAGCTGTTGATGTGTTAGGATTCAGCTGCTGACTGCGGTGGTTGTCCGTCGCCCACAGTGCTTGTCACTAGAAGAAACGACACAGACGCTTGTCTCTCTACGCCGGCTGATAGTGAGCTGCAAGTTGCTTGACGTTGGTGCCTGGCTGTTACGCTGTCTGCTTGCACTGACACAGTTCTATGTTGAAACTACCGGAGACTGCCGTAGACAGTCCACAGAACATAGTGATACCGGGCTGAGCAGAGACGAGTGGACTAGCATCTATGCCGACTGCCTTAGGTATTTGTTGTGCACTTCACAGCAATTCTGGCTGGTTCACATTTTAGAGTGTCTTGTGTTCATACGAATTGACGTTGGTCACTGGTATTTGTCATGTTTATTTTCACAAATAATGCACACATCTGCATTTTATTGTCAAGGTTTAGTTCAATTGTTTATTTTTTTCAATAAATTAAAATCTAAAATGAAGTTTAATTTAGAGTGTGAAGTGCAATACATTTGACGTCTAATTTGTCTGTTGTTTTGTTGTAAGTGAAGTGAAGTTGAGGGAATTAAGATATGATGTTTTCAGTGATATGTCATAAATTGTTTACTTACAGAACTGAACTGCTGAGAGCAGACATTGTGTGTTACAGCATTTGCTTCGTCTGTTGTAGGTTTGTTACTGTGCACAGCACTCAGTCTGATGCTCTGCATCTAATTATGACGCTGATGAAACACAAGCTGTGTCAAGTAGATGCGGGTGAAGTGTGGTCTTTGTTTGAGTCAACTGCAATGCATCCGACAGCTGCATCACTGTGCTTCCTAGCGACGTTCCTTGATGAGAACGGAGCGCCTCATCATGGCAAGAATGTTGCCTCGGTGAAGAAGCCCGCAGTACGCAGTCAGTTGCTGAACTGGCTGCTGCGCTGTCGTGCCGAACTTAGCAACGACGATGACTTCGTTCCAGTAATGACACATCTGGATGCTAAACTCATTTCAAAAGTACTAGTTGCACTGACGGTACGTGATGCACGCGTATCACACCAGTGTACGTGCAGTGGCATACCTGCTGGCCCTGTGCTGTCAGATGTTGAACGCCTGTGTTTGCTGTCAACATTCCATGATGCTGTTAAACTGCCACTGAGTATCAGCACCTCAGTGTGTGGTAGGAACACAATGTCTGGTGGCAGTGAGAGCAGTGTTTTGTACTGCAGACAGCAGGAACTTCTGACACATCTTTCTGCTGATGTCGACTACTCACTCACGTATGCCAAACCTGAGGTCACTATATTTTACTAATATTTTAAAAAATTTATTATTAGTTATACATGTAGTGTTGCAAAGCATCGTTCAGTATTTTTACCTCTCGGCTGAATGCTTATTGTCATCAGAGATGTACATCTGTCTGGAATGTCTAGTAAAACCATCACTGAAATGACCTATAATATGTATTGAGTGGGATACTCGCTCACTCACTCACTCTGCAATGCCTTGTTTGCACAGTAGCTCTTGTGAGTGTGAACTGACTTTTACCATATTCAAAGATGGCAAAATGAGCTGAATGGATGGGTGTCTGGGTGTGTGACTGTTTTTACTCCAAACAGTATCTCAGGACTGAGAAGACCTAAGAATGTCAAATTTGGCACAAAGGTGGTGTCTAGTACAAGGATGATGCGCACAGTTTGATTTTTGGGAAAAGTTTCTTAATTGTGGCAAAATTTGCACAAAAAAAACAAAAACCGACAAAAAGGGGCACATTCTTCTCCATTTGATACCTCAGAAACCAAAAATAGTAGAAATGCGAAAATTGGCGTAAACATAGCCCGTGGTGTGAGGATGATGCTTGAACTTTTGTTTTTTAAATTATGCACTGCTTTAATATTTAATTGTGGCAAAATTCTCAGCCCTAAACTGGCAAACAGTAAAAACGCAAATTTCTTTTCCACTCGCATGGTGGCGCCACATATATGCATGAACAGCATATACTCAGCCTTCTACCCTCCGTGGGACGGTAAAATGAGTATCAGCCTTCTGGCTGAGTAATAATAATAAATGGAGATGGTGGGTGTGGCGAATGGCAGCCTACAGGCGGACTCATGGCCCAAGTCGACTGGCTTGGTCTGAGGGTATGGCGCCATCTGGCGCCGCAACACATTCATCAGATGAACTGAGTGAACTCTCGCAATGACTTTAAGTCATGATGACAGCACTATAAACATTATCCTGTGTATTATTATTATTATTATTATACATCACGCTGCTGTGCGAGTGGATTCTGCACATGCTACCTCAGACAGTGCGGAGCACTGCGGACCCTGTGATGATATCACCTTACTTGTTGAATAAAGATGAACGTGTGACCTTCGTCTTCAAGGTTCTTTGGTGCTGTAACTAATAATTTGGCACCAATGCATATGCAGTAGTGTAGGACAACCCAGCACATCGTTTGCTGAGTGGTAATTGCTGCAGTGCATGGTGAGTCCATCTGTCATACAATAGGGGTGTCTAGTTATTGCAACCCCTCAGTCTCCATACATGGCCTCATCCTAATAGTGATGAGGGTCTGGGGAAAAGAGAGAACATTAACACGGCTGCTTTAGTTACTATAGTACGGTGCAGTACTTTTGTTGCACGATGTTCTAGGCAGCTTATAGGTCCAGCACATTGGGTTTTTGTTACACTGGGACCCTTATGCTGTGATTAGCCTAGAGGCAATTGTCTACAGTTCATATTGTAACACGGTGAAGTGGTTCTGGTGGGATTGAAGCCTATCTCAATGGCCAACTGCCTTCCTTTAGTGCTTTGACGCTGTTGGTTGGGTCATCTGACCTGTAAAATTGTCCCCAAAATGACCTATAAAGTGTTGAGTGGGCGTTAAGCCTCTGCTCACTCACATCTAGTTATTGCAGAATGAGCCAGGTGTTGTAGTTATGAAGGTGGTATAACCTCACATGAGTAAATTAATAATCGTATCGTGCTATGATTTTACATGCATTACATTGTAATGACCAAGTCAGATGAACGAGTAGCCTGTTTTGTGGTGCTGTTGCAAGTCACTTAGAATAAGACGTATATCGTCAGCTATTGTGTAGTAAATACATCTTTGTCATGATGTATTCGTGTTATTGATGCTGTCCATAGACCAAGGTCCTGCAGTCAGTGGCCTGGCAGTGTCGACTGCTGATTAACATATTTCACTGTGCTACACGTCAGTGGGGCTGGACGCTTGACGATGTCACAAAATCGGACATCTTTGACAAGTTCAAGGCAATCTATCTGTTGCTCTTAACTTATTGTTGCAAAGAGTAGTGGAAAGTGCTGTTAATGTTAGGCTTTTTGCTCGTGTTCTGTTGAATAATTGTCAGTGTATGCTGTCAGTCACGTTGGCTTCTTGTTTGTTTGCTGCGTTTGTATTCTGTCGGTTGTTATTTTGAGAATGTCAACAATAACGTCGCTGTTTAAATGAGATGCGTAGTTTAATATATCAGTAGTTTATTTAAATTGCATGTTGTGATGTTGGTGCCTGCCACCGTGATGTTGTATTGTTGGTGATTGACAGTTGTTGGTGTCTGCTCTGGCGACCAATGTTGTCAGCTTCATTCACAAGGTGGGATTAGTGCCGCTGTCTCCAATGATGCACTCACTGGTTGATATAGTGACGACTGATGCAATTGATGAGATGTTGGTTTCACTGTGTCGCAGCTTCATCCCTGATAACTTGACCAGATCATTGCTGGATCAGATTGCCAGTGAAGTGGTAATAAAATCGATGTCGTATTATGTTGTATTGACATTGTTTTTATATAAATGTATTGTATTGCACTCACAGCTTGCTATTTGAGGCGATTGATTGGTCGCCAGGTGATCGATTTTTTGATTGTTTACTCACAGCATAGAATTTTCGGTCGTATGAGTGCAAATTTTTGACCAACTGATTTCTGACATCGTAAATTACGCTGCTACTTACAAATGAGCACATTCTGACGGTAAGGCATTAACATTAGGCCTAATGGTTTTATGTACCCAAGCTTTTATACATGCAGGTCAGTTAATGACTTGCGTATTTGTCGCCAACTGCATTGCCTGTTAAGCTATTAACTGTAGTTGTTAGTCTAGTTTTGACCATGCAGCATTGTTAAGCACATCACTTACGCACTTAACATTGTTAAGCTCATAAATGTCTGTCTGTCGATCTGTCTGTCACATTTTTCGTCAAAGTGTGCTTTGCACCGTACAACAGAACGATGTGTCTCATCTTGTGACACCAAATTTTGCATCTTGAATTGTGGATTTCTTCCTGAATGAGTGCATGAAAGAGCGAGCTCTTCCCGTGTTGATGGCGAAAATGTGACCAATAATCCATATATTCTGCAAACATGCGAGATAGAATGTAAGCTTGTATTTATTCACTATTCAGTAAAATGAAGTCCCATTGGTACCGAATGTGGTAATTTTGAATTACCTTGAACTGCATAATTTTTATTTAGTTTTACAACCAACTAACTTAAGCTAACTGCAACAGAAATATATTCCAAAACATTTCACTTTTGCCGTTATATCAATTCACGACCTATCTTTCCACTATTTGATTTGAGAATGTTACGTGCAGTGCGGCCATCTCAGCAATGGCGGAACTCTTGGTTATTCTGTTTTCACTTCTAATACTTATTTTCAATCTCTGCTGCTTTTTTCCGTTTTTGTCTGTTCATTTATTTTCTCACGAATTTTGCTAAGTGCTCACTGCAATGGGTGAAGGGTGACGTACGTTTAACAAATACAGTGATATCCAAGTCCAAACGTAATGATGATCTTTCGATCACCTCTCTTTTTCAAATGGCAATCCCTGATTGCACTACATTCATTTATTGTATAAATTGATAAAAACTCGACTTTTATTACGCACTTATACACTGCCTAGCATATCAAAGGAGTTCAGTCTTTGTATAAAATAATAGTTTGTAACAAAAATACCAGTTTGTAGTGACGATTACACATTTTGTCTGTTTCACAGCATTAAACTGTTATTGCGATAGTCAGTTTCTCTGTCATTGGCATTATTATATCATCGACATCCACTCATTTATGCACATTAGTCAGTCATTCATTTAATCGTTAAGAGTTTAAGGTGAAAACTGAGTAACAGTGTGTAATGTTGTGTATACAACATTACTGCAGCTAGTATGTTCAACTCTGCATCGTGGTTATGAAGAGTGTGCTTTGCTTGACATCTGCAGATAGTCGCTAGGTGAGACGAGTGTGTTTCTGTTCTATTTGTTGCTTGTTGCTGAATTCCAGGCTAGCAGCAGCACTACGTTGGTGTTTTCTGACAAGTTAACGAGGCACGATGGCAGACTTCGTGATCCGTCCAATGATGATTTTGACATGGAAGACGGCATTGCTAGTCAGAGTAATTCATCATCACAGGTTGCGACGTCTGTAGCTAGTTCAGCATTTGATGATGAGTTCCCCATCTCGGCTTCACAGTCTCAGGCTTCACTGGCATTCTCTGCAGGTATTTGCTCAAGTGTCATCGTGAATTACACTTCAACTCGTCCTGACTGGGCCTGTCCTGAGTTTGCCGATTCACACTGTTGGCATGCAGACAAATAGTGAATTATGTGATAAACCGGAAATGTTCAAACGGGATGGCATATTTGCATTTAATTAAGTGGAATTACTCAGTCAGGTGGTATGCTGTTAAGCACAAAAGTAAAACAAGAAGAAATGTATTAGGTTTTGACTTTCGGCATTATGTTGGAATAAATGGATTATGTAGTTAAAACATGTAATTAGGTAACTGCACTGTATACTTTATAGCAGTTGTCTTTTTCACTTGTGCACTACATGCCTGTCGGTTTCCTTTTGAGTCTCTTTGTAGTTAATTTCTTACCAAATACATTTTTTTCGCTTTTCTTCTCTTTCAGTTGGCTGTTGGTTGTTTGTATTAAATTTTGTTTCACTGAGACACATTAGTAAAGCTGCATTTGAACCTGTGTATGGTAACACAAAGCTGTTCTGCATGAATCATGTCTGCATGTTTTGGTAGTTGTGCATTTTGTGTGTGAAGATGGAGACAGCATGGTGTCAGCGTCCATGCTATCAGATACTCAGACTGTGAATCTGTTGTCTGTCGATCTCCTATGTGGCTTATGTCGGCGCACTGACAAGCAGTGGCATACAGAGTGTCTTGTTTCTGACCTCGTTAAGTTGATTGATTGCGATAACGAGGAAAGATGGAGTTGTCCAAAGGCCTTTGATGTTCATCTGGTTCGTATATATGTTGTACAACTATGGTAATGGCTACATGTACATTCAAGTAATGTTCTGCATCAAATTTTTATTGAATGTCTAACCTTGTTTTCTTGACAGATTTACACGTAGCCGTAAATTGATCTCGGACAGATTTTTTCATGTTACCGACTTTGTCTGCATCTTGTATTGATTTTTCCTTCTCTTTGTGAAACGTGATCTGATACACAATTACTCTTGTTTTGTTTTGCAGACATTTTATCAGAATTGTTTCAGTTATCTTATCAGAACCTTTATTGTAAAAACGTTGTCCTTTGCAGTCTGTTTCCTAGAGTAACATATGTGGTAGGTGTGTTTTAAGTTACCTTCTGTTGTCTGACTGCACTTGTACAGTTTTGTAGTCTGACGTTGGTTGTCTGTGTGTGTCCATGTGTAGTTGTCACGAGTGATTGCTGGCCTAACAACAGAGTGTCGTTGTCTTACTGATGACATGCTTGAAACTCTCACCTACTCTGTCCAGTCAGTTCTTGTCTTCTCTGTTTATGCTTCTGTGCCGCTATAGGCATGAGAGGCAGTATGCTCTGTGCCATCTATGATTGTGTGGATGATTCTGTCTGTCTGTGATTCAGTGATTGCAGTACTCAGTTGGCAGAGAGTGATGTCAGGTGCTGTAGATAAATGTTATTTTGAGATGACGCATTTGGTTGATTGGGTGTGCAAAAGATAGGCCCAGTGTCAAACACTATTAATAGACAATTGTGTCATTCATTTTGTGATGGCCGGCACATGGAGACATGCATCATTTAAATGTATTTTATAGTCTTAGTTAACACTTTCAGCACATCAGTCATTTACACTTGTATGGAAATGTGAACAGGTGGTTCATGTTGCTGTTTTTGTGCAGAGAATTTCTGCTGTTTGAAAATGTATTTGTCAAACTGTGTTGTATGCAGTGCTGTGAGTAAGGGATTGCGGCGAGATCAGGACGCTGCCACGATGATTCTTGACATGACAAATCAGCTCATTCCACACATGTCTTCAGTGTCACAGTGTGGCAAGTACTGCAGCGAAACATTGGCCAACGGTCGCACTACGCTGGTCAACACATTTGGAGTTTACTGGACAAAACGGGGAGATCTCTTCAACCCTCCAACGCGCTGTGCCATTGTTCGCTGCATGACAAACTTCATACTGGTGAGCTGTGTTCATGCTGCAGATGTTATCTCATTTGAGAGTGATAGATCAAGATGTCTCGTGATCATGCAGTCACTGGATGTGGCTGGTATTTGGATTAGACTCTTGGCTGTATTGGACCTTAAGCAAATTTTTCCAGTTAGTCAATGAGCCACAAAGAAGTTAAGGCCAAGCCACCAGATAATTCATCTGGCTGGGGCTGTTACATGTATAACAGTGACAAACGAACGAGTTTCTGTATTGTAGTGTCCCAGTTGTTACTTGTGGTATGCTTTTCTATCAACTAGCAAAGAAAGTTCTTTACCGACCTACTTACTGCATTATCTAGTTTACGTTCAGTTAAATGTGTGTTCTGGTGTAGGCTGATGCATCTGGAGAGTGGACAGTGTGGAAGCCGGCTGCTTGTCAGGCTGCAACAAAGATGTCAGATGAACTGCCACAAGCTCTCGCAGACCCGAGTCTCTGTGTGAGACTTGCGGCTTCGTCAGCTGTTACTGTGTATGTATTGTGAATGATTTATAGAGGCTTGTTATCAACTGAATCTAATAATAACTGCGAGGTGTTGCTAGTCCAATGAACAAAGAAATAGGAGATAAGCTGCAAATTACTGACGCGTGGTCTGATGCGTGAAAATTCTGCAGTTGTTTACAAGTCACGTCGTCGTTGTGAGGGCCGGTTAAACGTGCAGTACGTTTGGGAATTACAGCAGTGCACAGTTCGTGCCTTGCATCTAATTCTGCAGTCAGCTCTGCCGGTTGGACATTGCTGCATTACTGTCCTCATTGCCAAATAGGGCACTTTGTTGTTCATTCGTGGTCTTTTCTTACTGTGATGTCGGGGTTTATTAATGCTGTGTCATTAAAAACAGTTGGTTGTTCTTAGTGTCTGTTATGCATGTGTGTGTACATGTTTGTTCATTTGATATATTTGTGACATATGGCAATAGCGCAGTCTCAGGAAGGCTGTTCCAGGCACCAAGGAATGTTCTGTTTGTGTCATCTGTGCTATGTTTCTGTAATGTTCTGTACGTGGTAAGAATAGGTGATGTATCTTGAGCACGGATAAGTGATTACTTTGAGTCCTGTTGTTCAGTAACCAATACACAGCCTTCTGTGTAGTCTGTTAATGCTGCTGCCAGTTGATGGAACACATTTATGTGTTTGTAGCTTGTTTACAGAACTGAAATGTGGTGTCGTGGTACCATTCTCACGACGCATACAGAACAAGACATTCGAAGCCATTTACACCAATCTTCAATGTGATTCACAACAAGTGAGCTAGCACATGTTGATTGTGGCTTTAGGATTTATTGCACTGTATTTATCTAGTGTTCGATTAATTTAGAAAATAATGGTTTTTGTTGTTAATGGAAATATTATGTTGTATTTGTAGACTAGTGGTGATGATATTGACTTGCTGAAACTGGTCCAGTAATGTGACATCACTGATGCATAGACTGTAATCTGTTGTAGCAAGATAATATCAGATAGACAACTACTTGCAGCATTATGTTGATAGTAATCTGTAATGTATCTATCAATCGATTGGTTGATGATTGATTGTGATGGTGGCTACTAGTCAAACACAAGTGCCATTAGGTTGAATATAGTGGATGCTTTGAGAGAGTAAAGGTTGTTTGTTGCTGGTGACATTGTCCAAAAACCTCTCGGCATTTGCCAGCTGTGGCTACGTGAAGTCGACGATTTTACATTTCCTACCACATATGCTGCTTCTATGTGATTCAGGCGGTGGTGTAATTATTTGGCGATGTATTGTGTGGGATGCGTAAGTGTGAAGAGTGTGAGCGAGAGGACAAGAAGATGTGCCAGATGAGCAGCATTATGCACACTCTGTCTGCGATATCAAGAGCAAGTCCCGTCTGCCGCAAGTCTGCTCTGTTTGCAATGCTGCAGAGTCAGAGGAAATACAACTTTGACATCGAGTTTGTTAAGAAGGTTGGTCACACTAGCCTCGCTGCTTTGTATTTTAGTGATGAAGATCGGGGGTTTGGTTTGTAGTTTCGTTTAAAACAAAATGTGAACAGTTAAAAGCAGATAAGTACATATTGAGCGTTTTATTCGTTGTCATGCTGGCTAAGTATCTGCTGATCATATAGTGGTGTGTCATGGACAAATGTTGTATGTAAAGCAGTTAGCATTGACAGTTGTCGGCAGCTATTGATACGTGCGAGTCTTAGGAGTTGAATAGAATAGAATAGAAAATGTTTTATTGGTAACCAAAGCAATATAACAATGTATACAAACTACTGTAAGTGCAATGAGTGTAGAATGGGCCACTTCTTTTCCCATCTGGAAGATTCAGCAGGTACTTGAGCAAGGCTGTAGTTGTGATAGGTATGGTTTCCCATCTGGAAGATTTAGCAGGCACTTGAGTGAGGCTGTAGTTGTGATAGGTATGGTTTCCCATCTGGAAGATTTAGCAGGCACTTGAGCAAGGCT
>Ga0126335_1003269_pt1 | contig 10021 bp, 6 predicted proteins | sample OlaspJWI45metaG_FD_108409 | JGI IMG/M metagenome (GOLD analysis project Ga0126335, IMG submission 108409) | Marine gutless worms symbiont microbial communities from Oahu, Hawaii - Olavius sp. 1 OAHU.JWI-45 metaG | ecosystem: Host-associated > Annelida > Digestive system > Unclassified | place... | reverse complement strand
TCACACTGGGACCCTTACGCTGTGATTAGCCTAGAGGCGGTTGCCTACAGTTAGCCTAGTTCATATTGTAACACAGTGGAGTGGTTCTGGTTGGACTGAAGCCTATCTCAGTGGCCAACTGGCGCCCTTCAGTGCTTTGACGCTGTTGGTTGGGTCATCTGGCCTGTAAAAATCGTCCCAGAAATGACCTATAAAGTGTCGAGTGGGACGTTAAACCTCTGCTCACTCAATACTGGTGTGATATGGTCGCACCGGCGAATGCCAGTAATGAGGCACGTGGCAGCATTTATTTACGGTACACAGGAGTACATACACATCGTACATATACACATTACATTATACATTGTGTGTAAGCTGTGTATACACCTCAGGATGTGTATTATGTAGCAGAAACTCCCTAGACTTTGTTTTAATGTAGCTTGAACTTGTGTTGCAATGTTGCATGTACTATTGTTTAGCATTGTTAGTTACATTTGAAATAAATTATGAACTGCCCATGCTGTTGTCAAGATAGTTATAAAGTCAACAAGTGGCCAAGGTTATTTGTTGAATGCCACATCAAATCCATGGGGAAATCAGGACTTGCATCTAATAAATGTGCCTGGGTTCCCCAAGAATCTCAACCCCAGGCAGGACCTCAATCCGTTCAGCCAGTATTCTGCGTCTTATGTGTTCAGTGCAACATAGTTACTTCATCAGCCTGAGAGAGGTCAGGGCTAAAGGCTAAGTGATAAATGCGCATCTTGAATCTGTGGTTAAAAGTGTTCGTGTGTTGCAAATGTTGAAATGGTATTCGTTGGCTGGCTATCATGTCATTCATTTATGTTGACATTTCCGAATTAGTCCGTTGTTGCTCATCATGTTGCCGTGATCATGATTTACTCGTATCAGTACTGTTGGCAGTACTACTAGAATGTTCGTACATTGTGTTCCAAAAAATGCTGACCCTTTTTATTTCACTGTAGTTTTTACAAACATTGGCTGATTTTTGTAGTATTTGGCACACAGTATACTGAGATAGGTTGCAACACAGCAGTTATTCTATTGCCCACTTTACGTGCATACTGTTGCTACACTACCTTGGCAAAAGTTGAATTGTATAATAATGACTTTATTGGCAAATGTTATATATTACAGTTGCATATACAGAAAAATATCCAGTTTTTCCACACAATTATTGTCCAACAGAATTCAGATATTACAGTAACCTTCTCTTTCATCCACACAGGCTGAATGGAGTTCATAATTTTTGTGTTGCAAATTACTTCTGTATACTGTGTGCCAAATATTATGGAAATCAGTTAACCAGTGAACTTAGGAGTTTCACGCTGCAGTAACTCCGTTGTCTAATGTACCCGTCAGTATGCTGGCACACTCCCTTGCTGGAAGATGTCAGCATCACAGTAATGGCACAAGTGGACGAAGCATCTCTTTACTACCATTCGCTTTCAGCTCAACATCATGGTAGTATGCAACAGTAGCAATCTTTCGTCAGTCAGATTTCATCGTCACGTTTCGAAGTCAGACAGCTTTGTTGGTAGAATAAATCAGACAAAATGATCCAAAAACCAAAAATTAATATCTCAAGGTAGTGTATCAACAGTATGCAGGTGAGATGGACATGTCAATAATTGTTGTGTTGCAAATTACTTCTGTATACTGTGTGCCAAATATTGTGGAAATCGGTTAACATTTGTTGAAACTACAGTGAAATAAAAAAGACCAAAAAGTAAGTGAGCATTTCTTGGAACACAATGTAGTTGCATTTGGTTTGGCTGTATATTGTGTGAAAATCTGTGCAACTGATGTGGCACAGATGTGCCGCGATGTAGACATAGTGTTGATGATGTTGACATAGTACTGCTGCTGTGGAGTTTGCAGTCTTGATGGCAGTATTGCCAGTTACTCAGGTAAAACGTCTGATAAGATTTGTTGTCTGTGGAGTTTTGGCTGAATTTATGTGTATCAGTTTTCTGTTGGTATTATGTGTGTGGGAGTGTGTCAAGATACTTAGGTTTTTGTTCCGTGACAATGTGAATCTGTATCAGTTCTGACTATCTCTTACAGTTTAATGCCTGCCATCACTGTTGTCTGTAGAGCATATATAGTTGGCCACACATTTATTTTAATGAGAAGTTATTTGTGTTTGTATATAGAAGTAGAGGCAGAAACACATGAAGTACATTGACACAGATTGTTCAGATTGCAAAATTATGGTATAGAATAGATTGTTATGCCGTGGTCATTTGTGTTTGTCGAGTCTGTTGCATTGGTATTGGTGCCAGCATTGGTTGAAACAGAACATACCAACATTCAAAAATCAAATTACACTGCATGCATTTGTCATATTTTATGCATAGTAAATAACTCAGTACATGCAAAATGCAGAAATCTTTTGGAATTCCTGTAATTGTTTATTACAGTTACGTGCAGTTGCATCATTAGGCTGCAGTGAATGCATGAGATGCAGTCTGTTCTTACTGACGTTCACGACGTCTGTCAGTCAGTCTGTCATGCAGCTCATCTCGGCTACTGTGCAAAAAATGGCTGAACAGAGCAAGATACTGTTTGGGGCAAACACTCTTGGGGGCCCATGAAACATTGTGTTAGACGTGGGTCCTGATCCCCCCACAGAGAGTGGGAGGGGGTCCAGTTTTGAATTTTGGGACCCTCTCCTATATTCGGAACGGCTGAAGCTAGAGACTTGAAATAACCCTGACCTTGGCAACATGTAATGGACAAATCAGTTGTTAGTCTAGGCACTGGCTATCATTGAGCTTCAAATGTAGACTATACAATTGTTTAATAGTTTATTTCCTATTATAGCGTCTTTGTCACAGTGCATCACGGTAGTGATGAAGCTGTTTGCAAGGGCGACGGGCCTTGTCAATGGAAAAGCCACATTTTAGATTACACCCCCAGGGAACGAAAATCCCTGAACCGATCGACATCAAACTTGACATGGGTGATCACGTTGGGGATTCCCAGTTACCCACATGCGAAATTGGTGTCCTTGTCCCTACGGGGGGGGGGCTACATTTGCATGAAGTTGTCGACCCCCGTGTCTGTTTTTTGTAAGCCACGCTACTTTTTAGCGTCTTGCGCTCCACACTTGGCCTCTTACGCTGTGTTATAAACTTAGAAGTTTTTAGCGTTGATACGCGTCTTTCTTTTATATCTAGTGGGTTTTCCGTTTCACGACGGGATTTCCCACATTTCATGGGTTACCGGGCGGTTTTAGCTACGAAAACGAAAAACAGGGGCATCTCGTACATCAAAGAATATATTATTGTACTATTCTTTGAACTGAAGGTAAGTGCAAGGTATCTAACAAATACTTATATAAATTCGTCGTATTTAATTAATGTGATGTCGTTGCGCTTATTCCTCTTCAAGGCTGAAAACGAAAGTAAACCTTGGCAAATATCGCTGACGTCAGACGCTAGAAAAATCCAGCTATCTGCAGGTGCTTTTGCTTGGCTATGAAGATTCGTAAAAATTTTGCATTTTCGGTAATTTTTTTTTATCGGATTGTTATATAAATTGCTAGCGTGACAATGCTTTTTCGTTAGGTTAGATGGTTGATGTTTCGGTGCATTTCAGTATTACGTAACTTGTTGTTACCGTCACTTTCTCTTTCCTCGTATAGTATATATGTGATAATGAGTCAGTGAATTCTCAATGGAAAAAGGACTAGTTCGTCAACATTTGTGTACACAAGGTTGTATGATGGTGTAATTACACCCGCCGAGGCTTGTCTAGTTGTTTGTCTGTCTATCGGTGGGCAGGATTACACGAAAATTCGTCGCTGAATATTCGAATTTTTTGACAGCTAAATTAGCATGAGGACAAGGAACAGTTGATTATATAATTCGGATAATAGTGAGCGCAGTCTATGCATTACGTTGTATACTACTGTACTGTGAAAGTGCGAACATATGAGATAGATAGGTCTAGCAGTCTGCTGTAGCATTTCAAGTTAACATAATCACCATGTCTGGTAAAGTAAGTTGTTTATTAGTCGGCTTTTGAGTTTTGACACTTAAACTCCCGCATAATTATCTTAACATTCGTCTGACTCCATGACCTGTAGCCTATTTTGACAAGCACAACCAACACAGCAGTTAATTAAACTGTGTCCGACGGGAGCACAAACCTGCGCGCTGCCGCTGGTGTGCGACCGTGTGTACCCTTGAGAAAATCTTGAAACTCGAAGGTGACCTAGATATTTTAAAAGATTTATTTTCACATTGAAAATGAAGTTGCTAGCTTAGGGCATTCAAAACATAGAGCTTGAATTTTTTTATAATACGAAAGTATGTCTCAGGGTCAAAGGTCAAGGTCAAATGTCACCTAGCGTTCACCATTGGGCGTATTCCTACCAAGTTATGTCAATTTCTGTTCAGTAGTTTTGGAGATTTGTGCGGACAGACAGACGCACAGAAACCACCCAAAACAATACCTGCTCGCAGCATGCGCGCAGGTAAAAGTTAAAAACGCCAAATTGACTAAAGTACAAATTGTAAAACAATATGTGTTCGCATGTTTATTAGCAGTTTTTGTATAACATCTTAGTCAGAAAATATCTCTTATTCAATTCAGTATTCTTCGTTATGATGATGATGATGATGACTCTTTTAATCTGCAGGGAGTGTATATTAAAACCCGTGTGTGCTTGTGTATAGGATACTGCGTCTTTGAGTTGTCTTATACAGTTATAGGCAAAGTGACTTACCATGGCTGACGTTACCGATGCGACGCAGCCTGCCTCAGTGGTGATTGTGCAAGTGGATGTGGATCGCCACGTCTGGAAGTACATGACCAAATCCGCCACGTACCAGCGTAAAGTCGACGACATCGGCGGAGAATATGGCACGCCCGTCCTCGTCACCGATGCGGAGAGCGGCGAGCAGGTGAGTCTGCAATGCACGGGGCAGCGTGCAAGCGAGGCTCGAGCGTTACTGCTGAAGCTCATTGACGAATGTCAGCAGTCAATTAACAAGTTCACGATACAAGATCAAGATGACAGCACGTGCAGCACGGTCACCGACAACTTGACGATGTTCGAGGACGACCAATCAGCACTAGTTGACGTGGATTCAGCAACTGGCGTCATCCGACTGACCGGTACTAAGGACGAAATCGTGCATGCTCTTGGATTACTGGAAATCCTTGGCGTTGCGATCCCTGCAGTGCCTAACGAGCAGCCGGCATCGACGACGACAGCAGTAAATGAAGTGCCTCCACCATCGCTGCAGCTGTGGAAGGAGCAGGAAGCAGATCGTGTAGACGAAGAAGAAAACATTTACGCTTCTCAAGACGGCGACTCGCCAGCAGCGACGGTCATTGTCGACGCTAAACTATGGAAGTACTTGCAGAAATCAAACGGTCAGTGGGTGGCCCAGATAACGCAGGTGCGTGACGTGGGTGTTGTCATCAGCGAGTCACTGACTCCTGACGGCAGTGTGTCGCTGACGTTTGCAGGCGTCAAGGATGACGTCGTTAAAGCAACTGAACGCATGCGACAACTGGTCGATCGTTGTCGAAACGTAGTCCAGACAGTCGATGTGGTTTGTCCTGACTCAGCGGTCCGCGCCAAGGTGCTCAAGTTCTTGTCACACGTCAACAAATCGCCAGCGTACGTGGTCGTAGAGTCGGACAAGAGTCTGACAGCCACAGGGACCATGGAGGAGCTCGATGAGTGTGCTACTAGCAAGCTGGCTAAGCTCGGCGCATCACTGGCGCGTGTCAACAGCGACGCTGAAGACTACCCAGGTAGCAGAGTGAGGACAGATGTGGCCAGTGATGATGAACCATTACCAAATACTCCGTGGCTTAACGTTGACAGTAAGGGAAACAGTGAAGTGAAGCAGGATCTGGAAGAAGATGCGCGTCTTGCCCGCCAGTTGCAGGAACAGGAGAATGCGCAAATGCACATCGCGTCCGCGTCGACTCATGTCTCGAGACCTAGTGACGATGGCGAACAAGAAGGTCGCCAGTACGGTGAAATCCCGGTACCCATGGAGGATGCACTCTGGTCATTCGTCGAGAGGCGACGCGCGTCACAACTGCAGCAACTGCGTGAAGCATACAAGGTCACGATCTCGTCGCACCCAGCAGCACAGGAGGGCTTCGTCGTCATCGCCATCCAGGCGCAGTCAGCACTAATGTTGGAGAGCGCCAAGGACGAGCTCATCCAACTGCTGGAGAACCTGCGTGGTTCCATCGTCGTCCAGGTACTGCAGACCAGCGACGAACAAGGTGGCAGACGGCGACAGCTGCCGCCGCAAGTCGCACTGCTATTCACGCAGCTTGCTGAAGGCACTGACGCCATCATTGAAGTGAAAAACAACAACATCTGCATTACTGGACCAGAGGTTCGACTTACTTCATGTTATCTACTTTTATTTGACTTTTCTGGTACTTCCGTTTGTCATTTCAATATGTCTAGTCTATAGGTTTTGTTTTTCGTACTTCTTTCCAGGAGAGTATCCAGAAACCGTTGATAGAAGATAGGCCTAGGTGATGATGTGGAGCCCCAATGGAGTCCTGGACACAGCCCTTGATGGGTACTGGGGTTCATATGACACTCAATTTTGCATCATTGTGAATAGGAGTGTTGTATGAAGGGGAAGGAGCGGAGAAGCTGCCAAAAGCAGAATAGTCATTATCAGCGACATAATCGTCATCATTCTGGCAGTGGTCATATCAGTGGGTTTAAGATCATAATTATGGTTTACTAACACGCCCGAGTGGCCGGCCCGACAGCATCACTGTAACAAGTAAGAAATGAAAGGATAATTAATCCCATGACCCTGCAACTCGAGAGTGACCTAGATATTCTGAATATGTACCTTCACTCGGTGAATGAGGTACGTATGGTAAATGAAAAATACTTAAAAATAGCTCTCATGGTCAACGGTCAAATGTGATCAACTTCCAACCATTTTCCAACCAAATGGAGCATATTCCTACCAAGTTACATCAATTTCTGATCAGTAGTTTTTGACATTTTGTGCAGGCAGACAGACGCACACAGACGCCGCCAAAAACAATACCTGCTCGCAGCAGGCGCGCAGGTAATTAACTATGTTAACTGTGTTTGATTACAGAGAGCGGTTGGCGAGTGTCAGCAGAAGATTGCGACAGTTGTCCAACAGGTACAGCAGCAGGAAGGTGCAGGTGGCATGGGCGGTCTTGGAGGTGGTAGCATGAGGCTAGGCGGTGGTCGTGGCGGAGGCATGGACCTACCGCCGCAGATGACTGACGCCCAGATGGCGCGCTACATGCGCACTCGGGGAACGCAGCTGCCAGGTGGTGGTGGTGGTGGTGGTTATGATGTCGCGATGGGCGCTATGATGGGTGGCAGCGGCAGCCGTGCTGCTGGTCCTGGCGCGTACGGCGGCTTCCTCGGTATGCCAACAGGCGCCAGTTCATTTGCACCTTTTGCTTCTCAGCCTACTGGTGAATTTGACATGGGCGGAAGACGAGCAGAGAGTATGTGGCCACCGCAGCAGCGTCCGACTGGAGGACTTGATAGGCCTGGTGTTGGTGGTTCAATGACTCAAAGAACGTTTGATTCTGGAGCAAGAGACACAAATGCAGACAGTATGTTTGATCGTATGCCTGTGGGTGCTGGCGGGAGCTGCACGTTCCCAGCTGATCAGCCTCCAACCCAGCAGTCAGTTCTACCAGGCCAGCTGCAGCAGCAGCAGGATACCAGTATAGAGAAATCGGCTGACAAGAACAGTGTCAGTCATGAGATGAAGCCGCGTGTTGTTAGGTTTGCTGACGAACAGCTGAATCCGGCTTCAGTTCCATCCACTAATGTTCACGAACCCAGTGACGCAAATGTGTGTAGTGTCTGTCAACATTCAGAACTAGGTAATCATGAACTGTTCTTTCTCTGCAATTTGACAGTTAGGTTTGTGCGTGAAGTTTGCATCCTTCAGTGTTACTGCAGTATAGCAGTCCATCTCATTTGATTTATTTAAAAATATTGTTGCAGCTTCAGGGTGCAATTTCAAAGCTGATCTTTGCTAGGTTAACCAAACATTTTAACGTTTTTATTTTTTTGTAACTTACTAACAACGTTGATGACGGTGATAATTTCAATATTAGGCCCTACTATAGACTTAGCAGCTTAGGGTAAGCGCTGTCACCAACTTGAGGGCATCTTCCTCTGTTCAGAACTCAGCATGCTGCTTCAGACGTGCAAAACAGTACTTGTGAAAACTGAGAAGAGTTATTTGTATAAACAACAATAGCTACTGGTAGTGTTGAAATGAGAGTTTTATTCTAAATGACTTCTGGTAATACGGTGACGTATGACAGACTGACTGGTTTATGAACAGACGAGGACTCAGGCATGCGCTGTCAGCACGCGTTCTGCGTGTCGTGCGTCCAACAGTACTTCAGTGCCAGTCAACATATCTGTCCAGTGTGTGGTATTGACGACGAGTCGCGTGTACGAGCACTTGCAACTCAGCCTGCTGACGGCATCATGATGGTCACCTACGACAACGCCTTCAGACTGCCTGGCTATGAGACCACATCACGTGGAACGATCGTTGTCTGCTACAGTTTCCCGCCAGGAGTGCAGAAGGCAAAACAGAATCATACTGAATCTTTTCCATAAGTTTGTCTGTTGTACCTACTCAAGTTATTATAATCAAGAAGTGGCTACAGTAATGTACTAATGGCTGCATCGAGGTGGCGCCATATGGCGAATGAACAGTCGCCCGCGTGACAGGCGGACGCCCACGCAACGGGATCATTGATCACAATAGTCCACATCTTATGCATTTGATGTAGCTTACAATGTACTGAATATGGCAGTCACCAAGACTCTACATGGGCACCTCTATAAGTCAGTGATGAATACATCAGATGGTATCAAGACTGCAGTATACCTCAGTTCATCTGGATTGACTGTTTACTATATTCTGTTATTATTACTAAAATTAGTATTGCTCAGCAAAATTAAACCCTAATGCAAAACTTGCATTGCTGTGTATAGGATTCTCAGCCAAATCCTGGACAGAAGTACAGTGGTGTTTCATATACTGCTTTCTTTCCACTGTCAATGGAAGGTTCAAGCGTCGTTGACTTGCTGCAAAGAGCATTTGACAACCGACAAGTTTTTGCTCTCATGCCAACTTCAGATCGCAAAACTGAGGAACTCACCTGGAATGGAATTCACCATAAAACAAACATATATGGTGGACCAAAAAAGTAAGTGCTGGTCGACATTTTTAGTACCTCATACTAAAAGATATTGTAGTAGTTTTGGGTCTTGTGCATTTCAAACAGTCAAACCTCGTTAACTCGCCAAACTCATCTCTTGCCATGCCGAAGCCCAGGACGGATTTCCTCCTATGCATTTTACGTATAAGTCGCCACTCTCGCCATCGCCACGATGTAGATGAGTCTTGCTCTGGGTAAACTTACCTCTATAACTCGCCATATACACGCAGCACCAGTCTTGAAGGGTCGCCAGCACTGCTGCTGTAAGCCCGTGAACTGAGCCGCAGACATCGTAGGCCTATCTGAGTGCGCTGTGCAGCTGTTTATCTTGAACACTGGCCACCCTGCAGCTGCTGCAACTCAATACAGCAAGAGCATGGTGATACAGGCTATACAACAGCTGTCATCTGCCAGCACCTGTCCCTGTCCTCCTGTCTTTGCTCACATACAAGCAGTTTAGCAGGACTTTGTTAACTGCAGTTGACCCAACATACAGACATGCAGGTCATTAGCTCCCTAGGAAGACTACAGCGCTGATCTGGTGTGTCAGCTCGGGTCTAATCTACAGGCTGTGAGCAGCGTCGAGGCACTGGATGACCGCAGCCATTGCCTCGTGTAGGCTAGACCTAAATGTGCTGCTGTTCCCAAGAAATTGACAGCTATCTCTAATAGGCCTGTCTGTTACTTGCTACCGGTGCTGTAGTATAAGTCTAAATTAGGCCCTGACTGTTGTCTGTCACAACTCAGACTTGACATTACGACACACATGTAACTG
>Ga0126335_1003268_pt1 | contig 10023 bp, 12 predicted proteins | sample OlaspJWI45metaG_FD_108409 | JGI IMG/M metagenome (GOLD analysis project Ga0126335, IMG submission 108409) | Marine gutless worms symbiont microbial communities from Oahu, Hawaii - Olavius sp. 1 OAHU.JWI-45 metaG | ecosystem: Host-associated > Annelida > Digestive system > Unclassified | place... | reverse complement strand
GGTATTGAATTCAACACCAGTATAACACAAATACAAGGTTCACAATAACAGTTCTACAAACCAGAGAAGGAACGAAAAGGCTACAAGTAGCACTAACATTCGCCCCTATAACAAAACAATGAAATTACAATGACACTAGGAGTGACTAATAAAACAGACAGCAAGAACAGACATACCAGATTATACTTTGACAGTTAAAAATTTACTGAAATCAACCGACTTGATATTATGTTTAAAACTATTAAGACTGGGGGCAGAAACAACGCATGAGGGAAGACAGTTCCAAACATCAACGACTCTGTAACATCAACCGAGCAGTGTTCTTTGTATAATCTCTGACCATTTCCTCTCGTAATAGAGGTAGAACATACTTTAAAAGAATCAGCAACACTGCTATCACAATAATGATGCTGCAACTTAAAGCACAGAGTTAGGTCAGAAAGGATGCGACGGTGTTCTAAAGACTGAATGTTTAAACTGGCGAGCCACTGAGAGTACGGTAGATTCCACAAACCAGGTAGCCTCTTGGTGAAAATTTTTTGAACCGATTCAATTTTATTAATTAGGTATTTATGATGGGGTGACCAAACAGGACTGCATTGTTCAAGTATAGGACGAACGTATGTCATATATGACATATGCCTTCAACTGAAGCATACAATTTCAAGAAAATAAAACATCTAAGGATAAGTCTAGCTCTAACCATGGCTTTATGCACAATAGAAGATATGTGGGCATCGAACTTTAAACGATATCAACGATAACACCAAGGTCTCTAACGGTTTCAACAGTATCCAAGACTTTATCAATTATCATATACGTATGTTGTGAAACAGTAGTACTCATTCTGTTGCTGGTAATACAACACGTAAAACATTTTTCAACAGCAATGTTCAGTTGCCAAAAAGTACTCCAGTCACAGAGTTGCTTGATAGCAATGCACAAATCGTCGGCACATGTTATATCATAGCAAGAACACAATTTTATGTCATCAGCAAAAAGTTTGAATGTGACACTGAGGTGACTAAAAATATCACTCACATCGAATAGCAGAAATAAGGCGGGCCCCAAGACACTTCCTTGTGGAACTCCACTTATAACTGGGGCTAGTGGAGAGTAACTATTTTACAGTGACAAAACACAAAGCCTGATAACTGTAAGATTTGTAATTAAAATTACATCCTGTATTATTTTTACAAGCATCAAAGTTCAGTGTTCTATATTCAAAGCTGAAAACGGAACGACATAAACAAAAAATATAGCAGTAGTCCAGAGAGCAATATAAATCAAGATCCTTATGTTCTGCTCCTTCAAACTTTGGATAACTACAGCTCGCCTAATCTATTTTGTCCTTCGGATCTTCTCGGAAATGCAAAAAAACAAAACTGAAGATGACAACTCCAAACATCATGGAAAATGCTCCAGCATAGTACGGGTAGGCAGACACAATGAACCGCTCATACTGTGTGTGTTCTAATGGACGAACTGACACCTACAATCACATCGTTATATTCTGCTACAAGAAGTGCCAAGATACAACCATATCATAACATAATGACCACAATGACCATTCACAACCAATAAGTCAAGTGGCCAAGGTGAATTGGCGAATGCCACATCAAATCCATGGCAGGAAGTCCCATCTAAGACAATGTTCCCTGGCTCCCTAACAGTATCCACCTTAAGCAGGACCTTCATCCATTCAGCCATGTTTGCAAAGCAAATCTGCGTGATCCAGTGTGACAGACTCGCAGACATCTCATGCATTCAAGCAGCCTAAAATCCTAACTTCACACTATTATTATGACAAGGCTTAATGCTTAATGCCTGCCAAGCACAAACTCACATTATGCAGACAGAAATGGAAGCTGAATCTGCACTTACAAGTTTGTAAATAAAATAAAATATGTGATATTACAATTTTACAAACAAAGCCTTCAACCAATATGACAACTCAAACAAACCTAAGTGGCAGTACGTGCACACGCACAATCTCTTTTAACAAATTAAAATTCATTATAATAATTCATTACCGTACACACACTTCAGTATACCAGTCATTAGCTTAGGTTCTAGTTACACAGCACTGTGGTACCTTCTACACCATGCAGCCATGAAACAATCATATTCTATAGCTGCAGAGCTTGCACAAGGTAGCTAAAACTAAAAGTAGTGGTGAACATTCTTGCTGAAAAACTCACTATAAGTAAGAAAATGCTAGGTCGTATGGCTACTAGTAGCAAAACAGCGAATGACTGACCTGAGTTGTACTAAACAGATGTGTAAGGCCCATTCGATTGTAGTCCACTCGGAACTGATAGACACCATATACATCAGGCAGTTTGAACCTTGTACTAAACACTCCACCTACAGTCAACGTTTACACAGACACAATTATGCACGTCTTATATACTGCTAAACCACACAAGTGACAGAATGTATTTTAAGAATGCACACTGCCTCCACTGGCCTGTGTCCTGCCACACTGCACTTGAACATGGCCCATGCATGCCACGAGTCTATACCACAGTGCAAATTCTTGTTTACATTTCTGCAGTTTTGAGACCGACAGACGTCAATCACGGACAAACACTGCACAGACGAAAGAACATAATGCCTGGCACCTATACTGCATTAATGTGGCTGGCATGTAATTACACTGATAAATGTCAAGATATTCTAAACTGATGCATTATGCAGTGACGTAATGCAGAGCGTGCAGTAAGAAGGAGAAGGAGAAACCTTTGCCCTTCAGTGTTGTACGAACAAACGGATCAATTCTAACAAATTCCAACTGCACATCGTCAGCCTCGAAAGGAACCCATTTTCCATCATCAAACTTCTCAATTGCAACAGAATACTCCTAGGACACATACACAACATGAGCTCACTGCTCATCAGGAGTACGTTGTACACTCCACTCAAGTAATAATATCTAGAGCACCAGCGCTACTCACTGACGTGGATTTACAGTAAGATGTGCTATAACTAGTGCCCACAACTTTACTTTTTTACCAGTTGCACAGGTCTAAATACAGTGACACCTAAAAGACAGCTACTGCTTAGGTTGGCAGCACAGCTTGTGCTGATATAGTTTCATTTTTGCTGAACAGTAAGGTAAGTCCATTCTGTGTGAGAGATGGATGCACTGCTATGTGTGGCTGTAGCAAAATGGGTCCTCTGTTCAGGCCACTGGCCACCTACCTGGTCATGCCAACCAAACGTAAACAAACTTCACAACGGAGAACAACAAACTGACAGACACACACACTATGTTGCTGTCTATGTAAGGTACTAGCAGTATAGCTTCTTCAGTCCTCAGACTACTATGATGACAACTGCACACTAATAGCAAAACAAATGCAGAAGACATACCACGTCATCCATGATAGTGTACGCGGGCGGCGCAGTCAGTTCGCCAACAAGATGATGTTTCACAGTGCCAACTCTTAATACACCCTTCTCTTTGAAGACCCACTGAGACAGTGACACTGTCAGATCCTGGTTGCCTGACTGTGTGAACCTTACAACACAATAACAGTAACTCATACTTCTCATACTGCACAATTTCAAACATACACTCCTAATTATACAAAACAAATGTCCAATTAACACTATCTGCTTTGTATTCATAAATTTTACACCACTAATTAATAGTAAGGTCGTTGCTGTCGTAGGCATTTCATGCTCAATATAATGTCAGCAATGTCCAGCTTACTTCTGTCCTCCATTTGCATTCTGTACGGATGCAGTAAAGAATTCATCACTGAAGAAGTCCAGTGATCCAAAGAAGAGAACGCGTGCATTGTTTCGTGCCTGCTGGCCAGAAATCAGCAGTGTGTTCTGGCCAACAGCGTGTGGGTACTCGGTGATCTTGCTGTCTGGATCAAATGAGTATGCAGTCCACGATGCATGCAAGACATCAAGTACCAGTGGATTGTCCTGATCAGCAGTCATTCTAAGCACACAGACACTGATGTCAACAGCACATAGCTATACTAACAATCACTACATGTACAGTATTAGTTAGTGCTAGACCGAGTACGCCATTTTCGACCGATATCGATACACCGATTTTTTGCTGTCAACCGATACGCTCCAAGAGCGGACGTGGCGCAGCGTGACTGACAGATCAAAGGCTCCCGACGCAGCCGCCGCAACTAACAGCGGCAGTGGCGCGGACTGGTTGCAGCGCGGTGGCGGATGCCTTTGATCTGTCGAGGACAGTCAAACACAGCAACTATCAATAAAGTTTAATATCAAAAACAGTAAAGTCAGTTCTCAATTCTTTAAGTCAATTAGGCCTACTCATTGTCTTGTCACTTATTACACACAATGTGCCAGTAATGCAGACACTGAGTCCTCAGTATTTGAAATTAATCAGTGCCAGGTTGACAGGTTGTGCTTAATAAACAGCAGCATATCTGCTTTCTTTGGCGCCAGCCTATTGCGTCTGCCTGTGAACACTCGTGAGGCCGAGCTAAACAGGCGTTCGCTAGCAACGGACATCAGCAGAGCGCACAGGTAGTGTTTGGCAACATGCGCGACGTTGGGATATAGGTGGTGGATGTGACGACACCAGTCGCATGCTGTTGCAAACTTGCTGCGGTCCACCGGGGTCATGGAAACGAATCGGTCGATCTCCGCCTCCACAGAGTTCTGCTCGCAGGCAGAGGGCACTGCCGACGCGAGAAACCGGCTGAGGCAGGCTTCGAGCACGGACGACGAACACGGCTCTGTGTCAGCGTCGGCAAAGTCAGACTTCAACTGCCGGTCTGTCCCTTTGACACGCTGGCATGCGTTTGCCCGGCGTATCTCTAATTGAAGCACCATGCAGCGTGCAGGGCGGCGGGGTGCCTTTGATGTCTACTCGTGTCACACCTGCAGTCTGTACGGCAGAACATGAATAGAAATACCGGCCTCATTTGTAGTCACATTCTGTCGACGCGGACCATGTGTTTCAGTCGCCGAGTCAGATTACTGTTGATCGTTATCGCAGCGGGCGCATCGGTATCGGCGGAGACACGCAAACCGATATATCGCATTCGCCAATACTGTAAGGCAACGAGTGAGTAATCACCGATATGCAGTATCTGTCTAACACTAGTATTAGTAATCACCACAAACATAATAATAAAGTATCTTCCCTGCTAAAGATTCAGCTGTATCAAATTACATAATACATAAACTGTATATTAACATGACTATGATTTAGTCTGTATTGTTTGTATTAAGTAACTAGATAATGTTATAGACTGGGTTACTGTGTGGATGGTCTGAAATGCTACAATTTGGTTGCCTAAGCAACGTATCACAGTATCATTGCTAAAAGATCCAATACAAGCTAGAAGCCAAAACAAAATCTTCTTTACTGCTAACTGATTCAACCAATAACAACCAAATAACAGACAATATACGTACGTAAGCTCCATTCACACTGGCCACCTTAATAAAACAAACAGCATTATGTAAAGTACTACAACTAAAACGAACCCAATTCCTCTGAAGAGTATTGGATTGACTTTCACGGTGCCAACCATGGTAGGAGCTGTGATAAGATTCTGTGGATCAGCCACAATGAGTGTGTGCTACAAAAAAATACAATAACAAACATGCATTCACAACTTAAACAAAACCTGTGTACATGACATGTCACTCATACAATCACTACAATGTTAATTTTTTTCTGAACTCCACATACTGCTGACATGATGCAAATGACTGTTACAATTCGCAGCAATAGTAAAAGTATCGGACCAAAGCAAAAATTTAAGCAACAAAATACATGATCAGTATTGTTCATTCTGCTGCACATTATTTGTACGGGACTAGTCAGTGCTATAGCTGTAAGTCCTTCTGTCATGATGTTAACTAACGTTAACTAACTTTGCCAGGGTCAGACACATCATAGTTGAGATGGTCAATAACTGCCGTCTTTGCCTCATCAAACTCGACACCACATTCACTCGCGAGGTCGCGTACAGCTTCACCAACGTTAGAACTTGCAGCAACGAGCACATTGCCACCACCATCAATGAAACTTGTCACCGCTGGTACATCTACTGATCCTCCAAACTCTACAGTTGAAACAGTCTCTGTGATAACAAAACCGTTATTTTACATTTACAGTCCTCAAGTCCTCAAAATCTTATTTCTTGTATTATTACTTCATTGGTATACTATATTCGTTTACAACTACTGTGTGACTGCTAACACAATAGCAGTGCACTACAAAATGAAAATAATTATTATAATAAACTCGTAAGCCTACATCAGTGCATCACATGCACAGTATCACAATGTCCACAGCAAATATCGGACATGCTTCAATCACGCAAATGTTTGCAAACTGTTTTAAAAACAACAGATTTACGCTAAGAAAACGTTGGTACTGCATAACGCAATAAGAATTTGTTTGTACCCTGAACTTAATCTAATAAAAACTACTGTAGATTGCAGCATATTTGAAGCATAATTTTCTACCAACAAGAATCACACAGCAATGATGATGCTACACTTTCAATTTAATAAGACAAAAGAGAAGACAAAACATGCTAACATAAACAGCATAGTGAACAGTTTTATACAAACCTTCAACAGATGGTGCAAAAATGATCAAGTTGTCATACAAATACTCGCCATATTTTGCTAGTGCCAATGCTGAGTCATCAGCAGTTTTATATGTCAGTTCAAATCCTCGATCTACAAAATTCAACAAGATAACACAATGCAAAGTTTGCTGAACACAAACCAGAAACTGCCACTCATGCACCATTGTACCATTATTGTTGTCATCATTAACTCATCGTTTTCTTCATAATAATAATAATAACAGTTTATTTCCTTTTGCAGCACGAATGCACTGCACACACAAGACTTATAACAATGAACTAGTATGCCACTGCAATAAAATAAATACCAATCAATCGTCAGAATACACAGTTAGCCTAGCATCTAAACAACATGACTAAAAAAGGCCAAATTAATTTGCCAAAGCCACATCAAACCCCCTCTCCCTCACAATGGGGGTAATGAAGGGTTGAGGACACATCTAATAGCTTTTGTCACCAGGGGTCTACACTTTGTGCAGCCCACCAGTGTGACAGACGCTTGGGTCACTGATTGCAACAGCCCGAATCCCATGTAACTGAGGCAGCCTAAAATTAATTGACGTAGCACTGAAAGTGATTACGACCAAGCCCAACACAGGTATCGTAAACCACTGGTGGCATGAGTTGCAGTCTGTCCACAGTATTTGGATTTTTGTGGGTTTGTGCCATTTTGTGGCAACTCTGGTGCTGATGGACAGTGGTGGCAGCACTTGCACTTTGAGCACAAGTTACCACTCTTGTATTTTCGTTTTTGCATTTGTTGCACTTCTGTGTTCCTGCTTTCAGTCGCGTCTACACGGCTGTTGACAGCGTCAATGTATCAAACGAATCGAACAGTAGATTAAGCATATCAAAATGCAATTAAAGTACGACAAAATACACGTGGAGCCTACTGTATTGAGTGCTGACAATTGCCGATCTCTTTTTAATTTTGGCCTAAATAAATGTAGGTCTACAGCCTGCATGCACACACACTGCAGTGTGATGATGGAAGCATGCACGCACTTGTATTTGTATAGGCCTATGTACGCCTACTGGTAAAATGTTAATGGTATCTCTCTCTCTCTCTCTGCGCTTGACCGTCAATGGGTCGTAGCGCCCTCCATGCTGACCGATCCGCCGCAACACTCCATGCATCAGATGGAGACAGCACTGTGCTCGTGGTGACCTGATTCACCCATCATTTTCGCGGATGACCTGGCTGTCTGCTCCAGGTGCCAAACTATCCTGAGCCCTGTCGTGTCCTGACTGAGAGATGTAGGGCTTGGTAGGCAGCAGCAGCCTGATCCATATGCCTGACGTGGTCAAAAAGAGAGTGTCTCCTCCGACTTATAGCTTCATTTATGGACGGCAGCTGTGAGAGGGTGGTGACTTCCACGTTCGTAACAAATTCATACCAGAGGATGCCAAGTATTCGCCTTTGGTTCATCATATGAAAGGCCTCCAGTTTCGCTATATCAGCTTTCAATAGTGTCCATGTTTTGTTTCAGAAGCATATAGCAGTGATGACAGGACACACGAATTGTAGATGCGAAACTTAGTAGTGTTACTCAGCCGACTCTGCCTCCAGACACGATCCAGCTGGGACATAATGGATCAGGCTAAGCCAATCCTCCTAAGAATTTCTGGTGTACAGTAACCCGATGAGCCAACATCACTGCCAAGATATGTGAACCTACTGCTCGCTTCCACTTGATGTCTTGATATGACACAGGAAGGTGGTGAAGGTCCAGAGGCAACATTTTGAATTTTAGTTTTTGCCCAGGATGTGTGAAGGCTAACAGTGTTCGCAGCTGTATCGAATGATTCAAGGATGGACATCCACTGAGCGTTGTCCTCAGCAAACAGGACGGCATCATCTGCATAGTAAATGTCTGTGAACAGGGACTGTCCAATGCTGACACCTGCCTTGTCTGACATATGGACATGATCCAGTCAACGGCAATACGGAACAGGGTGGGCGCCAGAACAGCGAACAAACGTAGGCCTGTGGTATCTGTATATGAACGCATAGTAAATAGTGAATACTAAATCGATAAGAACAACAAATTCACAAAATAAAATCAATCACTTTCGTACTGAAAACATACGGGCACATGTGACGACGCACAAAATATGGTACAGATCTACTAAACAAGCTTGAATACGAACGACATAATACATAGCCCTACGTGCACTAGAAGCAGACGGTCAAGTCAAACGGTTAAGTAACGCTAAAAATGCAAAAGTGTGAAAGCGCAAAAGTACGAGAATGTGGACGTCTAAAATGCGAAAGCATTGTCGCATTATTCTCTTGCATTTTAGACGACGTGAATTTCACACTTTTGCATATTGCAGTTTCACATATTAGTGTCGCCCATATGCTGAAGACCTGCAGTCAGTCATCTGATGTTATTTTACCCTCAGCCAAGACATGCTAAGCATGTAACAGAACCGCCATGCAAGGCTGACTGCTCTCCTGGGTGGCTGGCATCTCACTGAGTTCAACGTCCAACTGATATTTAGTCAGTGAAGGGTGTTAATAAAATGTGGAAATGCAGAATGCGGAAAATAAAATGCGAAATAATGCTGCGGAACGATGTATAAAATGCGGAATGTGGAAAGTCAGCCTAGTCGCTATTCATCCGGCTGTGGATTATGCACGCAACGGGTTGTAAGCATGGCAACTCTGTGGGGGTCCTGTTTAAATTGTTTGTTTCTCATTTTCTCATCTGGTAATTATCTGAAATTTCAAGCACGTCCAAAAATAGGCCTATTTATTAATTTATATATCGTTTCTTACGCTAAGAACATTCAATACAAAACGACTTTTTTAAACATCTTTTGATACTTGCAATAGAACAGTACAGGTTATAGATGCAGTTACAAGAGAGACCATAATATTCATAAAATACCACACAAACAGTACACGAACAAACATACAAAACATGATAAAAACAGTTAAACATACACAGACACCACTTTAAAAAACACTAAAATCCTATACAACAGATGCAGCAAATGTCTGCCATATGGACTTCTTGATAGAAAAGACAGACAGGTCCCCCAGATAGACACAGAATTATGCAACCGATTAATAGCATACAGAAAAAAATACAAATTAGGCTACAGTTCACAGTGTACGACAGTGTTCAGATGATGCACATGTCGCATGTGTACGCGGCAGCAGTGTTGCGAACATCAACGCATACTACATGGTACCAGCATGGACACTTGTCGCACTGCAATCAGTCTATCTGGTGGACCTTTCTGTTTTTGCGCGCAGGCGGATTATCACTGCCGCAGGCGTGGCAAATATCATCTCTTATTGCGTCGTCGGGATCATCGTCTGGTTCCACGTCGGTTGCCAAACGTGTGGCGTATGTGATCGCAAGCGGCTCAATCTCTCTCGATGCATCGACGTGTCCTGTAG